>Ga0079226_10002979_pt1 | contig 13046 bp, 10 predicted proteins | sample Poulit2014_FD_76345 | JGI IMG/M metagenome (GOLD analysis project Ga0079226, IMG submission 76345) | Agricultural soil microbial communities from Georgia to study Nitrogen management - Poultry litter 2014 | ecosystem: Environmental > Terrestrial > Soil > Agricultural land | place: USA: Georgia... | reverse complement strand
GTTCAGTCTACTAATAAAAAAACTTGTAAGGAAATAAATAGAGTTGGAGATTATGAAACTATAAAAAAGGTCTGTCAAGAGATAATAAGTTACGGAAATATTCATCTTCATTTAGACTTAATAGCAGGTCTTCCATATGAAGATTATGAAAGTTTTGGACATTCTTTTGACGACATATATAGAATAAACCCTGAAAAAGTGCAATTAGGCTTTTTAAAAGTATTAAAAGGTTCACTTTTATATAATAAGAGACAAAATTATGACTTAGTTTATAGTGAAAAACCACCATATGAAGTAATTAAAACTAAATGGTTATCTTATGAAGATATAATCAAATTAAAAAATATTGAGGTTATTGTAGATAAGTTTTTAAATGAAAGATTATTTCATCATAGTATAAAATATATAATAAAAAATTATTATGATAGACCATGGAAATTTTTTGAAAGCTTTGGATTATATTGGCTAGAAAAGAATTATTTTAGTAGAAAACATTCTAGAGATAATTTATATCAGATATTTTTAGATTTTGCTAAATATAGTGGTTATGAAGATTATGAAATAATAGAAAATTTAGTAAGACTAGATTATTCTTTAAATCATAATAATAAATTAAGGATTAAAAATTTAAAAACTGATAATAAAATAATTAAAAATTCCGCTATACATGATATTTTAAAAACAGAAGAGCTTTTAAATAATCAATTAGTAGAGTTTAAAAATATTCCTACAAAGGATTTGGTAAAAGAGTTTAGAGTTGAAATTTATACTGTTGATGTATTTAATATAATAAATAACGAGTATAAAGCAAGTAGTGATATAGTAAAAGATACTATAGGTTTAATTAAATATAATTCTAATGAGAAAAAATCAGATATTATAGATATTTCTAAAATAGTAGAGGTAAATGATTATGAGATATATTAAAGACTTTTTTTATGTGCAAAAAAGAACATTTAAGAATATGTTAAGTAGTATGAAATATTTACCTGTCCTAGTTGTGATGCTTATTGCATCACAACTTATTATGAACGTATTATACGGCATAATTAGGACTTTAAATATTAGCGGTTATTTGAGTTCGCTAATAATTTATTTAGTGGAGATATTTATAATATCTTTTTTATTGAATGCGTTATATACGATAATAAAGTCATCAAATTTATTTATTAACTTTATTAGAGATGATAGTAATCAGTTTGTATTAAAAATAATACAAATAGGATTTATATTTTATTTGGGGCAAATGATATTAAATATTTTTATATTAAATCCAGTAGTTGTTAGAGGGATAAATATTTTATCTTTAATATTGTTAATTTTATTTTCTGCACTACCAGAAACTATTTATTTAGAAGATTATAATGCAGGAAATACAGTTCAATATGCTATAAAATTTTTATATAATAATATTTACAATTGGTTAATACCAAATTTAATATTTTATATATTAATCTATAAATTAGGTTATTTAACAATATTTCCATTCGATATAAAGGTAACATATAGTGCAAATAATATACTGTCATTATTAATGTATTTAATATTGGTTAGTTTTATATTTTTATACAGAGGACATTTATTTCAAATACTATCAAATAGTAATATTAGGAAAAGAGAATTTCAGAACAAATTTTAAAGGGGAATAAGAATGAAATTAATTGATGAATATTTTTTAAAAGATAGCGATAGATTATTTTATCTAAATCTAAAAGAAGATAATTTAGATTTAGGTTTAGATATGGAGGAAATTCCACTTCCATTACTAAGAGATGATTTTATAGAACAACTTAAAACAGGTGAATTTACTGAGTCTATTGATTTTAAATTCTTTATAAAAGGTATGATATATAATATATCTATAGACCCAGAATTTAAATATTTTAATGACTATAAAAAGATATTAAATTCAGTAGTAAAAAATTTAGGAAGTTTTATCTTTTTAGAAGGTATAAAAAAATTATCTGAAAATAATGATGATGCAGTACATTATTTTAGAGCAAATTATATTCTTGAGACAGCTGATAGCAATAGTAATTATTACTATTCAATAGTTTTAAATAAATTAGCATATGAAGTAGATGAAAAATATGCAGATAATTTTATTATTGAAGCTGATAGAATATTAAATAATATAATAAAAAATGATGAAAATTATCCTATGAGCTATTATGCTTTAGGTAATATAGAAGTTGCAGATAGAAACTTTATAAAAGCTAATTCTTATTATAGAGAAGCTTTAAGATTGTTACAAAATTATAATATGCCAGAAAAAGCCAAAGAAGGTATAAAAAAAGAAATAAGTGAAAAAATTAAAAATATCAATGCAGACATAGAGCTTTCAGAAGGTCTTCAAATGTTACAAAAGGGAGATTTTTATGGAGCTGATAAAAAACTTAAAGCATTAGATGAAAAAATAGAAAGTGCAGTAGTAAAATACTATATTGGTTTAAATTTAATGCAAGCTCAAGAAAATAAAATGGCTTATGAATATATTTTAAAATCAAAAGAATTAGGTTATGATGAATTAAATTTATTTATAGATTTATCCTACCTTCAAGCTCAATTTGGCCAGTTTAAAGAAGCTATAGAAACTATAACTGAAGGACTTGATAAATATAAAGATGATGAAAATCTTTTATATAATAGGGCAATAATTTATACAAATATGGGACAATTTGAAAAAGCTATAGAAGATTTAGATACTCTTATTAGTTACGATGATATAACGGATGATATGTATAATAAGGCTATGATTTTAAAAGAAAAATTAAACTAATTGGAGAGTCTAATAAATATGGAAAATAAGAATAGTATAATAATAAATAAAAAGAAATTATTAGATTCTCAGTATAATAAAAACGGTTTAATAGAAGGGCTACTAAGTGGTTTTACTTTTGCTTTAAATGGACTTTTTATAAGTCTGGCATTAGACAAAGTAAGTGTAGAAAATATTATAACTTTATCTTTAGTTGGAGCTTGTTTAAACGATGTTTTAGCTGCAGTATGGCTTATATTATATAATGTCATAAAGGGAAGAGGTAAAGAAATTTATAGAAGTTTTAGAATTTTCCCAGGTAAAGTTGTATGTATAGGGGCATTACTTGGTGGTCCTTTAGCACAAAGTGGTTATTTAATAGGAATGAAATATGCAGGAGTATCGTATGCAGTGGCAATATCTGCACTATATGCTGCTGTAGGAGCGATACTTTCTAGGATATTTTTAAAGCAAAAAATAGAAAAAAGAGTAGCATTGGGGATAATAATAAGTGCTATAGGTGGAGTAGTTATTTCCTATATACCACCTGTATCAATCGATAATACATATTTCCATTTAGGTATATTTGCGGCTTCTTTTGCAGCTTTTGGTTGGGCGGCAGAAGGAGTAATAGGAGCTTTTGGAACTGCTGTTATAGATCCGAAAATTGCTATAACAATAAGAGAAATAACATCAGGAATAGTATTTTTATTATTTATTATGCCGGCAGTAGGTGGATATACAACAATGAAAGATATTTTTCTAGATGTAAGCATTTTAAAGATATTTATAATAGCGGCACTATTTGCTGCAATATCCTTTTTAATGTGGTATAAAGCAAATAATTCGATAGGTGTAGCAAAAGGTATGGCATTAAATAGTACCTATGTAGCGTGGGGCATAGTGCTTCCTGTGCTATTTTTAAATAGCAGTTACAATAATAATCTTTTTATCGGTGGTATTCTTGTATTGATAGGATCGGTATTAGTTTCTATAAATCCTTTTGAAAAATTTGCAAGAGGTGAAGACAATGAATAAACTACCTATTAAATTTGCTGTTCTTAATAGTTTTATAGATGAAGATAGATTAAATTTGAATGAAGTTTATGATAAACTAAAAAAACATTATGAAAATGAAAAACAATTTACGAAAGAAAATATCTTAGAGCATATATTGAGTTTAAGGGCAAATGACTTATTAAATGAAAAATATATGGATATAGATAGAGATAATAATTTAGTAATTTATTATGAGATTACCAAAGATGGAGTATCTACTGTAAAAAAATATATAATAAAAAACACGAGTAAATAATCTCGTGTTTTTTTATTTCATATATTCTGGATATATTCTTTTTATTAATTCTAGAGCTGATAAAATATTTCTTCTAGCTTCAGCGCTTTCAAGGTTTAATTTTGTTATTTCATCAACTTTTCCCATACGATATACTATAGAGTTTCTATGAACTTGAAGTTGTTCTCCAGCTTTTTTTAATGAACGCTCTTCTAATAAGTAATAATAAAGAGTTTTTAAAAGTTCCGTATTATTTTCTTCATCTTCTTTTATTATTTTATAGATATTTTCTGGTATTAGTATATCGATAAATTTATTAACACAAGCCATATCATATATAACATCTGTTATATTATCTTCATAATGGGTTATCTTAGTGAAAGGATTGTCTAAAATCCACTTACATAATAAATATGTTTTATTAAAATTCATTAAATTATTTTTTAAATTTCCAATTACATATCTTAATTCATACTCGTCTATAAATTGCATAATAGAGTTATTAATATTTTTTAAATCTTTGTTTTTTTCGTTTATAAGCAGTATTAATTGACTATTTACTATAGCACTGTATAAATACATTGGGTGATCTAGTATAAATCTATTCCCGTGCACAAACATATCTCTATATTTATATAAGCCGTCATCTAAATTTATAAGTATCAATTTGTATTCATCATTTAAATCCCAGCCTATGCTCTTTAGAGCATTTACATCGGATTGATTAAAATCATTTTTTATAAGATTTTTTAAAGTATCGTAAAAATTATCGTTAGTATTTAATATATCATTAATTGAATAAAGTATATAATCTTTTAAAATATATATAACATTTTCAACTACTTTATCATATTTATTATCTAAATGTTCAAACCCTAAATAACCATACATTCTAGTAAAATTTGCTTGTACAGTTTTTAGTGGATATAAATTATTTACAGTTTTAAAATCAAATATATTGTAAACTAATTTTTTGTTATTATTGAAAATACATAGTTTACTTCCCAAAAAATCCTTTAGGTAATTCATAATATCATTCATATTTATATTATGAGCTACCATTTTATATAGATTTTCATATAATTCATTGTATTTATCAATTACTTTTAAAGTTCTACTAAATACATCAAATATATCCATTTCACTTGAAATAATTGCTACATTATTTATTAGTTCACTAGTTATAAATTTCGAGTCATTAGTAAATACAAAATAATTACTAGGTTCTTCAGATTTTTTTAATATATCGTATTCGTCTTTGTTTACAAAGTATAAAGTATTTTTATCTATACTTATATTTCTATCAAAAACCCTAATTTTTTTTATATTTAAATCATGGTTTGCCTTTGTGTTTATAAAGTTTGTATCCAATTCTTTAGTTAGTAAATCAAAATTCATATAATCACCATTTTTTTGTCTTAAAAGTACAATTTATTATTATAATATAATATTATATTATCATATAAGTAAAAATAAATAAATGTTTTGTAAAAATTGGTTTGAAATAAATAGGATATTGTATTATAGTATTCTTGTTTAATTATGTAAAGTTTTCTATAGATTATATGACTTTATATGCTTGTATGATATAATGTATTGGAAAAATAGAAAAAGGAGATAATATGAAAACCACAGCTATAATAATGATGGTAATCACCATTGTTTCTAAAGTAATGGGATTATTAAGAGAGTCTGTAAAAGCATATTTTTATGGTACGGGCAATATAGCAACCGCCTTTGTAATGGCACAAACTATACCTGTATTTATATTTAACTTTATACAGATGGGGATAACGACGGGGTATATTCCAAGTTATAACCGTATATTAAAAAAAGATGGTAAAGAAGCTGCTCATAAATTTACTAGTAATTTAGGTAATGTAGCAGTAGTTATAGCTATAATTCTTGTAATTATAATAGAGATATTTGCAGGACCTATTGTTAAGTTATTTGCTCCCGGGTTTGATGCTGAGACATTTAATTTAACCGTACAATTTACTAGGATAACTTCAATAAGTATAATTGCATCGGCTTTAGCTTGTGTATACAAAAGTTATTTAAATGCTAGAAATAATTTTATAATACCTAATTTACAAGGCTTTGTAATGAATACTTTTATAATATTAGCACTTGCTGTAAGTTTTTACACTCAGCAACCAATTTTATTGGCAGTTGGTTTATGTTTTGCTATTGCAATACAATATGTAATATATATTCCAGCCGTAAAAGCTTCTAGGTTTAAATACACTAAGGGTATTGATTTTAAAGATTCTAATTTAAGAGAAATGCTTATATTAGCACTTCCAGTAATATTTGGTGTTGCAATTTACCAAATAAATATACTTATAGATAAAAGTTTATCATCTCTAATACTACAAAATGGTCCGACTATACTTGATTATGCTACAAGATTAAATGACTTTGTAAATGGGATAGTTATTGTATCAATAGGAACTGTAGTATATCCGCAATTGAGTAAACAATCAGCAAATCATGATATAAAAAGCTTTAAAGATACTATACTTAGTTCACTTTCAATGATAAGTGTTTTAGTTATACCTGCTATGGTTGGTCTTATAATATTTTCAAGTCCGATAGTAAAATTAGTATTTGAAAGAGGACAATTTACAGCAGAAGATACACTTATAACAAGCCAATGTTTACAGCTTTATGCAATAGGGCTTATAGGTGTAGCTGTCAGAGATATTATATCTAAATCTTTTTACGCTATGAAAGATACTAAGACACCGACTAAAAACTCAGTTTTAATGGTAATAGTAAATGTTGGTGCGAGTATAATATTTTCATATATATTAGGTATTAGAGGTTTGGCTTTAGGTACAGCAATTGCATCAATTTTTGGAGCTATTGTTTTAACTTTAAAACTTAGAAAGAAAATAGGAACTTTCAATAATGTTAGAAAAACTTTAGTTGAAATATTTAAAATGATAATTTCTTCTGTAGTTATGGGATTAGGTTCTTATTTTGTATTTACATTATTATCAAGCACTTTATCATCTTCATTAAGTTTATTGATATCTATATTAGTAGCAGTAATAATATATGCTATTATGGTTTTGGTACTTAAAGTTGAAGAAATTAGATTGCTTATTATGGGAATTAAAAATAAAATTCCTAAAAACTAAATAATTGACTAAAATAGCTAATTATAATATAATTTTCTTAAAGGCTTTGATAAGAAGGGAACTTTAGAATTTGTCTTTTAGAGAGATAGGGTTGTGGTGAAACCTATTATTCAAACTAAAGCTGACATCTTTGAGTTGATAAATTTAAGAATCCGCTAATAGCGTTAAAATTTTAAGTGAGGATTACCTAATTAGGGTGGTACCGCGAGCAAAACTCGTCCCTGAACAAGAGACGAGTTTTTTTGTATTTATTTTTAGGAGGAATATTTTAAATGATAGGTTTAGGCGATATGAAAAGAACTCACATGTGTGGGGAATTAACAGAAAAAAACTTAAATGAAGAAGTAACTATAATGGGTTGGGTATCTAAAGAAAGAAACTTAGGTAGCTTAATATTTATGGACCTAAGGGACACAACTGGTATATCTCAAATAGTTGTTAAACAAGAGGATAATCCTGAAATATTTGAATCTGCTAAGTCAATTCGTTCAGAGTATGTTTTAGCAGTGAGAGGTATTGTAAGCGAAAGAGAATCAAAAAATCCTAATATACCAACAGGAAATATTGAAGTTATTATAAAAGAGCTAAGAATATTAGATACTGCTAATACAACTCCAATTTATATTAAAGATGACGACGATGTTTCAGAGCAAATGAGATTAAAATATAGATATTTAGATTTAAGAAAACCTTATTTACAAAACAATTTAAAAGTTAGAGCTAAAACAGCTAAGGTAATTAGAGAATTTTTAGATGAAAATAGATTTTGTGAAATTGAAACACCTTTCTTAAATAAAACTACACCAGAAGGAGCTAGAGATTATTTAGTTCCATCTAGAGTTAATCCAGGTAAGTTTTATGCACTTCCACAAAGTCCACAACTTATGAAACAACTTCTTATGATTTCAGGTATGGACAGATATTATCAAATAGTAAAATGCTTTAGAGATGAAGATTTAAGAGCAAATAGACAACCGGAATTTACTCAAGTAGATATTGAAATGTCATTTGTTGATGAAGATGACGTAATGGAAGTAAATGAAAGATTACTTCAAAGAGTATTTAAAGAAATAAAAGGTATAGATTTAAAATTGCCATTCGATAGAATGAGCTATAACACTGCTATGGAAAATTATGGTTCAGACAAACCAGATTTAAGATTTGGATTTTTAATTAAAGATATTACAGATATCGTAGCTAATAGTGAATTTAAAGTATTTTCAAGTTGTAACGAAAAAAATAAATCTGTTAGAGCTATAAATCTTGGCGAATATCAAAGTGAATTTTCTAGAAAAAAAGTTGATGCACTAGAAAAATTTGCTAAAACTCATGGAGCTAAAGGTTTGGCTTGGATAAGGGTATCTGATGGTGAAGTTAATTCTCCTATTAAAAAGTTCTTATCAGAAGAGGAAATGAATCAAATAATAGAAAGATTTGATGCAAAAGAAAATGGTTTAATATTGATAGTTGCAGATAAAGACAGTGTTGTATTAAATACATTGGGAGCTCTTCGTAAACATGTAGCGGAAAAATTAGATATAATCGACCCTGAGGAATTTGCAATTACATGGATAACTGACTTTCCATTATTTGAATACGATGAAGAAGATAATAGATATGTAGCAAAACATCATCCATTTACTCATCCAAAGGTTGAAGATTTAGAATTTTTAGATACAGATAAAGAAAAAGTTCGTGCTAAAGCCTATGATATAGTAATAAATGGAGATGAAATAGGTGGAGGTTCTATAAGAATAAATAATAGTGATTTACAAACTCGTATGTTTGAAGCTTTAGGACTTGGAGAAGAAGAAATAGAACAAAAATTTGGTTTCTTTGTTGAAGCGTTTCAATATGGTACACCTCCACATGGTGGTATAGCTTATGGACTTGATAGATTGGTTATGTTGCTTACTGGTACTGAAAATATTAAAGATGTTATAGCATTTCCAAAGACACAATCAGCAACAGATTTATTAACAGGAGCACCAAGTCCTGCTACTGACGAACAACTATCAGAAATTCATATAGATTTAAGAAAATAATATGGCTGATAATATTTTTACTAGAACGGAAATGCTTATAGGAAAACAAGCTTTAGAAAAATTAAAAAAATCTAAAGTTATAGTTTTTGGTGTAGGTGGTGTCGGTGGATATACTGTTGAAGCCCTAGTTAGAAGTAATATAGGGGAAATAACAATAGTAGACTATGACACTATAGATATAACAAATATAAATAGACAAATTATAGCTTTACACTCTACGGTAGGTAAATATAAGGTGGATGCTTTTAGAGAAAGAATTCACGATATTAACCCTGATTGCAAAGTAAATGTTTATAAGGAAAAACTAACTGTAGATAATATTGATTACTTTAATTTAAAGGGGTATGATTATATTATCGATGCAATAGATAATATATCTTCAAAAATTGCATTAGCAAAATATGCTTATGAAAATAATCTATCTATGATATCTTCTATGGGTATGGGAGCAAAACTTGATCCAACGAGAATAAAAGTATCAGATGTGCATAAGACTTCTGTATGCCCCCTTGCCAGAGTAATGAGAAGAGAACTTAGAAAAAGAAATGTAAAAAAATTAAAATGCGTATGGTCGGATGAAGACTCTAAAGGACTTCATATTGAAAATGATACTATAGGTAAGAGAACACCATCAAGTATTAGTTTTGTACCATCAGCAGCAGGTTTAATAATAGGTGGAGAAGTCATAAAAGATTTAATCAGTTAGGGGTGATATCCTTGAAAAAAACAGGGTTAGTAATAGGCGTAGAACAAGACTTAGCTAAAGTGTCGGTAATGAGACAATCTAGTTGTGGCGGCGAATGTAGTAGTTGTTCAGGATGTGGAGATTCAAAACCAACTATAGTTAAGGTAAAGAATGAAGTAGATGCAAAAATAGGAGATTTAGTTGAACTACAAGGTAGCTCAAATATATTAAAACTAACATTTATGCTTTATAGTATTCCGTTGATTTTATTTGTAGTAGGATTAGTAGCAGGAGCTATAGTTTTTAAAAATAAAGGCTATCCAAACTATGAAATTATAAGTTTTATTATAGGCATTGCATCATTAGTTATATCGTTTTTAATTCTTAAATTAATAGATAAAAAGTTTTTTGAAAGAGATAATAGTTTATTAACAATTAATAGAATTATTAATTAAGGAGGCTGATAGGATGAGAGAAGAATCATTATTATCATTAGAGGAAAAAGACAAAGAAATTTTTGAGGCAATTAATAGAGAAACACAACGTCAAAGAGACCATGTAGAATTAATAGCATCTGAAAATTTTGTTTCAAAAGCAGTATTAGAAGCTATGGGTTCAACACTTACAAATAAATATGCTGAAGGTTATCCAGGTAAAAGATATTATGGTGGATGCGAACATGTTGATATAGTGGAAAATATTGCAATAGAAAGATTATGTAAATTATTTGGTGCAGAACATGCAAATGTTCAACCTCATTCAGGAGCGAATGCTAATATGGCAGTTTATTTAGCTGCTTTAGAGCCAGGAGATAAAGTTCTTGGTATGAGCTTATCAGAAGGAGGACATTTAACTCATGGTTCACCTGTAAATATTTCAGGTAAATATTTTGATTTTATAAGTTATGGAGTTGATTCCAAAACAGGTAAAATTGATTATGAAGAAGTAAGAAGAATTGCTAAAGAACATAAGCCTAAAATGATAGTAGCAGGAGCATCAGCTTATCCTAGAACAATTGACTTTGAAAAATTTGCAGAAATTGCGAAAGAAATTGATGCATATTTTATGGTTGATATGGCACATATAGCAGGTCTTGTAGCGACAGGAGATCATCCAAGTCCAATACCTTATGCGGATTTTGTAACAACAACAACTCATAAGACTCTTAGAGGACCTAGAGGTGGAGCAATACTTTGCAAAAAAGAACATGCTAAAAAAATAAATAAGGCAGTATTCCCAGGTTTACAAGGGGGTCCGCTTGAACATATAATAGCTGCTAAAGCTGTTTGTTTTAAAGAAGCTTTGGAAGAAGATTTTAACGATTACTCTAAACAAATTATAAAAAATGCTAAAGCTATGGCTGAAGTTTTTAGAAAAGAAGGGGTAAATTTAATATCTGGTGGTACAGATAACCATCTTTTATTACTAGATGTTAGAAACTTTAAAATAACAGGACAAGAAGCAGAAAATATGCTTTCAGAAGTAAATATTACTACTAATAAAAATTCTATACCAAATGATCCAGAGTCACCTTTTGTAACTTCTGGAATTAGAATTGGTACACCTGCTATAACTACAAGAGGTATGAAAGAAGATGCTTCAGAGAAAGTAGCAGAATTAATAGTTGATACATTTAAAAAAGAAAGATCAGTAGAAGATATAAAAAATGATGTATTAAATCTATTAAAAGAATATCCTTTATATTAATAAGAGAATATAACAAAAATAAAAATAAAAAGAACCTAGATATATGTTTTATTATATTTAGGTTCTTTTAATGATTAAGTGTTGATTAATAGACAAAATATCATAAACTATGATATTATCAATTAGAAAAGAGGTGATTAAATGTCAAAACCAATAGTAGCAGTAATAGGAAGACCGAATGTTGGTAAGTCGACATTATTTAATAAATTAATCAGGAAAAGAGTTGCTATAACGCAAGATGATCCAGGGGTAACAAGGGATAGATTATATCAAGAAGCTGAATGGCAAAATAAATATTTCACAATGGTTGATACAGGTGGTATAGAACCAGAAAATGAAGAACTAATTCCTCAACATATATTAAATCAAGCCCAATTAGCAATAGACACAGCAGATGTTATAGTATTTGTAGTTGATGGTAGAGCAGGAATTCATAATACAGATAGGGAAGTTGCTCACTTTTTAAGAAGAACAAAAAAACCTATAATATTAGCTGTAAATAAAATAGATAATAAAAATTTAAAAGATGAATATTATGAATTTTATGAATTAGGCTTTGATAATATTGTATGTATAAGTGCAGAAAATTCATTGGGACTAGGAGATTTATTAGAAGAGATAGTTTCTCATTTTCCTGAAGATGCGTACACAGAAACAGATGAAGAAATAACAAAAGTTGCTATTGTAGGTAAACCTAATGTTGGTAAATCATCATTGATAAATAGAGTATTAGGCGAAGAGAGAATGATAGTAACAGATATAGCAGGTACTACAAGAGATGCTATAGACAGTAAAATTAAATACAAAGATCAAGAATATATTTTAATAGATACTGCAGGACTTAGACGAAAAAGAGCTATAAAAGAAGATGTAGAGAGATATTCTGTAGTTAGAACTTTAGCGGCTATGGATAGAGCTGATATTTGTGTATTAGTTATAGATGCAAGTGAAGGTGTATCAGAACAAGATACTAAAATAATAGGCTATGCCCATGATGTTGGTAAAGGTATCATAATAGTCGTTAATAAGTGGGATTTAGTAAAAAAAGAAACAAATACTATGAGAGATTTTGAAGATGATATTAGACAAAAATTAGGATTTGTTAATTATGCACCTATGTTATTTATGTCAGTTAAAAACAATGTAAGAGTAAATAATTTATTTGATTTACTCGAAATAGTAGCGAATAATTATGCTATGAGAATTAGCACAGGAGTTTTAAACAATGTAATATCAGATGCAGTTCTTAGAAATCCAACGCCAACAGATAAAGGTGTAAGTTTAAAAATATTCTATGTTTCTCAAGTTGCAGCTAAACCACCTAAATTCTTATTGAGTATAAATAAGAGAGAGTTAATGCATTTTTCTTATCAAAGATATTTAGAAAACCAAATAAGAGAAAAATTTGGAT
>Ga0079226_10002978_pt1 | contig 13047 bp, 19 predicted proteins | sample Poulit2014_FD_76345 | JGI IMG/M metagenome (GOLD analysis project Ga0079226, IMG submission 76345) | Agricultural soil microbial communities from Georgia to study Nitrogen management - Poultry litter 2014 | ecosystem: Environmental > Terrestrial > Soil > Agricultural land | place: USA: Georgia... | reverse complement strand
TTTAGGAGGGGTTATTAGATGAGTGATTTAATCATCTGTCGTTGTGAAGAAGTTAGTTTAGAAGATTTAACTGAAACTGCAAATAAATATAAATGTTCTGCAAGAGAATTGAAATTAAGAACACGTGCTGGCATGGGGTATTGTGGTGGACGTACATGTCGACCTGCTGTTGACCACGTTGTTTCGAATTTAACAAATGAAGCACCTACAAATCAATTACCACTTAAAGTGCAACCACCTGTTAGGCCAATCACACTTGATAATTTAGGAGGTCTAAATGATGAATAATAGAATTGTAGATCATCCTATTTTAGGTAAATTAGCAGAAAAAGAAACAATTAAATTTACATATGATAATAAAGAGTATGAAGGAATCGAAGGCGATACAATTGCTTCTGCTCTTCTTGCTAACAATGTAAGGACACTCCGTGTGCATGAAGCTAGCAGCCGTCCACGCGGCATTTATTGTAATATTGGCCATTGTTTCGAATGTAGGGTAAAAGTGGGGTCACAAGAAGGAGTTCGAGCTTGTTTAACACCTATAGAAAATAATATGTCTATTGAAAGCGGAAAAGCTCAACCACAACCTTTTAAAAATAAACAACCAAGAACTTACACAGAGTTCGAAGAAGATAATGCAGGTGATTTAAATGTATGACGTATTAATCATTGGTGCTGGTCCTAGCGGTTTAGCTGCTGGTATTGCTGCTCGACAAAACGATTTGAATGTTAAAATTATTGATGAATTTCCTCACGCAGGCGGAAGATTACTCGGACAATTGCATGAAGAACCTACGGGTGAATGGTGGAATGGTATTGAAGAAACCAAAAAACTTGTTACTCAGGCAGAAGAATTACAAGTAGAGATTAGTTTACTCATCTCTGTTCATCATATTGAAAAATTAGCAGACTCGTTTATCACCCATACAAATCACGGGAAAATCTCAAGTAAAACTGTTTTAATTGCAACAGGTGCTGCAGAAACTGCTGCTCCTGTGCCTGGCTGGACTTTGCCTGGTGTCATGTCAATTGGAGCAGCTCAAGTTATGACCAATGTACATCGTGTAAAAGTCGGGAATAACGGGATTGTTGTGGGTGTAAACGTATTATCAGCTGCCATCACACGTGAACTTCAGCTAGCTGGAGTTGGTATACATAGTATGGCCCTTCCTGCGATGAACGTGATCACTGAAGATGAAGCTCATCCTGATAAAGTAATGCAAAATCTTGTAAGAATCGCTCATCTGGCTCCTTCATGGTTTATCCGTTATGGGAGTAACTTTGCTAAAATTGGTTTAATTCGTAAATTAGTTGTTAAGTTTTTCCCTAAAAAAGGAATTAAAATGTGGGATATGCCCATTCATTTGCGTAAGGCAGTTCTAGAAATTAACGGAACTGATAAAGTTGAATCGGTTACTATGGGCACCGTCAGTTCAACTGGGAAACTCGTTAAAGGGACTGAAAAAACAATTCCTGTCGACTTTGTCTGTATTGCAGGCGGACTCTATCCTCTAGCAGAATTAGCTGCTGTTGTAGGTTGTCCGTTTGAATATGTCGAAGAGTTAGGCGGACATGTTCCAATTCATAATGAAGAAATGGAAACACCATTATCAGGCGTTTATGTTTCTGGGAATATTACTGGAATTGAAAGTGCAAAAGTTGCTAGAGCCCAAGGGACAGTTGCTGGATTATCAATTTCTAAAGCATTAATAAAGAAAAACAGAAAAATAAAAAAAGAACTAAAGAAAGCAATAAGCAATGTCGAAAAAACACGCGAATCTGCCTCTATTCAATTCCATCCTGAAATAAATGCAGGTCGTAAAAAAGTACACCAATCATTTAAAAAATTAAAGTAAATATAAAATACCATTTAAAGAAGACACCTTAATATAGTGTCTTCTTTATTTTTTACCGTCAGTAAGCTATACTAACTTTATCTAATTTAAATAAGGATGTTATATAATGGTTAAACAATCAATTATTTTTAATGGTTTTATGGGTGTAGGAAAAACAACAATCGCTAAAAAGATAGCAAAAGAATTAAATTATAATTTTATCGATATCGATGAAGAAATTATTAAAGCTTTCAGCCTACCTATCACCGATATTTTTGAGCAATTTGGTGAAAGTTCTTTTCGTAAAAAAGAAACTGAGTTAATTAAACATTTTACTAAACAGTCATTAACAGTCATTTCTTTAGGCGGGGGCGCTTTTAAAAATTTGGAAAACATGAAAACGTGTCTTAGTAATGGTATTGTTATTCACTTAGACATTTCTTTTGAACATTGGAAAGTTAGAATTCCAGAATTAATTGCTAGTCGTCCAATACTGCAAAACAAAACATATCCCGATATCAAAAAACTTTATGAAGATAGACAAAAAATCTATCAAAAAAGAGATATACATATAATAACTGACGGATTAACTGAAGACGAAGTAACAAAAAAAGTGATTGATCAAATTAAGCTTACACAAAAACAAGAATCTTAAAGCGATAAAGCTTTAAGATTCTTGTTATATTACATATTTAATTGCATCAATACTTTTTCTTAATGGTTCTATTTCTATTTGACCAGGGGCTGAACTTTTCGCACCCACAGCGAATGTTATATTTGATCCATAAATCCAACCAAGCGCTCTACTTATTTTACCTATTTCACCCATCGACATTGTGGTTAAAGGAATACTAAGCTCTGAAGTTAATTTATAAGTTACCTCAAGTAACCTGAAAACATCAGCTTGATTGTTTGGCATCACTGCTATTTTAGCATGGTCAGCATTATTCTTTTCCATTGCTAACACTTTTTCAATCAGTTCCTCATTCATCGGTGTTTCTTTAAAATTATGATAAGATAAAACAACTTTTTTATTTTGAGTCTTAGCGTAAGCTACTAACTCTTTTACATACTTAGGATTGCTTTCAAGTTCATAATCAATCATGAAAATATTAGTTTCAGCGCATACAGTTTTTAATAAATTCATAACCCCTAAGTCATCCAGACTAATCGGTTCTCCTCCTTCACGAGTTGATCTAATCGTGAATAACAAAGGAATATCTGTCATATCTAAAATAGACTTAATTACTTTTATAATATAATGACTATCCGAGAGATTAGATAAAAAGTCCGCTCTTAATTCTAACATGTCTGGGTCTTTTGGTATAATTAATCTCAATTGCTCTTTGTTTTCTTCTAAATTCTTTCCTGTTAAAGGAATGCATATCTGTGGTTTTTTATATTGGTCGATTTTAATACACCTCACATTAATTTAACTAATCATTTTTAAACCTACTGCTCCTGAGATAATACAAGTTAAAAATAAAAGTCGTGTAATACTTGCTGATTCTTTGAAGAAAATAATCCCCATCAAGACAGCACCAGTTGCCCCAAGTCCTGTCCAAATTGCATAAGCAGTGCCAAGTGGAATGCTTTTCATCGCTAATGATAAGAATAAAAATCCTACTCCCATCGAAACAATAATCATTAATAACCAAAAGAACTTACGCTTTTTTAAATATAAATTTATACTCATCACACCAAATATTTCACCAAAGCTTGCGATTATTAAATAAATCCATTCCATTTTTTATCCCTCTTCAACTGATTTTGCTGGTGTGGTTAATTGAATCCCAACGACACCAATAATGATTAATAATATTAATAATCCTTTACCCATTGTAAATTCAGATCCTAAAAATAAAAAATCAATTGACGCGATAGCTGCTGCTCCTGAACCTGTAAATACGGCATAAACTGTTCCGGATGGGATTACTTCACATGCTTTTATGACAAAATAAAAACTGAGTGTAATTGCAATAATCGTTCCTGTCCAATGCAAAGGTGTTGAAGAATACTTTAGTCCAAGTACCCAAAATACTTCTATAATTGCAGCAAATAATACATAAGTCCAACCCAAGATAAAACCTCCCATACTTCTTTTCGACTAGATGACAATAAAAGTAATAAGAAAAAGCACACAAAAATTAATGTGTACTCCTTCTTCATTTATGATCGTGATTTTATAATACTAATAATATCTTTTAACCTTTTAACTTCATAAGTAGGTGTTACTTCTTCAATTTTTTCATTGTGATGATTAATCCATATTGAATCTATCCCTGTACGTGTAGCTCCTAAAATATCAGAATGTGGATTATTACCAACCATAATTGTTTCATTTTTATTAACTTCTAATAGATTAATTGAGTACTCAAAAATAGCTGGTTCCGGCTTACCTTCCCCAAATTCACCTGAAATTACTAAATAATCAAAATAAGGAGCTAATTCTGGTGACAAGCTTAATTTTTCATGTTGAAGACTTGGCGCTCCATTTGTTAGCATTAATAATTTATAATTATCTTTTAATTGTTTTAAGACATCAAGTGTCTCTTCATATAAATAAATATGTTGTCTCCGTTCTTTTGGAAACGTTTCTGCTAATTCGATAGCTAACTCTTTATCATCTATATCTAAAGCTTTTAAACCTTCTATCCAAGCGGTTTCTCGGTAGTCAGCTTGCATATCCCTTAATTTTTCGAAGTCTTTTCCTTTATCTGTAAACTCACCCCAAAAAGATTCAAATGTTCCTATACCGATATTTTTAACAAATTCATATGTATCATACTTTGGATAAATAGATTCTGCAACGCTTCTTACATTTCTCTCTAATTCTTTAGGATCAATATTATATTTCTGTACAGCAATCTCACACGTAGCTTCAAACGCTTTTTCAATACTTTTTTCATCCCATAATAACGTATCATCTAAGTCAAACATAATCGATTTTAACATGATTTTTATCTTCCTTTTTCATTATCTTTTTATTTTAATATATTCATTATATTATGTTATCGGTAATACGACATTAAGTCCATCTTTTTTATATATTTTTATAAATAATAGGCATTTTTAAAAATAATCTAGAAAAAAAACTTATGTGCTAATAATGCACAAATTTAATCTTCTATATAATAATTCTCTGTATAATAATAAAAGAATATTATTTGTCACTGTTTTATCACTTATTATTTTAGCACTATCGCTCTTCCATGTTATAATATGTTAAAGAATGATGTTTTATAAAGTCATGTGGCATTTTAAAGGAGGTTTAAAGAATGTTACCTATCGAACGAATTAACCGAATCAAAGAGTTAGTGGAAGATAAACAAACTATTAAAATATCTGATTTAAGTAAAACACTAAACGTTTCTGAAATGACTATACATCGTGACCTAAAACCTTTAATTGATGAGGGTTTAATTTTAAAAACTTTTGGCGGCATTAGCCTAGTTAAGGATAAATCACATAAACAAAATGATAATCTTTGTGTTGTGTGTAGTCGAACGATTCATTCAAAATTGGGTTATAGGATAATTTTGCCTAATAATAAGATTGAGATGGCCTGTTGTAGTCATTGCGGTCTCATGCGTGAATACCAATTAGGTGACCAAGTAATCCAATCAATTTGCCAAGACTTTTTAAGACATACAACGCTCAGTTCTATGCTTGCTTGGTTTGTTTTTGATACATCAATTGATATGGGTTGTTGTCAGCCACAAGTATTGACATTTGAAAAACGAACCCATGCCGAGAAGTTTATTAAAGGTTTTGGCGGGATAATTAAATCTTTTGATGAGGCGATAGACTTGATTCAAGAAAAAATGAATTTTTCTCATGCATGTCATGATAATAATGATTAAATATTTTTGGAGGTTGATTGTTTGAGTAAATTTATAAAAATAGTCTTACTTATTACTTTATCTACTTTTATATTAGCTGCGTGTAGTAATGATGATGTAGATTCTGAAATAAAAGATAAAATGAAAAATGAGGACAAGATTGAAAGTAATATGGATGAAACTGTAACTGACTTTGAATTTATTAATCAAGATGAAGAAACAGTTAGTTTAGATGATTTAAAAGGTGAATATTGGATTGCTGATTTAGTTTTTACAAATTGTACAACTGTCTGTATCCCAATGACTAGCAATATGAAAGTTTTACAAGACGAAATGATTGAAGAAGATTTAACTAATATTGAATTAATCTCATTTTCTGTAGATCCCGATTATGACACTCCAGAAGTGTTTAGAGATTATGCTGAGGAGTATGATGTAAGTTTAGATAACTGGTCGTTTGTAACTGGATATGAATTTGACGAAATAAAAGAAATTTCAATTAAAACATTCCGGTCAATGTTACAAGAACCTCAACCAGGCGACGACCAAATAACCCATGGAACACGATTCTTTTTAATAAATCCCGAAGGTGTTGTTATTAAAAGTTATGACGGTGTAAATGGAAGAGTTGCTGAAGAAATTATTGAAGATTTGAAAAAATTATAGTAAATTGGGAAACTGTATAAATACGTAAGGTAAGTGTAATCTTTTTACTATTTTAAATAAAAAAGATTATTGTAGAAAAAAATGAATAACGTTGGTGAAAATAATTCATTTGTTTTAGCACTTTAAAACGCTTGATAAAATTCGCTAGCGTTATTTTTTTATAATAAAAAACAAGTGAATTTCCCTGTAGAATAAAAATTGCCCAAAATCATATCCAGGAAGGAAATCACTTGTTTATTAACAAGGACGTAAAAACATTACTTAATATTCATGTAAAAAACAAGTTGATTGTAACTACACACATTTTAATTTAATATTATTTATTGTTATTTAATAAAGAAGCTAAAATTTAAGGCGTTTTTCAAATAAATAGTAAAATAATACCGCTAAAAATTGTTAATATTACACCTATAATTAAGATAACTTTAGGTATGCCTCCCCACACTTGCTTTTCAAGACAAGCTCTTAATGAGAATCCAACAGTTGAAAAACTAATCAAACCAATTCCTATAAGTAATCCAATAACCAACATTTGTATCAATAAATCTTCATTCAAATCAATCACTCTTTCTAAAAGAAAAGAATAGTAAGCAATTAGCTCACTATTCTATTTGGATGCGCCCGAGAGGATTCGAACCCCCGACTTTTGGCACCGGAAGCCAACGCTCTATCCAACTGAGCTACGGACACATATTTTAATAGCGTACATCAAAGATTATACCTATGAAAATAATTTTTAACAAGTTTTTAGTTGTTTTCTTTTATATCTAGGTTATACTTTTAATAATTGGTTCATAATCAAACAAATCGTTTGACCTTTCTTGACCTAATGGTTTATTATTAATATGTAATGTTATTCAATTTATAATTAAATGAATACAAGGAGGAATTTTTTATGGTATTAATACCTACAGTGATTGAACAAACTAATCGTGGAGAACGTGCATATGACATTTATTCACGTTTATTAAAAGACCGTATTATCATGTTAGGAAGTGCAATTGATGATAATGTTGCAAACTCAATTGTAGCACAATTACTTTTCTTAGAGGCTGAAGATTCAACTAAAGATATTTCAATTTATATTAACTCGCCAGGTGGATCAATTACAGCTGGAATGGCTATTTACGATACTATGAACTTTATTAAAGCAGATGTTTCAACAATTGCAACAGGAATGGCCGCTTCGATGGGTGCTTTCTTACTAGCAGCTGGAGAAAAAGGGAAACGTTACGCTCTACCAAATAGTGAAGTAATGATTCACCAGCCTTTAGGTGGTACTCAAGGACAAGCAACAGATATCCAAATTCACGCAAATAGAATCATTGAAATGCGTCAAAAAATTAATGAAATCTTAGCTGAACGTTCTGGCCAGCCGATTGAAGTTATTGCAAAAGATACTGACCGTGATAATTTCATGACTGCACAAACTGCAGTTGATTATGGTTTAATCGATAAAGTATTAACGAATAAAGAATAACAAAATAATTAAAAACTGGGTAGATTTATTTAATATAAATCTACCCAGTTTTTATTTTATTCAGTAATAAATGCAGCCAACACTTCAAGTGCTTCTTCAGCGTCAGAACCGTCTGCAATCAACTTAACCGTTGTATCTTTCGTGATAGCTAAACTCATTAGTCCCATAATACTTTTAGCATTTATGCGTTTATCATTTTTTTCTAAAAATAAATCAGATTTAAAACGATTTGCTTCTTGAACAAATTGTGCTGCTGGTCTTGCTTGTAATCCTGCTTCTAATGAAACTACAACTGATTTTTCAATCATAAAATTCATCCTTTCTAAACGTAACTGTGAATACGGTATCATCATAATTTATATTTTTGTGATTTTTTTAATAAATCAACGCTTATTGTAACATGTTAATAATTTAATTGAAATAGTTTTCAACTAATTACTAATCTTATTCTAACTTATGACCTCTTAGTTCATCTGCCAATTTTTCAATTCTTTTAAATCGGTGATTAACACCTGATTTGGATAATGTGGCGCCAGGGACAAGTTCACCTATTTCTTTTAATGACACTTCTGGATGTTCTAGCCTTGTTTCTGCAAGTTCTTTAAGACGATCTGGTAAAGATTCTAGGCCTAGTTGCTCTTTAATAAATTTAATGTTCTCAACTTGTTTAACAGACGCACTAATTGTCTTATTCATATTAGCTGTCTCACAATTAACCAATCGATTTACGGAGTTACGCATATCTCTAACAATTCTAACATCTTCAAATTTAAATAACGCATTATGAGCCCCGATAATATTAAGCAATTCAGTAATTTTTTCAGCTTCTTTTAAATAAACAATATAACCATTTCTTCGTTTGATTTCTCTAGCATTTAGACCAAAGTAATTCACTAATTCAAGTAATTCTTGACTATGTGTTTCATCAAAATTTAATATTTCTAAGTGGTATGAAGATGTTTCTGGATTATTAATTGATCCTCTTGCTAAAAAAGCACCACGTAAATAAGCGCGTTTACAGCAATTTAGTTCTATCGACTTAGGATGTATTTTTTGTGTGATATATTCATCTTCTGTTTTTAAATATAGATTACTTAATAGTTCAGTTACTTTTTCTTTTAAGCGAACAATATATATATTGTTTTTCTTTAACCGCATGTTTTTTCTAACAAGTATCTCTATTTTGTAATTATATGTTTCTTTTATTAAAATATATATTCTTCTAGCAATTGCAACATTTTCAGTTTGAACGTCTAAAGTTAACGAATGTTTTCCAATTGATAATTCAGCGTTCATTCTAATAATTGCAGCTAGTTCTGCTTGGTAACAACATTTATCAGCTTCAATATTAATTAACTCTTTTTTTATTTCCGAAGCAAATGACAACTCACTTCATTCCTTTTCTAACTTAGCTTTTTTATTTAAAGCCATCTCATATAATATGTTCGCAACTTTTTTTGGATCGTGACGCAATACTTCTCGATTAGGCTCGATAATATCACGTTCAATAATTTGTAAATTAAATTTTTTTAATCTTTCTAAATCATAAATTACCGGTTCTGAATCTTCTGCTGCATAACGTTGTTTAATGGATTGATTAATCGGTTGATTATGTACAATGATACCATCTAGTATGGTATCTCCTATATGATCAAATATTGCTTGAACATGATCTCCAGCAGTATATTCACATGTTTCACCTAGTTGAGTCATTAAATTACAAACATATACCTTTTCTGCTTTTGTAGATTGTAAAGCATATTGAACTTCTGGTAAAATTAAATTAGGTAAAATGCTCGTATACAAGCTACCTGGTTAAATAACGATTAAATCAGCTTCTTCAATTACTTTCAAAACATTTTTGGCTGGTTTGAGATTAACTTCGTTTAAAAACACTCGATTAATTTTTTTGTTTACAATCGGTATTTTTGATTCTCCATTTATAATGGACCCATCACTCATTTCAGCATACAAGGAAACACTTTCATTTACAATTGGTAAGACTGTACCTTTTACTTCTAATAATTTAGAAATTTCTTCTATACCAGCGTGGAAGTCCCCTGTCATTTCACTAAGTGCAACTAAAACCATGTTTCCAATTGCATGACCTGCTAACTCGTTTTCGTCATTAAATCGGTATTGAAATAATTTAGCAAGGGTTGACTCTTCATCTGCTAAAGCTGCTAATACATTTCTTATATCGCCAGGTGCAGGTGCGTTTTTTATTAGACGTAACTTTCCAGAACTCCCTCCATCGTCTGCAACCGTCACTATAGATGTTAAGTTAATTGGTAAGTGTTTTAAGCCTTTTAATAAGACAGGCATGCCTGTCCCACCTCCAATAACTACTATATTCGGCTTAGTAATAGACATTTTAATGTCCCTTTCTTTTATCAATATCTCTGTGGGTTATATGAGTAGGATAAAGGTCTGCTAATTGTTTAGCATAATATTCCACTAAAGCAACTGAACGGTGTTGTCCACCAGTACAGCCAATAGCAATGACAACTTGTGATTTACCTTCTTTTTTATACTGCGGTAAAATAAATCTAAGTAAATCGATTAATTTTTCGTTAAACTTCTTTGTATCTGCCCATTTAAAGACATATGAAGAAACATCTGGATGTAAGCCTGTAAGTGGCTTCATTGATTCTATATAATGTGGGTTCGGTAAAAAACGAACGTCAAACATTAAATCAGCATCAATTGGTATGCCGTATTTAAATCCAAAAGAAACAAGATGTGTTGAAAATAATACTTCTTTATCATCAGAATACAATTCAATTATTTCTTCACGCAATTCTTTTGGCTTAAATTGTGATGTGTTAATAATCCTTTGAGCACGCCCGCGTAATTCATTTAATATCTCACGTTCTTGAGTGATTCCACTTAATGGTAAATTACCAACAGAAAGTGGATGTGAGCGTCTTGTTTCTTTATACCTAGAAACTAAAACCTCATCTGAAGCATCTAAGAATAAGATATGTTCTTCTAACCAATCTTCATAGCCTAATGAATCTAGCCCTTCATAAAGCGCATTAAAAAATTCGCGACCTCTTAAATCTACAACTAAAGCCACTTTACTAAGTGTATTTGTAGAGTCTTTCATTAACTCTAGGAATTTAGGTAGCAAAGTTGGTGGTAAATTATCTACACAATAATAGCCTAAGTCTTCAAAACTTTGAATAGCTACAGTTTTTCCTGCTCCAGACATACCTGTTATGATAACTAATTTTGTTTCTTTTTTAGCCAATAAACTTCCTCCTAACTCACAATATCAATCTAGATAAACATACTTTTCCTATATTATACCTTAAACTTAATTCTTATGCCTTAAAATGAATTTTTTAAAGACAAAAAAAAGCACAGGTATAAATATATGCCTGTGCAAAAATCGGTTAGTTATTTTGTTACTTTTACTTTTTCATTCACTTCTTCAACAAATTTTTGTGCTTGCTCAGCAGCAATACTTCCGTCTCCTGTTGCAGTTACGATTTGACGTAACTCTTTCACACGGATATCTCCAGCTGAGTAAACGCCGGGTACGCTTGTTTCCATATTTTCATTTGAAGGAATGTAACCTTCTTCGTCAACAATCCCTAATGATTTGAATGGCTCACTTAACGGATCCATACCGATATAAACAAATGCACCTTCTGTTTCATGTTCAGTTATATCGCCATTTAAAGTGTTTCTAAGTGTAACTGATCCAATCTTACCTGCTTTTTCATTAAATGATTCAACTTCATTATTCCAAATAAAGTCCATTTTTTCATTAGCAAAGGCACGGTCTTGAATAATTTTTTGTGCACGTAATTCATCACGACGGTGAATTACTGTAACTTTTTTAGCAAACTTAGTTAAATACATACCCTCTTCTACTGCAGAGTCGCCGCCACCAATTACAACAATTTCACGGTCACGGAAGAATGCACCATCACAAACTGCACAGTAAGATACACCTCGTCCTGTTAGCTCTTCTTCACCTGGAGCACCAAGTTTACGATATATCGCTCCTGTAGCAATTATAATTGTTTTTGTTGTATATTCTTTATCTCCAGCTTTGACAATCTTATAATCGCCATCAACAGTAATTTCTTTCACATCACCATATGCATACTCAGTCCCAAAAGCTTTAGCATGTTCGAACATTTTATTTGATAAATCAACACCTAAAATACTTTCAAATCCTGGGAAGTTTTCAATATCTTCTGTATCTGCCATTTGTCCACCTGGAACTCCACGTTCAATCATTAATGTATCAAGATTACCCCGTGAAGCATAAACACCTGCTGTCATTCCTGCTGGACCTGCTCCAATTATAATAACATCATAAATACGCTTTTCAGTCATAATTATATCCCTCTTTCTTCATAAGTTAATTGTTTAAATGTCTTTTAAACAGCATTTCTCAATCTTAACTAACTATAGTTTAACCTAATTAAACCATCTTCGTCTATATATATGCTCATATACACCCGCCTGTATCAAACGCCCTTTTGATACTGCTTTAACTCAGCTTCATTATAAATTAATTGCATCGGATTACCTCCGACAAATGTATTTGCTTCTACGTTTTTATGAACTAATGAGGCTGCTGAAATAATTGCATTATCACCTATTTCAACTCCTGGCAAAATCGTAGTGTTTGCCCCAATTAAAACATTATTACCAATTTTAACATTTCCCACTCGATACTCATTAATTAAGTATTCATGTGCTAAAATTGTTGTATTATAACCAATAATTGTATTATTTCCGATTGTTATTTTTTCAGGAAACATCGTATCTGGCATAACCATTAAAGCAAAAGCTGTTTTGTTTCCTACTTGCATTTTTAAAAACGTCCGGTATAACCAATTTTTAACGCTTAAAAAAGGCATAAATCGAGCAATTGAAATGATAATAAAGTTTTTCATTACTTTGAAAAAAGATACTGTTTTATATATTTGCCATAGCGAATTAGTACCTGTTACGGGATAACGTTTTGTATTACGCATTTTTATCCCCCTACAATTTTAATTAAATCTTTCATATTTTCTAACATATATGTCGGATTATATTGTTGCAAGAAGACTTTTCCTTTTTTACTCCAAGCAACTGCGGCTGTTTGAGCTCCAGCGTCCTTACCTGCTTCAATATCATGAGAATTATCTCCTACCATGATTGTAGCTGCGGGTTTAGCTTGCAATTGTTCCATCGCTAAACAAACAGATTCAGGATG
>Ga0079226_10002977_pt1 | contig 13048 bp, 9 predicted proteins | sample Poulit2014_FD_76345 | JGI IMG/M metagenome (GOLD analysis project Ga0079226, IMG submission 76345) | Agricultural soil microbial communities from Georgia to study Nitrogen management - Poultry litter 2014 | ecosystem: Environmental > Terrestrial > Soil > Agricultural land | place: USA: Georgia... | reverse complement strand
GGTGCTTCGGCGGTGCAAATTATTCCGCAACTACAACCTCTGGCAAAAAAACTTACCGTGTTTCAGCGTACGCCGCCTTGGATTGTGCCGCGCTTAGACCGCAAAATCAGCGCTTTCGAAAAACGCTTGTATCGCCTTGCTCCTATTACGCAAAAAATGTCGCGTGCTAGCTGGTATGCCATGATCGAATCTTTCGGCTTAGTGGGTTTTGTGAACGTAAAGTTTGGCAAGGTATTTGAATCCCTAGGCCGTTTGCAGCTTAAGCGCCAAGTTAAAAACCCCGAGTTGCGCAAGAAACTAACGCCCCAATACACCATTGGCTGCAAGCGTGCGATTTTTTCAGACAACTACTACCCCGCCCTCACGCAGCCGAATGTGGCGCTGGTCACACAACCTATTTCTCACATTGCAAAGAAAAACGTGATCACCACCGATGGCAAACGCCACCCTGTGGATTACCTCATCGCTGCCACCGGCTTCCAACCCTTGGCGCGCCTAAGCTACAACGTAACGGGCACCCATGGCCGCACCATTGCAGAAGTATACGAAGAAAGGCCGCAAAGCTACTTAGGCATTGCCAATGCGCATTTCCCTAACATGTTCACCATTTTGGGGCCCTTTTCTGCCGCGGGGAACCAATCTGGTTTATTCATGATTGAAAACGAGATCACCTACATTGTGGATGCCCTTCAACGCCTGCGTAAAAAAGCGGTGGTGCGTTTTGAAGTGAAGCCTGAAGTGCAAGATGCGTTTGTGGAAGAAATGCATACCCGCGCGCAAAAAGGCGCTTGGTTAGGCGGTGGCTGCGAAAGCTACTACACCAACGGCAAAGGTGAAAACGCGGGGCTTTATCCAAATTGGTCTTTTATTTATCGCTGGCGCACCGCGCGCTGGGATGACAACAACTACTTATTACGCAGAGCAGGTTAACGCCATGTCTTCTTTATTTAAGCGCTTACGGCCACATAAATTTGCCCTGCGCGGCAAGGTGGCGCTAGTAACCGGTGGTGCCGATGGCATTGGCTGGGAAACAACACAGCAGCTGCACCAACAGGGCTGCAAAGTGGTAATTGTGGACCACAACGCTGTGGCTGCCGAAGCCGCCTGCAACACGCTCGGCCAGAACGCTTTGTGGGTGTGCGCCGACGTTACCGACCGCGCCGCTATGCAGCAAGCCATTGCGCAGGCCATTGAACATTTTGGTGGCCTCGATGTGGTGGTGGCTAACGCAGGCATTACCCCGCCGTCGGCCACCTTACGCACGAGCCGTTTGGAAGATTTCGATAAAGTAATGGCAGTGAACGTAACCGGTGTGCTGAACACCATTCACCCTGCCCTCGAAAACTTAATTGAGCGGCAAGGCCATATTGTGGTGGTGGCTTCCTGCGCGGCGTTTTGCCCGCCTGTGGCCGGCGCCGCTTATATGATCAGCAAAGCAGCTGTGGAGCAGCTGGCCCGGGGGTTGAAATTAGAACTCGTCCCCCATGGCGTCACTGTTACCACCGCTTACTTTGGGTTGGTAGACACACAACTAGCTCAGGCTACGCTAGATCACGACCCCGTTGGGCAATCGCTCAACCAGCGCTTACCCGCCTTTTTACAAAAACGTATGGCCCCCAAAGCGGCCGGCCTCGTTCTTGTGAAAGCCATACAAGGGCGCGCACCGGTGGTGATCGCTCCCACCGGCTGGATGCCCTATGCCTGGTTGCGCGGCATGGCGAACCCGCTATTCGACAAACTCCTCGTTAACGACACTCAACTTAAACACCTGTTGCTGGATTTAGAGCAACGCCATACGAACAACAACCCCTAACTGGTGCCCCTCGGAGAACGCAATGTTTAACTTTTTAAAAACCCATACCACTACTCCGCGCTTACGCCGTCCTTCTAACGTGAGCATTAAACCTCATAAATTAGGCATGGATTACACTGGCGAGTTAGAAGCTAACTTTTACGCCAACAACCCCTTTTTATCAGCCATGTTTCACGCGTTATCTGCGCAGTTCCCTGCTGGTGAACGCTTCTTAATTGAATCGGTGCGCTTGTTTCAACAACACATTACAGATGAAGAGCTGAAAAAAGATGCGCGTGGCTTTATAGGCCAAGAGGCGCACCATGCCAACGAACACGAAGCCTTGAACGAAGCGCTCAAAGAAATTGGCATTCCTACGGAGATGATCGAGCGCCACACTGAATGGTTGCTAGATAAAATTTGCACCATGTTGCCACCTAAAGATCAAATGGCCGCCACTGCCGCCTTAGAGCACTTCACCGCGATGCTCGGCACACTCGTATTGTCTAACCCAAATTTATCGGAAGAAATCCATCCTTCTTTTAAAACCTTGTTTATCTGGCATGCGATTGAAGAATCTGAGCACAAGGCCGTGGCTTTTGATGTGTACCAAAACACCATCGGTAGCTATCCTCGCCTGATGGCAGCCTACCTGTGGACCTCGAGCTTGCTCATTACCATGACCAGCTACTACATGGCGCGCATTTTAATTAAAGACGGCTCTATTTTTAACGTGAAAGCCACGTTAAAAGGCCTGAACTGGATGTTTGGAGTGGGCAGAAACGGAGGCCATTTACGCCGTATGCTGCCGGAGTACCTCACTTTCTTCCGCCCCAATTACCACCCGTGGGAAAATGATAACAGCGAAGAAATCAACTACTGGAAAGGTGTGCTCGAAGAGCTGCTAGAAACACCCGAAGCAAACGCTGCTCACGTAGGCTAACCCTTATGCCGGTGGGCGGCCGCACTGTGGCTGTTCATCGGCGCACTACGTTATACAAACGCTACGCGCTGAAAATGCGGGTTTTCAACGCAAGCCTCCATCACAGCCATATCCGTTAAAAGCACCAAGATAAACCTGTTGCCCTGCTGTAGTTGTAAACACTCTTCACGCTGCGCATTGCGCTGTGTATCCACCGCCACGCCTTCTAGCACCTGCCCCTGCTTTAACGTCACCCGTATGGGGTAACGAAACATGCAGGCTATTTCAATGTAATCATGTAAATCACAACTAATCATGGCCAAACCCGCTTGGGTGAAGGTGCGTTTTTTGTGGCACAAATAAATAACGTGTGATTAACCGTGTCATTTCTTTGGCCAGCGTTTCAGGTGGGTGGCCTTCGGGTAAATTAATAAAAATGCCTTCGATGGCGTCGATCAATAAACGCAACGAAAACTCTAGATCCTCCACATTTAGCACCTCAGGGCGTGCCACGATGATGGCGCGCATAAACTCCACTATTTGATGTTTGGTGCCTTCAAGCTTTTCATGAAAATGCGCATCCGGTACTTGCCGAATTTTTCGCAATAGCTCTGGCCCTTCGGGCGCTGCGCTGTAGGCGGCATAAATCAATTGTTCAATAATGGCATCAATGTCAGCATCCACCGGTATGGCCTCGGCGGTGATATCAGCCACTAAACGCGAGAAATAACGATCAAGCACTGCCTGGTAAATATCACTTTTGTTACGAAAGTACTGATAAACGCTACCAATACTCACACCGGCGTGTTCTGCAATGCCATTGGTGGTGGTTTCTTGATAACTTTGCCGCTGCAAAATCTGAGCCGCGGCTTCAACAATGGCTTCCACTGTGGCCACAGACCGAGACTGTTTCGGCTTTCTTTTCAAAGACTTAGCCACCTAAGCACCCTCTTATTGTTGTTCTTTTAAATGCGAGTATAAATTGTGAGTTCGGGCTCATATTATGGTGAATAAGCCACTCTAGCAACTCGCTGCCAGCCACTATGCTCGGTAATAGGAGAACAACAACAATGCTGAGATTATTTGCCAAACCCGATAAACAAGTGGTGATTAACGACGGGCCGCCGTTGGTGATCACCCACAAAGAAACCATTCTAAATGGTGCTTTACGCCAAGGAATACGACTGCCCTATAGCTGCAAGGTGGGTGGCTGCGGTACCTGCAAATGCCGCCTAGTGGAAGGTAAAGTACGTGAATTCACGGATAAGTCCTACCTGTTAAGCAAGCAAGATATGCAAAACAATATGATCCTCGCTTGCCAGAGTGCGCCGCGTTCTAATGTGGTGGTGGAGTTTGTGGGTTGGGACCACAATATTGAAGATTTTGATGGCCACATTGCCGCCATCACCCCTCTTACGCACGACATTGCCCGCATTGAGATTGAACTAGATCGTCCGGTTTCTTTCCGTGCTGGCCAATATGCCAGCATAGAAGCACTGGGCACAGATATCCCCGCTCGTTGCTATTCCTTTGCTCACCGTTGTACGCCTGGCGGCACGCAGCAAGTGAGCTTTTTCGTACGCGCTGTGGAAAGTGGGCGCATGTCGCATTGGCTGCTCGATGAGCAACACCTCAACAAACCGGTGCGGTTAACGGCACCACAGGGCGACTTCTACCTGCGCGATGCCGCTCAGCCGGCCATTGCAGTGGCGGGGGGCAGTGGTTTAGCGCCTTTAATGGCTGTGCTTGAAGAGGCCATTGCCACCGACGCACAAATGGTGCACCAGCCCTTTCAGCTGCTCTTTGGAGTACGCACCCAGCGCGATATTTACCACCAAGCTCACATAGCGCAATTGGCACAGCAATGGCAGGCGGAATTCAACTTTCTGCCGGTGTTGTCGGCCGAACCTGGCAACAGCGATTGGCAAGGCGCACGCGGTTTCGTCACCGATTACATCGATGCCGCCACTTGTGCTAACGCCAGTGCTTATTTGTGCGGCCCACCACCCATGTTAGATGCCGCCATGGCCTCTATGACACAAGCGGGTATGCCTGCAGAACGCATTTTCTTCGATAAATTTTCAGACCAATCCGGCGCATCGTTTTAACGCTGCGCTATTTAGCCTCATTACGAGGAAGGAGCTCAACCATGCTTAGGTATCTTAAATATTACATTTTGCCGGTCTTCATCTTTCTCACCGCCGTGGGTATCTTCTTCGGTGGCATCTGGTTGTGGGTACCAGCCCTTAGCTATATTTTGGGTATCGCCCTTCTCGACCAGCTGGTGAAGCACGATTTAGATGAAAGCGAGTTTAAGCACCCCTTCTGGCTAGATGTGGCCCTGTACTCTTCCACCCCCGCTGCTGTGGCACTGTTTTTAGCTGTGTTTTGGGTGGCTGGCACCGGCACACAAGATGGCTTAGGGCTGGGGGCTTGGGTGCAACAATTCACTGGCGTGGATGTGATAGCCCGCCGCAACGACACCGCTTGGTACCACTATGTGTTAATGTTTTTTGCCATTGCTATGCCGATTACCGGCGCGGGCGGTTTAGCGGGCCACGAACTCACCCACCGCACGTGGCGTAAGTTTGATTTATGGTTGGGCCGTTACACCATGGCCTTGAACTGGGGCATTGCCTTCCCCATTGAACACGTTTACGGCCACCACTCCTATGTGGGCACCCGTAAAGACCCTGCCACCGCTGCCCGTGGCGACAGCGTGTACCAACACATTCCTAAGGCTATGTATCGCACGGTGGTGAATGCGTGGGAAATTGAGAAAAACCGTTTAGACAAGCTCGATAAGCCCTTCCTTTCACCCACTAATGCGCTGTTACGCATGGCAGTATTTGCAGGGTTGGTAACCCTATTGGCCTATGCCATGGCAGGGTGGATGGGCGTGCTCTTTCATATCATTGTGTGCTTGTCTACAAAAACGGCTTTAGAAGTGCTGAACTACATTGAGCACTACGGCATCGTGCGTGTGCCCGACCAACCTGTGCAGCCACGCCATTCTTGGAACTGTAACCATGCGGTGAGCAGTGTGTTCACCTACAACCTCACGCGCCACAGCCACCACCATGCGGATGCGCAAACGCCGTTTCAGCAATTGCGTGCCTACGCTGACCAGCCTGAAATGCCAGGTGGGTTTGTGGCCGCTTTTCTTACTTCACTCTTTCCTCCTTTGTGGCGCAAGCAAATTGCACCACGGTTAGCGCACTGGGATGCGCATTACGCCACTGAAGCAGAGAAAGTGTTGGCGGCTGAAGCGAACCAAGCTAGCGGTTGGCCAGAGCTGAGTGCCAACGTACCCGCTGATGCCGTGGCACAGCACTAACCTTTCACCCATAGCAGTAGTAAGGTGGGCCTTATGAAAACAACAATAAAAAAGAGCTACGACTACATTATCGTGGGGGGCGGTTCGGCTGGATGCGCCATTGCGCATCGGCTGTCTGCTGATGGCCGCTATTCAGTATTGCTGCTTGAGGCAGGCCCTAGTGGCCGCTGGAACCCTTTTATTTCCACACCGCTGGGCTTCATGCAGCTGATGTTTAGCCGCCGCCATAATTGGCGTTTTGACAGCGAGCCACAACCGCAACTCAATAACCGTCGCTTGTTTCAACCGCGTGGCAAGGGCCTAGGCGGCTCAAGCAGTGTGAACGCCTGTGTTAATACGCGTGGAAACCCATGGGATTACGATCACTGGGCGGCGCTGGGCTGCACAGGGTGGAGCTATAACGAAGTGCTGCCCTACTTTATTCGTAGCGAAAACTATGAACCTCACAGCGACCCTGTGGATGCCCCTTACCGCGGCAAAGACGGGCCTTTAAATGTGGCGCAACAGCGTTACATGAACCCGCTTACGCCTGTGTTAGTGGAGGCTGGTGTACAAGCGGGCTTTCGCCGTAACACCGATTGCAACGGTGCTCACCAAGAAGGCATTAGCTACTTTAAGGCTTATCAAAAAGACGGCAAACGTTGTAGCAATGCACACGCTTACCTTGAGCCCATTCGTGGGCGCACTAACCTAACGGTGCTCACCGGCGCCCATACCACGCGCATTTTGCTCTCTTGCAAGCGCGCCACAGGGGTGGAATTTAAGCACCGTCGTACGCTAAAGCAGGTACAAGCTAAGCGTGAAATCATTCTTTCTGCGGGAGCCTTCCAATCACCGCAATTACTCATGCTATCGGGCATCGGCCCGCGGGAAGAATTAGAGCGGTTTAATATTCCTGTGCGCCATGCGTTACCCGGCGTGGGGCAGAACTTGCAAGATCATTTAGGGGTTATGATCTGCACACGCACGAAAACGCGCCTTGCGGTGTCATTTCACCCCACCTTCTGGTGGCGTGGCTTGCAAGCTTTGTTTCAGTACATCTTTTTCCGTCGCGGTATTTTATCCACCAATGGTGCTGAATCGGGCGGTTTTATTAAATCTCGGCCCGAAGAACCCATTCCAGATGTACAGCTGCATTTTGCCCCTATGCTGTACGCTAACCATGGCCGTGATTTGCGCATGACGGTTCGTTACTACGGTTATTCCATTATGATGTACGACCTACGCCCCAAGGCTCGCGGCCGCGTGGGTTTGAAGAGCAACAACCCATTTGCCCCACCCTTAATCGATCCGCAATATCTAACCCACCGCAGCGATTTGGAACGCATGATTCGCGGCATTCGCCAAGTGCGTAAAATTATTGCGCAACCGGCGTTAGCGCCCCACAACGTGGAAGAATTAATGCCCGGAGCGCAAGCGCAAACCGATGCAGAGTTAGAAGCCTTTATCCGTGCCCAAGGGGAAACCAGTTACCATCCTGTGGGTACCTGCAAAATGGGTATTGATGACATGGCCGTGGTGGACCCACGTTTAAACGTGCATGGCATCCAAGGCTTGCGCGTGGCTGATGCCTCTATCATGCCCACACTGGTGGGCGCTAATACCAACCAACCTGCCACCATGATCGGCGAGAAAGCTGCGGCCATGATATTGGAAGATGCCGTTTAGCCTTTGTGCTTTCTCATTCCACTGAACATAAAAAAGGCCCCAGAGAATTTCTCTGAGGCCTTTAGCACTAAGTATAAGCTGAAAGGCTTACGCTAAGCTGTCGATCAGCTGGTTAAAGCGCTCGCTAGGACGCATCACCGCATCAATTTTCTGCGGATCAGTGCGGTAGTAGCCGCCAATATCCACGCTGTCGCCTTGAACGTCTTCAAGCTCTTTGATAATCGCTTCTTCATTCTCGGCTAAGGATTTAGATAACTCAGCGAACTTAGCCGCCAATTCTTTATCTTGATCCTGTGCAGCAAGCTCTTCTGCCCAGTACATGGTGAGGTAGAAATGGCTGCCGCGGTTATCTAGTTCACCAGTTTTACGGCTTGGGCCTTTGTCGTTTTCAAGGATTCTGCCGATGGCTACATCCAACGCTTTGCCTAGCACCGTTGCACGTGGGTTATCGTTTTTGCGGCCCATATCTTCGAGGCTTGCAGATAAGGCTAAGAACTCACCGAGGGAATCCCAACGTAAGTGGTTCTCTTCCACTAACTGCTCTACGTGGCGTGGTGCTGAACCACCCGCACCGGTTTCGTACATACCACCACCGGCCATTAATGGCACAATGGATAGCATCTTCGCACTGGTGCCAAGCTCCATAATGGGGAACAAGTCGGTGAGATAATCACGCAAGATGTTACCGGTGGCACTAATGGTATCGAGGCCACGCACCACACGCTCTAAGGTGTAACGCATTGCACGCACTTGGCTCATAATGTGGATGTTCAAGCCGTTGGTATCGTGCTCGTGCAAGTACATTCTTACTTTGCGAATAAGCTCTGCTTCGTGTGGACGGTATGGGTCTAACCAGAACACAACGGGCATGCCCGATAAGCGTGCACGCTCAACTGCTAACCTTACCCAGTCGCGGATGGGGCCATCTTTCACCTGGCACATACGCCAGATGTCACCTTTCTCCACCTCCTGGCTCATGAGCACTTCACCGGTGTCTAAATCGGTGATGTTGGCGGTACCATCTTCAGGGATTTCAAAGGTTTTATCGTGCGAACCGTATTCTTCTGCTTTCTGCGCCATTAAACCAACGTTAGGCACAGTACCCATGGTGGCGGGGTCAAACGCGCCATGCCACTTACAGAAGTTAATCATTTCTTGATAAATACGGGCAAACGTACTTTCTGGCATCACTGCCTTAACGTCTTTCAAGCGGCCATCTGCGCCGTACATTTTACCGCCATTACGGATCATGGCAGGCATAGAAGCATCCACAATCACGTCGTTGGGCGAGTAAAAGTTGGTGATACCTTTAGAGGAATCCACCATGGCCAACTCTGGACGGCTTGCGTGGCAAGCGTGCAAGTCGTCGCGAATCTCTTCTTGCAAGCTACGCGGTAAGGTTTTGATTTTGTTGTATAAATCCACCATACCGTAGTTAACGTTAATGCCCAGCTCATCAAATACTTCTTTATGCTTCTCGAAGGCATCACGGTAGAAAATGCGCACACAGTGGCCGAACACAATGGGGTGCGACACTTTCATCATGGTGGCTTTCACGTGTAGTGAAAACATCACGCCAGTATCATAAGCATCTTGAATTTGCTCTTCGTAGAAATCTAACAGCGCTTTTTTGCTCATGTTCATGGAGTCGATCACTTCGCGATCTTCCAAAGCCACTTCTGGCTTGAGCACGATGTTTTTACCGCTCTTGGTGATCAATTCCATTTTCACTCTACGGGCGCCATCTAGCGTCATGGATTTTTCGCTAGAATAGAAATCGCCGTGATGCATGTGTGAAACGTGTGAGCGAGAAGCTTGGCTCCAAGGTGCCATATAGTGTGGGTGCTTACGCGCGTATTCTTTCACTGCTTTAGGCGCGCGACGGTCGGAGTTACCTTGGCGTAGAACAGGGTTTACAGCACTACCGATACATCTGCTATAGCGTGCATTAATTTCTTTCTCTTCGTCGTTCTCAGGCTCTTCTGGGTAATCAGGGATGTTATAGCCTTTATCTTGCAGCTCTTTAATGGCTTTGTGCAGCTGCGATACAGAAGCACTGATGTTGGGCAACTTAATGATGTTTGCTTCAGGCCTTAAGGTGAGTTCACCGAGGGCTTTTAAGCTATCAGGTACGCGTTGCTCTTCTGTGAGGTAATCTGGGAATTGCGCCAAAATACGTGCGGCTAAGCTGATGTCGCTTGTTTCTACATTAATATCAGCGGTTTTGGCAAATGCACGTACGATTGGCAACAGCGAACCCGTAGCCAGCGCTGGGGCTTCATCCGTTAGGGTGTAAACAATAGTTGGAGATTTGTTGCTCATATAACAGGCTCCTAATTACAGCAATTTCATTCTTGTGGAATTTGGGTTGAGCCGCCTGGTTAAGGCTTTTACGCTCGCCCTCCCGATGCTGTGTCGTGTAAACCAGCATCATTCCGCGCTTTTTAGTTGCAACGTTTAACTGGTAGGCCAAACGTTGCTTTTTTATTGTCAAAACACGGAGTGTAACGTTACTGCTAGTGCCTATAGGCACTAGCGCGACAACTTAACGGTCATCGTTTTTTACTACCCGCTTATCTTCTTTGTTGTGGGTAGCGTTGGCTGCTTCGTTGTATTAAAACTTGATCACCTTCGCGGTTGGCTCTCACAACGGTAATGGCGGCCATGTTGATAATACGGCGCACTGTGGCGCTTGAGGTCAAGATGGTTACAGGTGCCTTAACACCAAGTAAAAATGGCCCCACAGCGATATTGCCGCCCACGGCGCTCTTTAGCAAATTATAGGCAATATTACCGGATTCAATATTGGGGCATACTAGCAGGTTTGCTTCGCCTTTGAGATCGGTATTTGGTAGTAGCTGCGCGCGCACCGATTCATTCATGGCGCAATCGGCATGCATTTCGCCATCCACTTCCAACTCTGGGTCTTTCTCTTTAATTAAGGCCAAAGCACGGCGCATGGTCTCTGCACTTTTACTATCGCTGGTGCCGAAATTGGAATGCGATAACAAAGCTACTTTAGGCACGATATCGAGACGACGCATTTGCCCTGCCGCCGCCACCGTGTATTCAGCAATTTGTTCTGCCGTTGGGTTTTCATTGATATGCGTATCCACCACCGCCACTGTGCGGCCAGGCAATAGCAAAATATTCATGGCAGCGTAGGTGTCAGCATCTGGAGCGAGGCCAATCACTTGGTCCACATAGCGCAAATGCTCACTGAAATCGCCCACGGTACCGCACACCATGCCATCCGCTTCGCCTAAGTGTACGAGCAAAGCACCGATGAGTGTCATGCGGCGGCGCACTTCTGTGCGCGCCATATCGCGCGTAATGCCATGGCGGCAACGCATTTCCCAATAGGTATTCCAATAGGCGTGGAAGCGTTCGTCTTTTTCTGAATCGATCAGTTCCACATCGGTATCAAGGTTTAAGCGTAAGCCGTAGCGCTTCACACGTGTGGCAATCACTTTCGGGCGTCCTAGCAAAATAGGTTTCGCTAAGCCCTCATCCACCACCACTTGTACCGCTCGTAATACGCGCTCGTCCTCACCTTCAGTGAACACAATGCGCGTTTTCGCCTCATTAGCCACTAGTTGTTTGGCTGCCGCAAAAATGGGGCTCATGAAAGCACCCGATTGATACACAAACTGCTCTAGCTGAGCGATGTAATCGCGCATGTTTTCAATCGGCTGCATGGCAACGCCATCATTCATCGCTGCTTTAGCCACGGCCGGCGCGATACGTACAATAAGGCGCGGATCAAAGGGTTTAGGAATTAAATACTCTTTACCAAAACTGAGCTCTTGGTTGCCATAAGCGGCGGCCACGCGCTCGTTTTGTTCTTCACGCGCTAAGTTAGCAATGGCATACACGGCCGCTTTTTCCATGCCGCGGGTAATACTGGTGGCGCCCGCATCAAGTGCCCCACGGAAAATATAAGGGAAGCACAGTACGTTGTTCACTTGGTTGGGGTAGTCTGAACGGCCGGTGGCCATCACCACATCATCACGGACACTGTGGGCATCCTCGGGGGTAATTTCAGGATATGGGTTGGCCAAAGCTAAAATCAGCGGGTTAGTCGCCATACGCTTCACCATATGTGGTTTCAGCACGCCGCCAGCAGAAAGGCCTAAAAACACGTCCGCATCGTCAATAATTTCATCTAAAGTGCGCAACGGGGTGTCTTGAGCAAACTTTTCTTTTTGCTCATCCATCAGCGCTGTGCGGCCTTGGTAAATAACGCCTTCAATATCGGTTAACCAAACATTCTTTCTTGGTAGGCCTAAATCCACCATTAACTCTAGGCAAGCAATGGCTGCGGCCCCTGCGCCAGACACCACCACTTTGACATCTTCAATTTTTTTGCCCACCACTTCTAAGCCATTAATGAAGGCCGCACTCACTGTAATAGCGGTGCCATGTTGGTCATCATGAAACACGGGAATAGACATGCGCTCGCGCAGTTTGCGCTCTACTTCAAAACATTCTGGCGCTTTGATGTCTTCTAAGTTAATACCGCCAAAGGTGGGCTCTAACGCGGCAATAATCTCTACTAATTTGTCAGGGTCGCTTTCATTGATCTCAATGTCGAACACATCTAGGCCGCTAAATTTCTTGAATAAAACAGCCTTTCCTTCCATCACAGGCTTGGAGGCCAAAGCGCCAATATTCCCCAAACCCAACACGGCAGAACCGTTGGTGATAACACCCACCAAGTTTCCACGCCCTGTATAACGGGCGGCGTTACGTTCATCTTTAACAATTTCTTCACAGGCATAAGCCACGCCAGGTGAATAAGCGAGCGCCAAATCATTTTGGTTGCTCAATGGCTTCGTGGCTACGATGGCGGTTTTCCCGGGAATGGGTTTTTCGTGGTAATCGAGGGCTGCTTGGCGGTTACGGTCAGACAAGGCTAACTCCTTGTTTTATGGCAATTCGGTATAGGCTGTTTTTCTGTGGTGGCATTATAGAGCAATTTAAATAATTTGGGCGAAAGATGCGTTAATAATTGTGCCAATATAAGTTTTCAAGCTTTACTGGTGAATGCTTCAGCTCTTTGTTTGTTTTTTGCACTTTCTACAGCTAGGCCACTTCACAGCGGTTACGGCCCTGTTGCTTTGCGCGGTAGAGAGCTTGGTCGGCTCGCTCCAGTGCTTCTTCACCCAAACTGCCATCTACAGACACAGCGATGCCGATGGATATTTGTATGTAACCGACCGGATCCATATAAGTGCTCGCCACGCGGCTGCGCACTCTTTCCGCAATCACCATGGCCAGCTCAAGCTGCGTATGCGGTAAGATCAAAACAAACTCTTCACCCCCTGTT
>Ga0079226_10002976_pt1 | contig 13054 bp, 11 predicted proteins | sample Poulit2014_FD_76345 | JGI IMG/M metagenome (GOLD analysis project Ga0079226, IMG submission 76345) | Agricultural soil microbial communities from Georgia to study Nitrogen management - Poultry litter 2014 | ecosystem: Environmental > Terrestrial > Soil > Agricultural land | place: USA: Georgia... | reverse complement strand
GAAGATACACATACTAGAAATACATTTTTAATAAGAAATGATTTAACAAAACGATTAAACCATTTTTCTAAACATAGAAGGGGATTTAAAACAGAGTTTATTAATTATGTGATAGAGCAAGGGATTGATGAATTAGAAAGTAGCATTGATAGTTAAATAGCATTACTTTTTTTAGTTCTATATTTACTAGGTGAAAACATAGACCATTTTATAATTTAATTGTGATTTATCGTAAAATAATCTGTTTCTGTTAATGTAGCCGTTGATACTTTATTATGAAATATTTCATTCCATTCCACAAATGGCAGATTATTTTTGATAATCGTTGATTCCCTTCCCCTCCCTTTTAGAGTTGTGTAAACAGTAATTCTTTGCTTTTTTTATTAAATGAGATATATCTATGCTCGTTCAATGATAACTAAATCATGTCTTCAAGTTTTAATTCAAATGATTGAAGTGTTCTTTCCCATCGACATACCTCCCGTAAAAAGTTTAAAACGGGTTAATATTTGTGATGTTTTCCGCACTCCATCTTTTACTGGTCATGAGGAAGCTATTTCTTCAGAAAGTGATTGCTCAAAATAAATAAATTCATTTCATCATTCGTTAGGATTTACCAGAAATCCTTGAGTTCTTCGGTTAGTAATTTCTTCTTTATTTTTTATAAGATGGCTGTATCATAACTTATTCGGCAATTAAAAAATCTCGTTTTACATTTTCACCTCTTCTTTTTTCTTAATATACTTGCGTACCTTTCCAAATACAATTTAATAATTGTATGTTTCGTTCCTAATATAATCACTTCAATAAAATTCCCCAATGACATAGTTGGGTTTTTTCTATTAAAGTGGTTTATTTTTAGATTATCATATATAAAAATATAAGACTCCCGATGTTTAACGGGCTATCTACACATAATACCTTATACAGCTGCGTCGTAGAGAGTACATAAGTTATTTCAAGTGATTTAATGATGAACGGTAATTTTATATGGAAATACCTTTCTGAAAAGATTTGACAGAAAATTAAATAAAGTGTAGTGTTATTTAAAAAGAAACGCCGTTCCTAAAATTATTTATTATAGACAATTAAATAATTTCAAATAAGGTTTTCAGTTATAAAAAATCAAACTGATAGATTAACAAACGTTTTTAGAATTTAAAGGAGGCGAAAAAATGAAAAAGCTAGGTGTTTTAACTATTGGTCAATCACCTAGATTGGATATATCACCTTTATTTACAGAAGTTTTAGATAATAAAGTTGAAGTGGTTGAACGAGGAGCTTTAGATTCTTTGGATGAAGAAGGACTAAAGAACATACAACCTAGAAAAAACGATACAACCTATGTTTCTAAATTAAGAAATGGGGCTGCAATTAAAATTAATAAAGATAAACTTCTTCCTCTATTACAAAAAGAACTTGATTTTTTAGAGGATGAAGTAGACATGACAATGATGTTATGTACTGGAGATTTTCCGGAGTTATCCTCAAATAAATTAATTCTTTTTCCGGATAAAATATTAAACAATATAGTAAATATTGTGCTTAATAATGGAAAGTTAGGGCTTATAATTCCCTTGGAAGAGCAGAAAGAAAAATCAACAAAAAAGTGGAGAAATTTAAATCTTCCATTAGAGATTGAGGCGTCATCCCCCTACGAAAATGGTGATTTTAAAACTCCAGCAATGAAATTAAAAGAGCGTGGTGTGTCTCTCATAGTAATGGATTGTATGGGATATAGTAAACAGCAAAAAGAGATTGTAAGTTATTATTCAAGTTTACCTGTAATATTGTCACAATCATTAGTTTTCAGTATAGCTAAAGAGTTTTCAGTATAGCTATGTTGTATTTACTTTTTGAAAATAATTAGAAAAATATAGCATTCATAATAGACTAATCCCAAGACAGGGATACAACAAAAGAAGGTAAACTGGAGGGAATACGATAGTAAAGTGATATGCATATTATCTTTATCAATTCTTAAATGAAAAGAAAGTTCACTTTTGGTCTTAGATACATCAAGAAGGGAATGATATCTAAATTGAATGAAATTATAGAGAGTATAATGAAAAAAAACTTTAAATTTAATACAGATGTAAAAATTTTAGTTATAACAGATGATTCTACTAAAAGACTGGGAACAACCTTTTTTAACTCACTAAAAGAACTAGGATGGGATTCGGAACTGAATATAATGAGTGATAGAAAAAAGTCAGGTGAAGAACCAACTCCTGAAATAGCTAAAAACATATTAAAATATAAGATTGTCTTTTGTTTAACAAGGCACTCATTAACTCATACCGTTGCTAGAAAAAAAGCTAACGAAAAAGGGATAAGTTTTATAACCATGCCGGGAATAACCGAAGATATGTTTATTAATGGGGCAATAAACGCTAATTATGAAAAAGTTGAAGAAAAAACTTTAAAGATGAGTGAGAAATTAACAAATCATACGAAGATAATTATTAAAACAAAAGATAACAAGCTTACTATTCCAATTGGAGATAGAATAAGTTTATCTAGTACAGGAGTATTTCATAAACTAGGAGATTCAGGGAATTTGCCTTCTGGAGAAGCATATGTAGCGCCCCTAGAATATCAAGCCAATGGAGATATTGAAATCAATGGATCCATTTCAGGAATCGGTCTGTTAAATAGTCCTATTAAATTAACAATTGAGAAAGGGAGACTTATTGCTGCGACAGGAGTTAAAGGTGATGAATTACTTAAAATACTTGGCGACGGAGAAGGAAGGATTCTTGCAGAATTTGGTATAGGGACTAATTTCGCAGCACGTATTACTGGAAATATTTTAGAGGACGAGAAAGCAAATAATACAATTCATATTGCTTTTGGTTCAAACCATACATTTGGCGGAGTAGTAAAAACAGATGTACATATAGATTGTGTCACTCAATCACCCCAACTGGAATGGATAGTATAATATATTCGTAAATTCAATATTTAATTCAGCCTTTTGAAAACGCATACAATTATGTTGTTTATACTACAACAAGGGGGGAAATGTTTTGGAAAATAAAGTTATGGATAATCAAGGATTGTGGATTTAATACATATTAAGAATGGAGGAGAAGTTAATGAAAAATAAAATTATTAGTGTTTTCATTCCAATAATATCTTTGATAATTATTGGTGTTGGATGTGGCAATGCTGAGAATGCAAACGGAAGCAACGGGAATATGGGTGACACATTAAATGTTGCTATTAATGAGAATGTAAGTACACTCGATCCACATATGACTACGGCCGCTATTACAAGAGACGTAAGTATGAATGTTTATGAAACCTTGGTAACCATAAATTCAGATGTGGAGCCTGAACCAATGTTAGCGGAATCCATAGAAGAAAGTGAGGATAGTAAAACTTATACTTTTAAGCTACGGGAAGGAGTTAAGTTTCATAATGGGGAGGAAATGACATCTGATGATGTTGTTGCCTCGATGAATCGTTGGAAGGACCAAGCTGATACTGCGAAATCTGCTTTTGAGGATGCAGAGTTCATAGCTGATGATGAATATACTGTTAAATTAAAATTAGAAGAACCTCGATCAGATACTTTGAGTTTACTTTCACAGCAGAATCAGTTTCCTGCAATAATGCCAGAAGAAGTAATTGATAACGCTAGTAAGGAGGGGGTAGAAGAATATGTAGGAACAGGTCCTTTCGAGATAGATAATTGGAAAAGAGATCAAGAAATCCATTTAAAAAGGTTTGAAGATTACAGTCCTGAGGATTCTGATTCAAATGGGTTAGCTGGAAAAAAAGAAGCTCTTGTTGACGATTTATATTTTCAAATTGTAACAGACCCCTCTACTCAAATATCTGGTCTTGAATCTGGGGAATACGACATTGCTTTTGGTGTCCCATTTGATAGTTATGAACAATTAGAAAGTGCACCAAATATTAATGTGGAAAATGCTTTTTTTGGAACAATGGCGCTTGATTATAATAAAAAAGATGGTCCATTTACTGACTATAAATTGAGAGAGGCAGTGAATGTTGCATTAGAGGCTGACGATATAATGTTCGGTGCATTCTCCGATGATGACTTATATAAATTAGAATCAAGTTATATGCCGGAAGGAACTTGGTACAGCAATGCTGGGGAAGATACTTATAATATTGGGGATAAGGAAGAAGCAAAAAATCTGTTAGAGGAATCTGAGTATGATGGTGAGGAACTAAATTTACTTACAAGTCGTGATATCAAATATCACTATGATATTGCTGTTATTATACAGCAACAATTAAAAGATATAGGAATGAATGTTGATGTTGTAGAACACGACTGGGCAACTTATTTAGACAAAAGGGAAGAGCCGTCTGAATGGGATTTACTAACGGTTGGATTGAGCTATAACAACTCTCCTTCTCAATTATTGGTTTTAGGTACTAATTATGTAGGTTGGACATCAGATAATTATATATCAGATCAAATGAACTCCATCACTACTTCTGAGTCTGAGGAAGAAGCAAAGGATAAGTGGGATGAGTTACAAGAATATGCATGGGAAGAGTATCTCCCTGTAACTCAACTAGGATCCGTTCCAATTATAGTTGGTATGAGCGATGATGTTAATGGGCTTAAAGTGGAAAACAGGCCAATAATGATGCCAATGTGGAACGTAGAAATAGAAGAATAATAGAAGTTTTTTCGATTCAATTATCATTTCAAACAAGTAGTTTTAAAATTTCATTTTATCGCTTGTTTACGTTAAAGGAAGTAAAGTCTTTTAGATCGGAATAAGCGATAACCTCTCTAATATAAGGAGGAATAATATGGGATATTACATTTTTAAACGGTTTATTTCTTTAATACCTATTTTGTTCGTGGTGTTTACTACTGTCTTTTTGATAGTGCATATTGCACCGGGGAATCCAGCCGCGATAATTCTTGGGGAAAATGCAACAAAAGAGCAAGTTGATCAATTATCTCAGCAGATGGGGCTTGATTTACCCCTTTATGAACAATATATACAGTGGGTGTTTAATGCAGTTCAAGGTGATCTTGGCACTTCTTATTTTTTAGATGAGTCAGTTCTATCTGCTATATTATCACATGTAGGACCAACAGCTGAATTAGCATTGATTGCTGAGGTAGTGGGTTTAGGAATTGCCTTGCCATTGGGTATTTTAGCTGCTAAATATCGAGGAACCATTATTGATCAATCATTCATGGGTTTTTCCTTATTAGGTATATCGGTACCTAGTTTTATATTAGGATTATTTTTAATTTTATTTTTTGGTGTGGAATTAGGTTGGCTTCCTGTAGCCGGTTATGTACCAATAAGCGAAGGAATTTGGAATCATATAAGTCGTATAATTATGCCTGCAATAGCTCTGGGGGCAATGCAAGCTGCGCTTATCGCTCGTATGGCTCGATCATCAATGCTAGATAACCTGAGACATGACTTTATTAAGGCCGCGAGAGCAAAAGGCGTAAAAGAATTTAATGTTATCTTAAAGCATGCATTTAGAAATGCGCTTCTTCCTATACTGACTGTTGTTGGACAAAGTTTAGGAGGGTTAATAACAGGGGCGGTGGTAACAGAAACAATATTTAATATACCAGGTCTTGGTCAATTAATTATTAACTCGGTAGAGCACAGAGACTTTAATGTTATTCAAGGGGCTGTATTATTTGTGACTGTTGTTTTTGTTTTTGTTAATTTACTTGTTGATTTATTATACGGATGGATAGATCCAAGAGTTAGATTGGATGACTAGGAGGTAACAATTTGGAATCTAATGATTTAACAATCAAACGACTAGGCATAAAGAGCAAATTAAAAAAAGAGCAACGTAGTTTGTTTACTAAGCGATTTATTTCAAATAAATTAATTATGATTGGGACAGTGATTATTGTATTTCTTGTTTTATTTGCTATATTCGTTCCCTTACTTTCTCCATCCGATCCTTATCAATTAGATACTTCAAAAAGACTTACCGGTCCATCATCAGATCATTTACTAGGAACGGATAACTATGGACGTGATTTAGCTACTAGAATTTTATACGGAGCAAGAGTCTCAATGTTTATTGGATTTTCTGTTGCAGCGATTACGACAATTATTGGAACAGCGATAGGGTTGCTAGCAAGTTATTTTAGATCTTTGGATAATATTTTCATGCGTATTATGGATGGTCTTATGGCATTTCCAAGTATATTATTAGCTATTGCATTAATGGCGGCTTTAGGACCTAAGACTAGTAATGTAATAGTAGCTCTGAGTGTAGTGTTTACGCCATACATAGCTCGTGTTGTACGTTCTGCAGCTTTAGTGGTGAAAGAAGAAACATATGTAGAAGCAATGGTAGCACAAGGTGCTAGTAAAACTCGTATCATTTTGCGTCATATAACACCAAACATTTTATCGCCTATGATAGTGCAATCTACTTTTATATTTGCGGATGCTATTATCAATGAGGCTTCACTTAGCTTTTTAGGGGCAGGTGTTCCAGCCCCAGATCCGAGTTGGGGAAGTATTTTATATGATGGAAAAATAGTTATTTCTCAAGCTTGGTGGATGGTTTCATTTTCGGGAATAATAATAATTCTGTCTGTTTTAGGATTGAATTTAGTAGGAGACGGGTTACGCGATTTATTGGACCCACATATAAAATCTAATAAATAAACTATAAAGTTATTAATAGTTATTAATAGTTATAAAATATAAATATGTTTTGGAGGAATAACTATGGATCACCTATTAGAATTATCTGATTTAAAAATTCACTTTCATACAGAAAAGGGTCGTGTTACTGCAGTTGATGGTATTTCCTTCAATATAGAACAGGGTGAAATATTAGGAGTTGTTGGAGAATCAGGATGTGGAAAAAGTGTTACAGCTCAGTCTATACTTCAATTAGGTGAAAATGAAAATGTTCAATATGAAGGGGAAATTAATTTTAAAGGCAAAAATATATTATCTATTCCTCAATCTAAAATGCAAAAAATTAGAGGAAATGATATATCAATGGTTTTTCAGGATCCAATGAGTTCCTTAAATCCGGTTTATACGATAGGTGATCAAATAGTAGAATCTGTATTACTACACCAGAATGTTTCAAGAAGAGAAGCGTATAATAAAGCTTTTGAAATGTTGAAGTCTGTAGGGATACCCGATCCCAAAAAACGCTTATATGAGTATCCTCACCAATTATCTGGGGGAATGAAACAGAGAGTTTTAATAGCTATAGCACTTGTATGTAAACCGGATTTATTAATAGCGGATGAGCCTACGACAGCTTTGGATGTCACTATTCAAGCTCAGATATTAGAAATAATTATTCAAATGAATCGAGAATTAGACATGGGTATTATGTTTATCACACATGATTTAGGTGTAGTATCGGAGATATGTACAAGGGTAGTCGTTATGTATCTGGGTCAGGTAGTAGAAGAAGCAAGCGTAAATGAACTTTTTTCGCAACCTCTCCATCCATATACAAGAGGCTTAATGAAATCAATCCCACCAATAGAGGGAGATCGATCACAGAAGCTCTATACTATAAAAGGTACGGTTCCTTCTTTAAATGATATACCTAAAGGATGTCGTTTTGCATCCAGATGTCCTTATGCTGATAAGCTTTGTATAGAAAAAATGCCTGAACTTCGAAAAGACCAGGATAATCATAGAGTTAGGTGTTGGCATTACGAGGAAATACAAAAAAAGGAGAGAGAGTATGAACACACAACTTTCGAGTAATCAAACTACTCCAATACTTAAAATTCAAGGATTAAAAAAATTTTTTCCAATTAAGAGACCATTTAATTGGCTGCGTGGAGTAAAAGACAATGTCCATGCAGTTGATGATGTTTCACTTACATTAAATGAGGGTGAAACTTACGGTCTAGTAGGAGAGTCGGGAAGTGGAAAAAGTACTCTTGGTAAATCTATTCTACGATTAACTGAGCCTACTGAGGGACAAGCACTATATAAAGATACTGACATATTTCAGTTATCAAGTAAAGAAATGGAGGAAGTACGAAAAAAGTTACAAATGGTATTTCAAGATCCTTACTCCTCTTTAAATCCCAAAAAAAAAATAGGGAATATCTTAGAAGAGCCTTTGATTGTTCATTCCATAGGTAACAAGAAAGAAAGATTGGAACGCGTAATGGATATGTTAGATACAGTCGGTTTAAAGATGGAGCATTTCTATAGGTATCCCCATGAATTTTCTGGCGGACAAAAACAAAGAGTTGGACTTGCAAGAGCATTAGTTTCCGATCCTAAAGTGATTTTGTGTGATGAGCCTGTTTCAGCTTTAGATGTTTCTATTCAGGCACAAATTATAAATTTACTTGAAGAATTACAAGATGAATATCAATTATCTTATCTTTTTATTACCCATGACTTCAGTGTGGTACGTCATATAGCAGATCGGATTGGAGTCATGTATCTAGGAAAAATAATGGAGGAGTCCCCAACAGATAATCTATTTGAAAAACCACTTCACCCTTATACAGAATCACTGTTGTCAGCAATTCCTAATACAAATCCAGAACTAAGAAAGGAAAGAATCGTGTTACAAGGAGATATACCCTCTCCTGTACATCCACCTTCGGGATGTGTTTTTCGAACGAGATGTCCCTATGCTATGGATATTTGTAAGTATGAGATCCCTGAAAAAAAAGAAATATATCCTAACCATTTTGTATCTTGTCATTTATATTTATAAATTACTAATATATTATGCTTAGATGACGTGTTGTAAAAAAAATTAATAATACTAATAATTTATTTTTTTAAGGAGGATTACAATTGAATCCTAATTTAGAAGATATTATTTCGTCTGAGGTAAAAGAAACTTTTAAAAACTTTTCATTTAATGAAAACATAAAAGAAGATCTTGATTTTATAGAGTCAGACAGCAGAAAAACTTTAGAAGAGCAAATTGATATCACGGAAATACCGGCTCCTACATTCCTGGAAAAAAATCGCGCAAAATATTTCATGAATAAATTAAAGGAATTGGGACTTAATAAAGTAATCATGGACAAGGTAGGTAATGTTTATGGTGTAAAGCCTGGAATAGGTAAAGGACCTAAGGTTTTTGTTTCAGCTCATTTAGATACCGTATTTCCAGAAGATACCGATGTTACAGTCAAAAGAAAAGGCGAAGTTTTCTCTGCACCAGGAATTAATGATGATTCAAGAGGGTTAGCAGAATTGCTTTCTATTATCCGCACGTTAAATCAATCTAAACTTTCTAACCAAGGAGATATTATTTTTGGAGCCACTGTTGGAGAAGAAGGAGCTGGAGATTTACGAGGGGTAAAGCATATTTTTAAAGAGCATAAAGACATAGACGGTTTTTTGTCGATAGATGTACCTAATTTTAATGAAATAGTATATAAAGGTACAGGAAGTGCGAGATATAAAATATTATATAAAGGATTAGGAGGACATAGCTTTGGCGACTTTGGTATTCCTAGTGCAACTCATGCACTTGGCAGAGCCATTGCTAAGATATCAGAATTACAAACTGTAGAAGAACCTAAAACGACATTTACTGTTGGTGAAATTTTTGGAGGAACTTCAGTTAATTCTATCGCGGATAAAGCAGGAATGACTGTTGATTTACGTTCAAATAGAGCTCAGGAGCTTAAGCAGTTAGTTGACAAGTTTATGAAAATTGTTAAACAAGCAGCATACGAAGAGAATAAAAGATGGAGGAGTGATACACTAACGTTTGATATAGAACAATTTGGAGACCGTCCTCCTGCCCAACAGTCCTTTAACGATACAATAGTACAAACTGCTTATTCTGCTATAAAACTAGCTGGTGGAGATCCAAAACTTTCTATGCCAGTTAGCACAGATGCTAACTACCCAATGAGTTTAAATATTCCTTCTGTCACCTTAGGAATAGGAGGTGAATTTGGCGGTATACATTCACTACACGAATGGTATAACCCAAAAGACTCTTATCTTGGTGTGCAAAAAAGTTTCTTAACAATAATAGGTCTAACAGGCGTTGAGGGCGTAAGTAATCCGTTACTTTAAAATATAGAAGCAAATAAAATTACTAAGTTATTTTAAAATATGACCTCATAGAAAATCTAGTTCTAAGATAATTTTAAATGACTAGTTATAGGATAGATTGAATTAATTTAGCTGTTCTTGGAACTTGGCGGTAATTAAAGTTAGGGAGTACAAAGAGAGTTTTCCAATTATAATTAGAAACCATAGAAAAGTCTTGATGAACTATTTTGGGAAATTACGGTAGTTTAAAGTAAACTAGTAAAAGTATACAAGGAGGAACGTTTAGTGAGTAATAAAAAAGTAACTTTTGCTGCAACAGGTGATAGTTTTAAACAAGAAGACTCCCTCCACAATTAAGTTCTTTTTATGAAATTCGTCAGCTATTACAAAACGCTGATATATGTTTTACAAACCTTGAAGTGACGCTTCATGAATTAGAAGGTTATCCTTCAGCAGAAAGCGGAGGAACTTGGGCTATGGCCAATCCAAAAGTACTAGAAGACTTAAAGGCCTATGGATTCAATCTTTTTGCTAGAGCAAATAATCATACTTTAGATTATTCATATGGTGGATTGTTAGCCACTAATCGTTATTTAAATAATTATAATTTGATACACGCTGGTGCAGGAGAAAACTTAGCCACAGCAAGTGCCCCAAAATATATAGAAACTCATTCTGGGAGAGTGGCTTTGATAAGTGCTACATCCACTTTTCATAACTCATGGAGAGCGGGAGAACAGCGCCCTGATATCATGGGAAGACCTGGTGTTAACCCATTGGGCTATCAAACAACCTATGTGGTTACTAAAAAAGAAATAGAATCATTGAAAAAAATTGCTGACTTAACAACTATGAATACTGAGCGTAATGTAACTATAAAAGAAGGTTTTGAAATAGATAATTCAAATGAACTAACTTTTGGTCCTTTGCGCTTTAAAGAAGGTTCTGAATTTAAAAAAGAAACAAAGCCACTTACTACTGATATAGAAAGGCTCGAAAAGTCTGTTTTTGAAGCACAGCAACAAGCTGACATAGTTATTGTGAGTATTCACTCTCATGAGATGAAAGAGGGAGATAAAGAGATACATGAAGACTTTTTAGAGATAGCATCCAAGAAATGTATTGACGCTGGTGCAGATGCAATTGTTGGACATGGTCCACATGTACTGAGAGGGATAGAAATTTATAAAAATAAACCTATTTTTTATAGCTTAGGGAACTTTATTTTCCAAAATGAGACGGTTTCTGTACTACCTGCTGACTTTTATGACAAATACAACTTGAGTTATAAACATGGTGTTGCCGAAGCATTAAATAAAAGAAGTAAAAATGATACAAAAGGTTTGGCTAAGAACCCATCTGTATGGGAGTCAGTTATAGCTATGTGGAATATGAAAAATAAACAGATAACCAGTATTGAACTGTATCCAGTTGAATTAGGGTTCGGATTGCCAAGATACAAAAGAGGTTGGCCGAAACTTACCAATAAGGAGGGTGTTTTGGAGAGGATAAAAGATTTAAGTATCCCCTTTGGGACAGAGATTGAAATAAAAAAGGGAGTAGGAACTGTTCATTTATAGTAATTGAAATTCAGTTCTCTCCACTAATCGAAGCAAATGAATTTAAATATATACCATTAACGTTTTAGAAAATAAATATCCTTGGGATAATGCACACACGTAACTTTATTATTGACTCTGGGAGAGACTAAACTTGTATGATTTATATGTTATTACACAATAGATTAGATAAAGGAGAAATGTAATATGTCAATTTTAAAAAATACAATGGAAGTAGTAGAGTTATTAGATGATGAAAATATCAATGGAGAAAATGTTACTAACTTGTTTAGAGGTTACCAATATTGTGAGGCATCTTATAAAAAAGTTAAAGAAGCAAGTGGTGAAACTGATTTTGTTGAAATTGTGATTAAAGGGTATGAAGGAAAAATTTCGAAAGGTGATGCCCCGTCTCTTGGTATTGTTGGGAGATTAGGAGGTCTTGGCGCCCGACCAGATCGCATAGGGTTTGTATCGGATGGGGATGGCGCCGCTGCAGCAATAACAACAGCTTTAAAATTAGCAAAAATGTCAAGTAAGGGTGATAGACTACCGGGAGATGTATATATTACTACTCATATTTGTCCAACAGCCCCTACTCAGCCGCATAAACCAGTTGATTTCATGGGTTCTCCCGTCGATGTTTTGACAATGAATAAGTACGAAGTTGTTCCTGAGATGGATGCTGTGATATCAATAGATACCACTAAAGGAAATAAAGTTTTTAATCATCGTGGTATTGCTATATCTCCTGTAGTAAAATCTGGATATATACTTAAATTTAACGATGATTTGATTCGAATAATGGAAACAACAACTGGTAAATTACCTGTTACTTTTGCTATAACTACGCAAGATATAACACCATACGGGAACGACGTTTATCATATTAATAGCATATTACAACCTTCTGTAGCAACTAATTCCCCAGTAGTAGGAGTCGCTATTACAACAGAAACAGCCGTACCCGGATCTGCTACAGGAGCGAGTCATGAGATAGATATAGCAGAAGCATCACGTTATTGTATAGAGGTTGCAAAAGAATATACACATGATAACTTTGACTTTTATGATTTTAAAGAATTTAACCATTTAAAAAAATTATATGGAACCATGGAACACTTACAGACATTAGGGGGGAATAAAATGGAAGTGGATTTTCCTTAACAGTTGATAATTTTCTGAGGACAGATATTATGTATAGGCCCCTGAGTAATTTTAAATAAAATATTATCTAAGGCTCTAAATGGCTCTGGCATAATATATTGCTTTTGATAAAGACTAGTTTATTAAGAAAAATTTAAATGTAAATTATTGTGTAAACTTATCTATGCTTTGTTTCCTTTATAATGAAGATAGGTTTTCACCTATCTTCATTATAAAGGATTTTTGCTTTTCTAAAATAGGTTCTAAAATTGAAGTATAAATTCTATTGAAAGCTGATAATAATTTTCAGAATCAAAATATATTATGTTTTAATTT
>Ga0079226_10002975_pt1 | contig 13055 bp, 13 predicted proteins | sample Poulit2014_FD_76345 | JGI IMG/M metagenome (GOLD analysis project Ga0079226, IMG submission 76345) | Agricultural soil microbial communities from Georgia to study Nitrogen management - Poultry litter 2014 | ecosystem: Environmental > Terrestrial > Soil > Agricultural land | place: USA: Georgia... | reverse complement strand
TTGATATTATGATAAAATGTTATATATTTGATGTTAAGTGAGTGGTAAAATATAACTTAATGAGTGAACCAATAAGATATACAAAATCACGTCTTTAAATCCCGAAGGGATAGTATTATTATAGAAAATATAAATCCGAAGTAGTAAGAAAAGCAACTTTGCAAATCAGCAAATTTTCATAAATCGTAAATCGTGAATTGGAATCATGCGAATCCGTAACAGTAGGAAAAGCAACTTTGCGAATCAGTAAATCCGCAATTTTACGTGAGTGCGGGAATCTTAAGTCCTTATATATAAGGGTGATGTCCAAGACTTCCCTTTAGGATTATATACATTAGGCAGGGATTTTACACAAATACCTGCATGAATACATTTGGATGGCGTCCAGAGTGTTGTAATAGCTTTGTTTTTTGAATATTCAATAGTATCCTTTTTCATATTACTTTAATTTTTAAATTTATTCTTATATCGATCTATCAGTTCGAATTTTAATTGCGAGAAGAGTAAGAAACTAGAGGTTTAGAAGGAGACCATCATATTTTATAAAACTAAGAAAACTACTTTTAATATCTGTAAAACAAAGCTATCTTTGCTTAGACTAGAGGATTAGATTTGTTTTAAAGACTAATATCTAGTTTTAAAATAACAAAATATTTATGGGATAGAATAAATATTTTGTATATTTGGTATTCAGAATCCCGGATTAGAGATGGGATTTTTTTTATTTTTCAGATGTAATAGTTCTTAATGTTAGCAATGTTGCTTACCAAGTAAGACGTTTCGGTATTTTTTCCATATGTCTATAGTATTTTAACTATGGAGGTTTTCAATAAAGCCTCCCGCTTATACTTGCACTACTGAGAGCTTAACATTATAAAAAAGTAAGATTAAAATAATGTATGTTGAATAAAACCGATGTTATGAGTAAAGTATCGTATTACAGCAAAGAAGGTTTACAAAAATTAAGGGAGGAACTTAATTACCTTAAGGATGTAGAGCGTCCAAAAGCATCCAATGCCATTGGAGAAGCTCGGGATAAGGGTGATTTGAGTGAAAATGCGGAGTATGATGCCGCAAAAGAAGCACAAGGTTTGTTGGAGTTGCGTATTGCTAAACTTGAAGAGACTTTAGCGAATGCAAGAATTATTGATGAATCACAATTGGATACTTCCAAAGTCCTTATTCACTCTACAGTAGTTATTAAAAACCAAAACAACGGTAAAAAGATGACCTACAAATTGGTGGCGCAAAGCGAAGCGGATTTGAAGAATGGTAAAATATCCGTTGATTCTCCAATTGGGAAAGGATTATTGGGTAAGAAAGTTGGAGAAGTAGTCGAAATTAAAGTACCTAATGGTATAGTGAACTTCGAAGTTGTAGGAATCTCAAGAGGATAGAAATATGGCAAGTATTTTTTCAAAAATAATCACAGGAGAAATCCCCGCCTATAAGGTTGCGGAGAACCAAGATTTTTTGGCCTTTCTAGATATTAGCCCAAATACCAAAGGTCACACTCTATGTATTCCTAAGAAAGAAGTAGATAAGCTTTTTGACTTGGACGAATCTACCTATATGGAGTTAATGGCGTTTTCTAGAAAAGTAGCTATAGCATTAGAAAAATCTGTTCCTTGTAAAAGAATAGGAATGTCAGTGGTAGGATTAGAAGTGCCACATGTTCATGTACATTTGATTCCGCTGAATAAGATGGAGGACACGCGTTTTGACCGAAGTGTAGAGCTGACAACCAAAGAATTTGAAGAAGTCGCCGCCAAAATCCGAAAATCTTATGAAGAATTATAAATAGTAAAGATTCCTTATTATAAACGAACCGTCTCAAAACTTTGTTTTAGAGACGGTTGTTATTTGAAGTAGGATAGCTAGAAAACAATAAGATTTATAGCTTTAAGCTAATAGATTGGTGTTCAAAATCCAAAATATAACCCCACCAATAAAGAGCAACCCAATCAAGAGTGTCATCCAAAATCGTTTTTTAAAATGTATAGCAGAAGACAAAGGTTGAACCAGTTTTTTGTTGTATAAATATACCCGTTCTATATGTTCGTCCCATCGGACTGGATAGATCTCTGTGTGACACACATTACAAAATAAAGATTCTTTTAGCTGTTTTTGGGTTTTCCGATACCATGCATTTTCTTTTTCTTCTTGGGTAAAAGAAAAAATCAAGCCCTCGGTGCTAAAACATTCTGGACAGTTATTTTTAATGTTGGCGGTGTGAATAGTATGTTCTGTTATTTTCATGAATTAGAATGCAATTGTAAGGTTATCTGCATAGTAGTTCCTCTAGAACTACTATTTAAAACTCGAATTTTCCCATGGTGGTATTCCTCAATAATACGTTTACTCAAAGATAAACCTAATCCCCAGCCTCTTTTCTTAGTGGTATATCCAGGATTGAAAATGGTTTTTTGAATGCGTTTGGGAATTCCCTTTCCCGAATCTTTTACAAAAATAGAAACATCTTTGACACCTGGTTCAATATGAACATAAATATCACCTTTGCCTTTCATCGCATCAATACTATTCTTGATTAGATTTTCTAGGGTCCAACTGTATAATTCTTCGTTCAATGGAAGATAAATAGGATTCTTAGGAAGATCGATATGATATTGAATAAGCTTGGAAGTTCGTTTTCTAAGATATTCAAGACTTTTATGGGTTTCGGCGACTATATCCACTTCTTTAAAAGTGGGGAGAGAACCTATCTTACTAAAACGATCCGTAATAGTATTCAATCTCTGTATGTCTTTTTCCATTTCTAAAATATATTCGGGATGTACTTTTTCTATTTTTAAAAGTTCAATCCAAGCGATAAGCGAAGAAAGAGGGGTGCCTATTTGATGGGCGGTTTCTTTTGCCATTCCCGCCCATAACTTATTCTGCTCAGAAGATTTGGAAGTCATATAAAAGAAATATAAAGCGATGAAAAACAGAATAAAAAGCAGAATTAATAGAATAGGGTAGTATTTTAACTTGTTTAATAATGAAGAGTTTCCATAATATAAAGTTTGAACCAACTCGTTATCCAATCGCACTTCTATCGGAGTGTTTTCGGATTCGAATTGCTTTTGTAAACGCTCTACTTTCTCTCGAGTATTGGTTTTACGGCGAGATATATTTTGCATGTCATAATTATCATTCTCATGATTGTACAGCAACATCGGAGTCGAATTATTGCTTCGCAAGGCATGAAATGCCGTGTGGCTTAAATCATCATTTTCGATATCGATGCTTTGCAATTCCTGTTGTGCAGCAGCCCAAATTTGCATTTTGGAGGTCTCGTTCTCTTTTAGTTCATGAAAAAACCTGTTGGCATTCCAAAATATAATCCCACAAATAATTAATGCTCCACCAAAAATTAGCCATCTATTATTAAAAAATCGATACATCTTACTCTAGTTTTGTCGAGGTTAAATATATAGAATATACTATTGAAACAGAGAATGAAGTAATTTATTTCCATAGTTTATAAATATTTTAAACTGAAAAAATCAAATAGAAGAAGGGTTTAAAAATAAAATTGATTTTTAAAAAGCGAGTACTTTCTGTACCTTTGTACACTATGAAAATATTTGATGCCAAATCTGCTAGTGCTAGGGAACTTTACTCTTATCTAGCTGGTGCTGTTTCGCCTAGACCCATTGCACTTGTCAGTTCGATAGATGCAAAGGGATTAGTGAACTTAGCCCCTTTTAGTTTTTTTAACATATTCAGTGCTGCTCCACCGATCTTAATCTTTTCTTGTGTAGATAGCTTACGGGATGGGAGCAGTAAAGATACTCTATATAACGCTCAGGAGACTAAAGAGGTAGTGATTAATCTTGTGAACTATGCAATGGTCGAACAGACATCTTTAGCTTCTACAGCCTATGAGAAAGGGGTTAATGAATTTGAAAAAGCAGGCTTTACTGCTCAGAAATCCGAATTGGTAGCACCTCCTAGAGTGGCAGAGTCTCCTGTACAGATAGAATGTAGTGTTGAGCAAATTATAAAATTAGGAGATAGTAAGGGAACTGGAAATTTGGTGGTTTGCCGTGTTCTAAGGATGTATATCGATAAACAAATTCTAGATAAAGAAGAAAAAATCGATCCATTCAAACTAGATATTGTTTCTCGTTTGGGAGGAAATTGGTATGGACGTTCTAAGGAAGGTTTATTTGAAGTGACCAAACCTATTACCAACCTTGGTGTGGGAATAGATGCTTTGCCAAAAGACATCAAAGAAAGTACTATCCTTAGTGGGAATGATTTAGGGAAGTTGGGAAATATAGAACAGATTCCTACTCCAAAAATAATCGATGAATTCGTAGAGAAAAATAAAAAACTCTATGGACTTTTAAAACAAAATAATAGAGCAGAAGTTCATAGATTTGCTAAAGAATTATTACAAAAGAATGAGGTGGAAGCCGCTTGGTGTGCTTTGCTAGCAACAGTAAAAGAAACAATATAAAATACAAATTATGCAAGTAGAAGGAAAAATAAAACACATAGATATTACTCGGGAGTATGGGAGTAATGGTTTTAGAAAAAGAGAGGTAGTGGTAACTACTCAAGAACAATATCCTCAACATATCCTAATTGAATTTGTACAAGATAAAACAAATATGTTAGATGATTATCAGGTAGGACAAGATGTTAGAATCAGTATCAATATTCGGGGAAGAGAATGGATAAATCCACAGGGTGAAACCAAATATTTTAATTCGTTACAGGGTTGGAGAATAGAAAATTTAGCTCAGCCTGGAGATAGTGGGGCGCCCGTACCTCCTATTCCGCCGATGGATACATTCCCACCAGCGGATAATATAGAAGATGATTTTGAAGACGATTTGCCTTTTTAAAAAGAAGGTAATTCAAAAATACAAAGAAGCGTAGTTACTGGAACTACGCTTTTTTTGTACTTTCTTATTAATAGTGTGTAAATATTTTACATAGTAAACAGTAAGGAATAGACTGGCCTAAAATATCATACTGGTGTACCTGTCTGATAATTAGAGCTTTTGGCGAATATGTTCAGAGGGAGGTAGAATTGGCATCATTTTTTCTTTTATAGAGGTAATAATAAAGTAAAAGAAACAAACGATGTTCGAAAAGACGAAATATACATTTATAAAAACAAGCTATCTAATGTTTGGAGTATTGGCTTTATCTGTAGTCCTATTCAGCTGTACAAATGGCAATAGCACAAATTCGGATAAGCAAGATGAGCCTCTAGCTTTAGAGTTGCCAGTATTAACGGTAAAAACTACAACGGCTTTTACAGAAAAAACATATTTAGGTAGTGTTGAGGGAACCGATAATGTTGAAATCCGTCCACAAGTAAGTGGAAAGTTGGAAGCTATATTTGTTGATGAAGGACAGTATGTAGAAAAAGGACAAAATTTATTTCAAATCGACCCGTTGACTTATAATGAAGCTTTGAATAATGAACTAGCCAATAGAGAAGTCCGAAAGGCTGAATTAGAAAATGCTGCATTGGAAGTGGAGCGTTTGACTCCACTAGTTGAGAATGAGGTTATTTCTAATGTGCGTCTTCGTGCTGCAGAATCTAACTATGAAGTAGCAAAATCAGCTCTAGCACAAGCAGAAGCAGCTGTGAATTCGGCCAAGATCAACAAGGACTTTACTCTGATCAAAGCACCTGTAAACGGTTATATTGGAAGAATTCCAAAACGTGTGGGGAACATTGTGTCTATGGGTGATTCTGAACCTATGACCGTTCTGTCTGATATTAAAAATGTTAGAGTTTATTTCTCTATGAGTGAAACCGATTTTCTATACTTTAACGAAAGATCAAAACGGGAAGAAGATGAGGAGGAGGAAGGTGAAACAAGAGATATGCTAACCGAGGTCTCATTGGTACTAGCGGATGGTAAAGAGTATGAAGAAAAAGGTGTAATTGATGCCATCGATGGACATGTAAATCGAAGTACTGGAGCAATTTCCTTAAGAGCCACTTTCCCGAATCCAAAAGGACTATTACGTTCGGGTAATTCTGGAAAGGTAAAGCTAGAAGAAAGACATCATAATGTAATAGCAATTCCGCAAACTGCCGTTTATGAAATCATGGATAAAACCTTTGTTTATCTAGTAAAAGAAGATCATACCCTTAAGCGACAAGCGGTTACTTTAGCGGGGAAAAGTGGTAAAAACTACTTGGTAAAAGAAGGTCTTAATCCAGAGGATCAAATCGTTACTTCAGAAGTAGAAAGCCTAAAAGAAGGAATAGTAGTAATTCCTGAAAAAGAACCTCAAGCTTAATTCTAATTAACTCCAAAAAATAACTAACCAATTTATTTCCTATATTTACTGTTCGCTATGTGTAAAATATCATCATAGCGGATGGTAGATTAGGTTTTTATTTCCTAAACAAAAGATACTTTATGGTCAGAAAAATTTTGAATAGACCGGTATTAGCCACACTGATATCGATTGTGTTTATAGTGCTTGGAATTGTAGGGATTAGCCAATTATCCATTACAAGATTTCCCGATATAGCTCCACCGAGTGTTAGTGTTTCAACCTCTTTCCCTGGTGCAAATGCAGAAACAGTTGCCGAAGCCGTGCTGTTGCCTTTAGAAGAGGCCATTAATGGGGTTGATAATATGACGTACATTAGTTCATCAGCAACCAACTCTGGAGCAGGTAGAATTAGTGTTTTCTTTGAATTAGGAACCGATCCAGATCAAGCCGCAGTAAATGTTCAGAATAGAATTTCATCTGCTGTAGGACAAATTCCTTCAGAGGTAAATGAGTCGGGTATTTCAGTGACCAAAAGAATGAGCGGTAATATCATGACTATAGATATCTATAGTGAGGATCCAGACGGAGTGTTTGATGAAACTTTTTTACAGGCTTATTCAAAAAACAATGTTCTGCGAGAACTATTACGAGTTCCAGGGGTTGCTTCCATAAGTCGTATCGGTGCGGTGGATTACTCTATGAGAGTCTGGTTAAATCCAGAAAAAATGGCCATCTATGGATTGATACCACAAGACATAACTAAAGCTATAAAAGATCAAAATTTTGAAGTTGCACCTGGTAAGTTTGGAGAGGATGCAGATGAGGTTTTTGAAGTATCTTTAAAATATAAAGGAAGATTTAGTCTGCCAGAAGAGTTTGGGGACTTGGTAGTGAGAACTCAAAAAGATGGAACATTATTGTATCTTAAGGATGTGGCAAGGGTAGCTTTTGAAGCTTCTAATAATTGGACCGAAAACCGAGTAGATGGTTTTCCAGGAATTACATTAAATGTCACTCAAACTAATGAATCCAACGCAAAAGAAATCGATGAGCAGATTCGAGTGATTTTAGAACGTGTGTCCCAAGACTTCCCCGAACATGTAAAATATAGAATATCCTATAGTGTTAGAGAGCAAATTGACGCTTCTATTTCACAGATTATTACGACTCTATTGGAAGCATTCCTACTAGTATCTATTATAGTCTATTTATTCTTACAAGATATAAGGACTACTATTATCCCAGCTTTAGCAATTCCTGTTTCTTTGGTAGGTACTTTCTTCTTTCTCTATATCATGGGCTTTTCTATTAATATACTCACCATGTTTGCTTTGGTGCTTTCGATAGGAATTGTAGTAGATGATGCCATAGTTGTAGTCGAAGCTGTGGTGCAAAAAATGGAGGAGACGGGTATGAAAGCCAAGCCCGCGACCAATCTGGTGATGAGTGAAATTACAGGAGCTATTCTTTCGATAACTTTTGTTATGGCAGCCGTGTTTTTTCCTGTAGGTTTTATGCAAGGACCAGTAGGATTATTTTATCAGCAGTTCGCTTTTACACTAGCGGTTGCCATATTAATCTCGGCGGTAAATGCTTTAACATTGAGTCCAGTTCTATGTGCAATGTTTTTAAAAACTAAAACAAAAAAGAAAGAAAAACAAAACTTTAAAGAAAGGGTTTTTAAATCCTTTAATTCTGGGTTCGATGCTTTTCAAAACAAATACTTGGGTATCATTAAACCCTTAATAAAATTTAAATGGTGGAGTTTCTTAGCTCTTATTGGAGTGGCAGTATTAACCTATTTTATGATGCAGAATACGCCCAAAGCTTTCATACCTACTGAGGATGATAGCTTTTTGACCTACTCGATTACTATGCCTCCAGGAGCTTCTTTAGTGCGTACCAAAGAGATGCTTGGTAAAGCGCAAGAGAAACTTGAAGGTTTTGAAGCTATTGAAAGCATGACAAGTGTGTCGGGGTATAATGTTATCAATGCTTCGACAAGTACAACCTATGCGATGGGGTATATCAATTTAAAACCCTATAAGCAACGTGGAGATATTAGGAATATCGATAAGATTATGGACCAAATGAGAGAGGTATTGTCCGATCTTAAAGGAGCTGAATTTAGTGTCTTTACACGTCCAACTATTCAAGGTTTTGGAGATTTTAGTGGATTAGAATTAGTCTTGCAAGATAGATTGGGTAGAGATTTTACTAGCTTCGGAGAAGCTGCAGATACCTTTATTGAACATCTAAATAACGCACCAGAAATCAGTGCTGCTTTTACTCTTTTTAATCCTAGATTTCCACAGTATGAATTAGAAATCGATTATGTCAAGGCAAATTCTCTAGGGGTAAATGTAAAAGAAATGATGACGGCTGTAAAATCTTTCTATGGTCGAGTGCAAGCGAGTGATTTTAGTCGATTTGGAAGACAATATAGAGTCTATATGCAAGCGGATGCCGAATTTAAAAATGATAAAGAATCTTTTAATTCTATATTTATACGGAATAATAAAGGTGAGATGTTGCCAGCAAATACTCTAATATCACTCAAAAAAGTACAAGGACCAGAGATAGTAAATCGATATAACCTGTATAATTCTATCTCTATCAACGCAGCACCAGCAGCGGGATATAGCTCTGGAGACGCTATGGATGCAGTAGGGAGAATAGCAGCTCAGCATCTTCCAGATGGCTATGGTTTTGAGTGGACTGGTATCAGTCTCGAAGAGCAAAAATCGGGATCACAAACCATACTTATCTTTGGACTAAGCTTGTTATTTGTTTACTTTTTACTAGCAGCACAATATGAAAGCTATATTATTCCATTATCGGTGTTATTGTCCTTACCAACAGGTCTATTAGGAGTATTCCTAGCGGTCACTATAGCGGGATTACAAAATAATATCTATGTGCAGGTAGGTATCATTATGTTGGTAGGTTTATTAGCAAAAAATGCTATTCTGATTGTTGAATATGCGATGCAAGAAAAAGCAAAAGGATTGACTACAGTCCAAGCTGCACTTAAAGCTTCTTCTTTAAGATTACGCCCCATAGTTATGACTTCGTTGGCGTTTGTGTTTGGATTGATTCCTTTAATGTGGACCGTAGGGCCCTCCGCAAAAGCTAATCTATCTATTAGTGTGGGTGCGGCAGGAGGAATGCTAGCTGGAGTTGGGTTGGGGATATTTATCATTCCTGTACTGTATGTGATCTTTCAAAATTTACATGATAAGTTAGCGACTAAATTTACAATGGAAGACGAAGCGTAATGACATTAAATAATATTAAAATATGAAACAAATCCGATATACTATATTCACCTTTATAGGAGTACTGTTATTTGCCGTACTGGGGGTTTCTTGTGGTGCCAAAAGAGAGTACCAAACGCCTTCTGTAGAGGTAGCGGACAATTATCGTTTTGCTGATAGCTTGGCACGAACAGATTCTTTGGTTGCCGATACTACAAAACATCTAGGGCAATTGCAGTGGAGAGAGTTTTTTAACGATAGTGTGTTGATTACTCTTATAGATAAAGCAGTCGAAAATAATTGGGATATGAGAGAGGCTATTACTAATATAGAAATAGCTAATCAAACCTTTTTACGTTCTAAAGCTGCTAATTTACCCGATGTGAAAGCCAATATAGGGAGGTTTGTAAGGGAATATCATTCAGAAAATTATTACTCTAACCCTTCTAGTAATTATTATGGAGATGAAACTGCTCCAAGAAGTATGTACACCAATAAAGTGCAACATATAAGTGATGTGCAGGTATCTTGGGAGTTAGATATATGGGGAAAATTTCGGAATAAAAAAGAAGCCGATTTAGCAGATTATCTTCAAACTCAAGAAGCAAAAAAAGCTATTCAAACCGAATTGGTTTCCGAAATTGCCAAAGGCTATTATCAACTGCTAGAACTGGATGCTCAGTTGGAGGTAGCACGTACAAATGCCAAATTAAATGATAGTATTCTTAGGATCATTCAACTGCAATATGATGCAGGTGAGGTAACATCCTTAGCGAGAGAGCAAACCGAAGCTCAAAAACTGGTAGCAGAAGCATTAATTCCACAACTTGAACGGCGTATTGCGATACAAGAAAATAGATTGAATTTCCTGATAGGTAAAAATCCAGGGGAAATACAACGACAGAACTTAGATTATTATACTAATGAGGGAGACTCTTTAGAAATTGGTGTGCCATTGCAATTGCTTCAATATCGACCTGATGTATATGCTGCGGAATTAAACCTTCGTAAGGCAAACGCCTTAGTAGGGGTAGCTCAATCCTATAGATATCCGTCGATCAATATTGATTTGAGTGGTGGTTTGGACGCTATGTTAACCGAGAATTGGTTTAAAATACCAGGTTCTATTTTTGGAATAGTTACAGCTGGAATTACACAGCCTATTTTTAATAGAAGAAAACTGAAAACCGATTTTGAAATAGCAAAACTCGAAAGGGAAAAAGCAGAAATTGAGTTCCAAAAGAAAATCCTTCTAGGGGTTAATGAAGTTTCAGATGCATTAGTAACTTTACAAAAACTAGAGGAGCAAATGGACTATGTAGAACAAAGGGTAGAGGTAACCCAGAAAACTGTGGTGAATTCGTTCATGCTATTTAAGAGTGGTCTTGCAAACTACTTGGAGGTTCTTACTGCACAAAGTAATGCGATGGAAAGCGAGTTAGATAAAGTGAATCTGGAGCTACAGAGGCGTAACGAAAGAGTAAATCTTTATCGCGCTCTAGGCGGAGGTTGGCAATAATAACTCTACTTAATTTCTTATAAAACAATCTAAGGTATGGTCGTTAACCATGCCTGTAGCTTGCATATAGGCATAGCAGGTTACAGGTCCCATAAAAGAAAAACCGTTTTGTTTTAAAGACTTGGACATCGCTTCGCTTATTGTTGTTTTTACAGGAATTTCTTTGGGCTCTGTATAATGATTTATAATAGGACGATGATGGACAAAGCTCCATATATAATTTGAGAAGCTACCATGGGAAGTGCGAATAGCAATAAATGCATTTGCATTCTTTATAGTAGCTTTTATTTTTCTTAGATTTCTTACGATTCCTGTATCTAACATCAATTCTTCAACTTTTTTTGAATCGTAATTAGCGATTTTCTCATAATCGAAATCATCGAAAGCATTTCTGAAATTCTCCCGTTTCTTTAAAATAGTTATCCAACTTAGACCAGCTTGAAAGCTTTCTAAAACCAACATCTCAAATAATCTTCTGTCATCTTTAATGGGCTGTCCCCATTCTTTATCATGATATTCTATATACAAGGCATCAGTAGTGCACCAGCTACATCTTTTTTTGTCTTTCATTTTTGTAAGAATTTATGAAGTAAAAATACTATAAACTATGATATACCTCATTGGTAGAGTAGTTTTAAAGTTGTACTATTGAACCAATAAGAAGAATTATATAATTACAGATTTATGACGAAAATTAAAAATATTGAGAATTCGGAAATAAAGAAAGCCTTGAAGGATGCTCTTTCTTATGAAGAATATCTAGTTCAGATTGAAAAAGAAGTCAAGCAAAATGCTAATACTGAACAGGAGAAAATGCTAAAAGAATACACCAAGCTTAATCAATCTAGAATTCGTAGATTGAATAAAAATCAAGAAATCCCTTTAGAGGTTCAAAAGAAGATTCAGGCTATAAATAAAAAGTTAGTCCGGGTGGTTTTGACCGAAGGGTGGTGTGGAGATGCTGCACAATCAGTTCCTATACTTAATAAACTCGCCGAGTTAAATCCAAATATTGAATTGAAGATAGTTCTTAGAGATACTAATATCGATTTGATGGATTTGTTTTTAACCAATGGAGGACGTTCTATCCCCAAGCTGTTAGTCTGGGACACGGAAGAAGTTTTATTCACCTGGGGACCTCGACCAACAGAAGCTACAAAGCTAATAATGGATTATAAAGAGAAGCATGGAGTTATCGACGAGAAGATTAGACATGACTTACAGCTTTGGTATAATAAAGATAAAGGAGAAGGTCTAATGCAGGATATTATAGCATTACATTCTGAGTTTATGAACCAATAAAATTATAGGATATAGTTCCTTTTTGATTTTGACTGGAGCGTTCGGATAGATTAAACTTTGCTTGTTTGGCATATTCGAGCGCTTGGTCAATTAGACACCTATCCGAAGTAGTGGATTGGGAGTTATCCACAGTGGTGTGGATAACATCACCATACTTGTTAACAGTGATGTGGATAACTATAATCCCGCTATTAGGGCAGGTATATACTGGGTTAGGTAGTTTTGTGGCTGTTCTATCCTCTAGGTAATAACTTACTGTTGAGTTCTTTTCCACATTGTCATTGTGGATAACTTTTTCAGATTGTGTATAACTTTCTATGGGGTCGGACTCGAGGTTTTTGTTTGTTTTCTCACTATTTAATAGCGCTTGTTCCATAGCTTGAATTCTTTTTTCAAACTCGGAATCTGCAGCTTCCGCTTGTTCTTGAAGTTTAGCAAGTTGTTCTTGAGCTTCATTATAAGCACGGTGAGTTTCTATCTCTGAAATAGGATCAAGAGTCTCTTCTTCCTCAGTTTCCTCTTCTTCTTCAAAATAGTAATCTACACTAAAATAACTTTCCTCTTTTTCATCTTGTAAATAGATGTGCAATAGGGCAGTAATCAAGATGACAAAAAAGAATACTGTAATTAGCAAAGCCTTATGTGTAGGACGTAAGTACATAGCTTGCTAATATCTATAATATTTTTTAATTAACACGTTAATGCTTTTGTATTTT
>Ga0079226_10002974_pt1 | contig 13056 bp, 11 predicted proteins | sample Poulit2014_FD_76345 | JGI IMG/M metagenome (GOLD analysis project Ga0079226, IMG submission 76345) | Agricultural soil microbial communities from Georgia to study Nitrogen management - Poultry litter 2014 | ecosystem: Environmental > Terrestrial > Soil > Agricultural land | place: USA: Georgia... | reverse complement strand
CATCGGATTGATTCGACAACAAAGACAAAACAAATAACAAAAGCGATGGAAATGGTATCGGCTTCCAAACTGAATAAAGCAGAGTTAAATGCGAAAAACTTTGTTCCATACAGTGAAAAAATACAGGAAGTCATCGCTAGTATCGCTTCTAATAACACAGATGTCACACATCCGATGTTGGAAGAACGCGATGTGAAAAAGACCGGATATGTTGTTGTCACATCAGATAGAGGGCTGGCAGGCCCCTATAACAGCAGTGTGCTCAGGCATCTGCACAATACCATCAAAGAACGTCATCAGTCGGAAGACGAGTATACCGTTATAGCGATTGGCAGAATGGGCTATGAATTCTGTAAAACACGGAAAATACCGGTATCCAGGAGCGTCTTGGGTCTTCCGGATCAACCGGATTTCGCCACAATCAAAGAATTGGCTGCTGAAACGGTTCAAATGTATAGTGATGAGGTGATTGATGAATTAGTGCTTTTTTATAATCACTTCGTCAGTGCCATTACACAAGAAATAACAGAAACAAAGCTGCTGCCAATATCCAATATGCATCCATCCAGTGGTGCAGTCAGTCAATATGAATACGATCCGAACCAGGAACAAATATTGGAAGTATTGCTTCCCCAATATGCGGAAAGTGTCATATATGGGGCGTTATTGGATGGGAAAGCCAGCGAACATGCTGCACGGATGACGGCGATGAAGAGTGCCACAGATAATGCTGATGAACTGATAGATGATTTATCATTATCATATAATAGGGCACGCCAAGCGGCTATTACACAGGAAATCACGGAAATTGTCGGTGGGGTAGCTGCATTGGAATAAGTACCTGCCCAATATGTTAGGAGGGAAATTGATTGACACAAGGACATGTAACACAAGTTATGGGACCCGTCGTGGACGTTCAGTTTGACGACGAAAACCTCCCTGAAATCTATAATGCCTTGAAACTGGAAACAGAACAGACTGAAGAGCAAGATAGTCAAGAACTCATATTGGAGATTGCGCTCCACCTTGGTGATAATACAGTACGTACAATCGCAATGTCATCAACCGATGGCGTCAAACGCGGAATGGAAGTGCAAGACCTTGGTGGTCCAATTTCTGTACCGGTCGGTGATGCAACATTGGGACGTGTTTTTAACGTTCTCGGTGAAAAAATTGATTTGGATGATCCACTTCCCGATGACACGGAACTTCATCCTATTCATAGACAGCCACCCGAGTTTGAAAATTTATCAACTGAAACGGAAATCCTGGAAACAGGAATCAAAGTTGTAGATTTGTTAGCCCCCTATATCAAAGGTGGAAAAATCGGTTTATTCGGTGGTGCAGGTGTTGGAAAGACCGTTCTTATTCAAGAGTTGATCGACAACATTGCTCAAGAACACGGTGGTATTTCGGTTTTTGCAGGTGTAGGGGAACGGACCCGTGAAGGGAACGACCTTTACTACGAAATGAAAGACTCAGGTGTTATCGAAAAAACGGCAATGGTGTTCGGACAAATGAACGAACCACCTGGTGCACGGATGCGTGTTGCTTTGACCGGTTTGACAATGGCCGAGTATTTCCGTGATGAACAGGGACAGGACGTTTTGTTGTTCATCGACAATATTTTCCGATTCACACAAGCGGGTTCAGAGGTTTCCGCGCTTCTTGGAAGGATGCCTTCTGCGGTTGGTTACCAACCAACACTTGCAACGGAAATGGGACAACTGCAAGAACGAATCACATCAACAGATAAAGGTTCTGTTACATCCATCCAGGCAATTTATGTACCGGCGGATGACTATACAGACCCTGCTCCAGCTACTGTGTTTGCGCATCTTGACGCAACAACTAACCTGGATCGTAAATTATCGGAAATGGGTATTTACCCTGCGGTAGACCCATTGGATTCTACATCACGCGCATTGGACCCTTCTGTTGTAGGGGAAGAGCATTATGAGGTTGCACGTGAAGTTCAACGTACACTGCAAACATACAAAGAACTGCAAGATATCATTGCCATTCTTGGTATGGATGAATTATCTGATGAAGATAAATTGACTGTTTCCCGCGCTCGTCGCATCCAGTTCTTTTTATCACAAAACTTCCACGTAGCCGAACAATTTACCGGCCAAAAAGGATCTTATGTACCTGTCAGTGAAACAGTTAAAGGATTCAGGGCAATACTTGATGGAAAATATGACGATGTGCCAGAAGATGCATTCAGGCTGGTTGGCCGTATTGAAGAGGTAGAAGAAAAAGCAAAAGAAATGGCATAACATGATGGAGATCTTTGTCAACGGAGATACGAATCTGCATAAAAATCCGGTTTCCGTTACATCTTTCTTCAAAGGAGGGGTTTCATCTGAAAACACTAATGGTGAGTGTTGTAACTCCTAATGGCCCGGTCTTGGAAAAAGAATATGAAATGGTCAGTTGTAAAGCACAAAGCGGTGAACTTGGTATATTGCCAGGTCATATCCCAATGGTCGCTCCATTAACAATCGGTCCCGTTCGATTAAAACATGATGATGATCAGGACTATATTGCTGTCAACGGTGGTTTTTTAGAGGTTAGGCCGGATAAAATAACGATATTGGCCGAATCCGCTGAAAAACCGTCTGAAATTGACGTAGAACGTGCTAAAAAGGCAAAAGAGCGAGCCGAAGAACGTCTGCATTCCAACCGTGATGATATTGATTTCCACCGGGCAGAACTAGCACTCAAACGCGCATTGAATCGTATAGAAGTTTCAATATAACAGTTTAATAATACTGTTAAAAACCGTTTTCCTTCATCCGGAAAACGGTTTTTGTTTGCCATAATAACTCAACTTATCGAACACTTCGTTAAAATACAACAATATTTCCCGGGAAATAGAGTCATTTGTCGAATAAATCAAATTCTTTATCCTCCCGTTAATTGGCAGTAATAGTAGCTCTTCACTTCATGTTTCGTTTTACGTTTTAACAAAAAATCTCATGTAATCAGTTATGAGGTGTCCAAGACCAGGTTCTGTCGTATTAAGAAAAAACGAACGATGTTTAGATATAAATGATGGTTGGCTGAATGTGAGTGCGGTTATATAAAGGTGAAGAACATGGGAAGTATGTCCATTATTGACAATTTCGGTGAATCGTGGCAAAGTAATGGGTAGCAGTTTTATCGTATGTTAAAGATAGACCCTTCCAAGCAGGAAACAATAACGATGTGTATATTCAGTTGAGTAATGTGTTAATATGAGCAAATATGTCTTCTGCATAACGGGGATGATTATAGTGATCCCTTTCTCTGATACTGGGTGACTGCTGTTGGAAATTCTATAATTTTAACTATAACAAGGAGTATTCTTTATGATATCAATTGGGTTGATGGGTGTTATTCGGATTGTGTCACATTTGTTTTTCATTTGTTTGACGTGGTATGTATTGCAATGTGTCAATCTGAATGCACTTATACGTAAAGGACGTGAGACAGAAGCCAAACTTCTTCTTCTATTTATTACGATAGCAATCGGAGGTAGTGTCAGCAGGTTTTTCCTTGATATTTTACAATGGTCACAGGATCTAAATTATTTGCTATGAAGAGCACTACATTCAGATTGTTGCTGAATGAATCTATCATTCTAGTATATAGGTATGTTTATCTCCCCCTTCGTTCATACTGGAAAGTAGTACAGATAAGGGGGAATTATTGTGCGTATAGCAAAATTATATTTAATTATTTTCTTTTTAATTTTGCCGACTGCTAATTTTGTTCAAGGGCAGAAACAAAATGTGAATGTGATGGAAAAGTTGGTAAATGGCTTCAATGAATATAAAGACACGATTACGGAATGGAATATCACGATAAAAGAACAGATGAGTCAAAAAGATATTCTGAAAAGGGTTGAGAAATTAAAAAAAGAGTATAACGTAGTGAAAACGAGTGGTGATGGAAGTCAGAAGTTTCATGTGAGTGATTCGGATCAGATCACAAACGGAAATGTTCGGTTTACGGCTATCATACCAGATGAGCTCCGTTTTAAAGCTGAATTCATAATGTCAATTAATGGACACAATTGGAATGAATCAACTGAACAAACGTCTATGAAACAAGTGGATCGACTTAAAGAACATTATTTTACGAATGAATCCAAGACATTTACTTGTCTCACTGCTGATATTCATGATACAATAAACAGTGTTTATTTCATGGACAAAGTGAAAGAATCCTATCAGGCAAAAATATTGTCGAAACAAATGGATTCAAATGACAAATCTATGATTAAAGAAATTAAATATGGGTATACACCACTATGGCGGGAAAAAATAATCATAGATGGGAACCCTATAAATCTTCAATTCGTAATAAAGAAAACGACAGATGATGCCATTGAAATAAGAGTAGGCACACCTATCTTGATTAATGAATATTAATAATAGTGAATAGGAACTAAAGGGAGAATGAAAATGGAAAAAATCATCGTAAGAGGTGGAAAGAAGTTAACTGGTACTGTTAAAGCAGAAGGGGCCAAAAACGCCGTATTGCCAGTTATAGCTGCCAGCATCCTTGCAGACGAGGGAAAAAGCATCATCCAGGACGTTCCTGTCCTTGCAGATGTATATACAATCAATGAAGTACTCCGAAACATGAATGCAAATGTTATTTTTGAAAATAATACGGTTACCGTAGATGCAACAGACCAATTAAAAACAGAGGCACCATTTGAATATGTGCGTAAGATGCGTGCATCTGTCTTGGTGTTGGGGCCACTCTTGGCACGATATGGGCATGCCAACGTTGCGATGCCGGGTGGTTGTGCAATTGGTTCCCGTCCGATCGATCTTCATCTAAAAGGTTTTGAAGCAATGGGGGCAAATGTGACTGTCGGAAACGGCTTTGTTGAAGTAGAGTCAACAGGTCGGCTTCAAGGTGCAAAAATTTATTTAGATATGCCGAGTGTTGGTGCGACAGAAAACATCATGATGGCTGCTGTACTTGCTGAAGGAAAAACCGTGATAGAGAACTGTGCGAAGGAGCCGGAAATTGTAGATTTGGCAAACTTCCTGAACAAAATGGGTGGACGTGTAATCGGAGCAGGGACTGAAACGATAAAAATTGAAGGTATCGAAAGCTTGCATGGCGCTGAACACTCTATTATCCCTGACCGTGTAGAAGCAGGTACATTCATGGTTGCCGCTGCCATTACCGGCGGAAATATATTTATCGAAAATGCCGTCAGCGAACATTTACGGTCGGTTATTTCCAAGCTGGAAGAAATGAATGTAACAGTGGTGGAAGAAGGAAGCGGGCTTCGGGTCATTGCGCCCGAAAAGCTAATATCTACTGATATCAAGACATTGCCACACCCGGGCTTTCCGACTGACATGCAGGCGCAAATGATGGCGTTGATGCTTTCTGCAGAAGGAACAAGTGTTATTACAGAGACAGTATTTGAAAATCGTTTTATGCATGTGGAAGAATTCAGACGGATGAACGCGAAGATGAAAATAGAGGGTCGAAGTGTCATTGTCGAAGGGCCGTGTGACCTTCAGGGCGCTGAGGTAGCAGCAACTGATTTACGTGCTGCAGCTGCCCTTATTTTGGCTGGGTTACGGTCTGATGGTGTGACGCGTGTGACAGAACTAAAACACCTCGATCGAGGTTATGTTGACTTTTCGGGTAAACTTGCTTCCCTCGGGGCCGATATTGAGCGTGTTGATGAATATGGCAATGTTGTAGAGGCGGAAGAGGTAGTAAAACGAACACAACGAAGTATTGCACAATAAAGCAAAAATTAAGCATCAGACAAACATACATGCAAAAAAACAGATACTGCCAATGGTGGTGTCTGTTTTTTTATGCCTGAAATCAGTATAAAAGCATTTAAATGAAAAGAATAGGACGCTGACAGGGGCTATTACACTATATGGGAAGGAAAACTTTTTTAGTTGGATTGCTGTCATTCTAGGCTGATAACATATTTTTCATCAGGAAAGCTAGCATTATTTAATATATTTTGTTTAAGTGATACGGCACGGCCAGCTATATATACTGAATCAATTTCAAATCAATATTTTAATATCTGTCATGTCCATTTAAAAAAATTAATCATTGAACTTATTCGGATATATGATAGAATGGAAAGAAAATAAGATGTATGTTCTCATTCACCATAAAATTCACTTTATTTTTTATATGGAATTGTAAAGGGTTACATATACTGTAGTATTCTAGAGTTTTATGGTGGCAGATGGAAACGTAAAGACAAAGTATTTCTATTATTCACAACAATTTGAGGTGTCGGATGAAAAAATTAATAGAAAATATCAATACAAAAATTGACTCTAATGAAGGAACATGGGGGATTGATTGCAAGGATTTGGATACCAACGAAACTTGGCAACATAATCATGATTTACCATTTACCGCTGCAAGTGTCATTAAGGTGCCCATTATGGTGGCCGCTTTTAAAGCTTTTGAAGACAAAGCATTCTTATTTTCGGACAAGATGGAACTGAAACGTGAGGAACGGGTCGGCGGTTCCGGTGTTTTGCAACATATGGCAGCTGGCACAAGGCTATCCATTTATGATGTGATGACGCTTATGATCATCCAAAGCGATAATACAGCAACAAATATGATGATTGACCTTTTGGGGATGAATTTTATCCAAAGGACAATGAATGAACTCAATTTACGAAACAGCAGCATCAATAATAAACTGATGATTGTCTCCGCTGACAGGGAGGGGCCGAATTTGGTGACTGCAGAAGACATGACCCAATTGCTAGCAGGTATCGCCGGCGGAAAGGTTGTCTCGGAATATGCATGCAACAAAATGATGGATATATTAAAAAAACAACAGATCAATGACTGTTTACCCGCCAATCTTCCCGATCCGGACAACCGGTGGACAGGGGCGCCTCCAAAGTGGTCATTGGCACATAAAACAGGGACGGTTACAAACATAACCCATGATGTGGGGGTATTTTATGTCGGTGAGCGTACCTTTGTGGCATCGGTCGTATCAAAAAATATTGATAACCGGCGAGCTCGGCGAATACATATGGACATAGGGGAAGCCATTTATACGTATTTGCAAGGGAGTCATCCTGATAATGTGTGTCAATCTTAGAACAGACAAAGGGGGGGAAGGTCATATATGTTTAGATTCATCATGAAGCGCTTATTGATTATGGTTATCACTTTATGGATTATCATCACACTGACGTTTATCCTGATGATTAGTATACCCGGCTCGCCATTCAATAGTGAAGTAGCATCAAATGAAGTTGTACAGAAAAACATGGAGAAACATTATGGTTTGGATAAGCCACCAATTGTTCAGTATTTTACATATATAAAGTCCATTGTCACTTTCGATTTCGGCCCTTCCATTAAAAATTCATCTCAGTCCGTCAATGATTTGCTTGGCAGGGGCTTTCCAATTTCATTTGAATTGGGAATGGCAACTATCATTGTGGCGGTCATTTCAGGGATACTCCTCGGCATTGTTGCTGCGTTGAGACATAATGGATTCGTGGATTATCTAGCTATGACGATTGCGGTGTTGGGAATTTCAATCCCCAATTTTATCCTTGCCACCTTATTGATTCAGCAATTGGCCGTCAACGTGGAAATATTCCCTGTTGCCCGCTGGACCAGTCCCGCGCATATGGTGTTACCGGTCATAGCACTTGCGACTGGCCCGATGGCAATCATTGCCAGGTTGACAAGATCAACTATGTTGGAGGTATTGACACAGGATTATATTAAAATGGCCAAGGCAAAAGGGTTATCACCTTGGAAGGTTATATTCAAGCATGCATTGAAAAACGCGTTGATGCCTGTTGTTACGATTATGGGTACACTTTTGGCGGGGGTACTGACCGGTTCCTTTGTCATTGAACAGATTTTTGCGATTCCAGGTATGGGGAAATATTTTGTTGAAAGTATCAATAACCGGGATTATCCCGTCATCATGGGGACAACTGTATTTTATAGTGCGTTTCTCATCATTTCCCTTTTCTTGGTAGATATTGCATATGGCTTACTCGACCCACGTATAAAAACACATGAAAAAGGGGGCGGGTGATATGAATAAACACGATAACAGTAACGATTTCGTGCATCCGGAAAATGTTCCCGATGAGTGGTTCAAGTGGAAGGATGTTGATAAGGAAACGGCAGAAGTTGTTGCCCGTCCATCCTTATCCTATTGGAAAGATGCATGGAAAAGATTGCTTCAAAATAAACTTGCGCTAATAGGGATTATTTTCCTTGTCCTTTTAACATTATTTGCAATCTTCGGTCCGATTTTTTCACCTTATGAAGTGAATAAACAGGACCGTCCCGCACAATATTTGGCCCCTTCCAGTGAGCATTGGTTCGGGACTGATTCAGCTGGTAGGGATGTATTCACACGGACATGGTACGGAGCGCGTATTTCTTTGTTCGTAGGTATGATGGCCGCACTTATTGATGTAACAATTGGGATTGCTTACGGGGGAATATCGGGTTATAAAGGTGGCCGGACAGATAATATCATGATGCGGATCATCGAGATTTTGTATGGACTTCCATATCTGCTTGTCGTTATTTTATTGCTTGTTGTCATGGGGCCTAGTTTAACTACAATCATCATAGCGCTGACCGTTACCGGCTGGGTCGGAATGGCGCGAATTGTGCGGGGGCAGGTTCTCCAAATCAAGAACTACGAATTTGTCCTCGCTTCCCGATCATTTGGTGCAAAGTCAGGCAGGATCATCCGGAAAAATTTACTTCCGAATACGATGGGGCCCATTATTGTGCAGATGACATTGACAGTACCCTCCGCTATTTTTGCGGAAGCATTCCTAAGTTTCATCGGATTGGGTATACAAGCGCCTATCGCAAGCTGGGGCGTGATGGCAAATGATTCGTTGGGGGCTATTCTATCCGGTAACTGGTGGACATTATTTTTCCCGGCACTCTTCATTTCGTTGACCATGTTTGCATTCAACGTATTGGGTGATGGCCTTCAGGATGCACTTGATCCGAAGCTAAGAAAGTAGGTGGAGATGTGAAAGAAAAGATACTTGATGTAAAAGACCTGCATGTAACATTTACCACTTTTGGCGGGACAGTGAAAGCGGTCCGTGGGGTCAATTTACAGTTAAATAAAGGTGAAACAGTCGCCATCGTCGGGGAATCCGGTTGTGGGAAAAGTGTTACTGCGAATGCAATCATGCGGCTTATACCGAACCCGCCGGGCAAAATTTCCAATGGAACGATTCGCTTTAAGGATCAGGATATAACGACACTTTCGGAAAAGGAAATGCGTGCTATTCGTGGTGTAGACATATCGATGATTTTCCAAGATCCGATGACGGCATTAAATCCGACATTGACTATAGGCAATCAGCTTATGGAGGGGGTGATGCAACATCAAAACATACAAAGAAAAGAGGCAAAGGAAAAGGCGATCGAGATGATGAATTTAGTCGGGATCCCGAATCCGGAAGAACGGTTAAAACAATATCCCCATCAATTTAGTGGCGGGATGCGTCAACGGATTGTCATTGCGATTGCACTGATTTGCGGGCCAGATTTATTGATAGCCGATGAGCCGACAACCGCACTGGATGTAACGATTCAGGCACAGATATTGGAGTTGTTTGGGCGTATTCAGGAACAAACGGGTGTATCCATTATCTTGATAACCCATGATTTGGGTGTCGTTGCCAAGATTGCCGACCGGATCTGTGTGATGTATGCAGGTAAAATCATCGAATCCGGTAATAAACGAGAAATTTTTTACAATGGGCAACACCCCTATACAAAAGGGTTGTTAAACTCTGTTCCGCGCCTTGATGGAACAAAGAAGTTAGAAGCGATAGAAGGTACACCACCAGACTTGTTCTCACCTCCACAAGGGTGTCCGTTTACAGCAAGATGTCCGTTTGCAATGGAAGTGTGTGGGAACGTATATCCGAAACAAACAGAGCTCAGTCAATCACATGGGGTGAATTGTTGGTTGCAGGATGAACGAGCCAAAAAGCTTATGGCAACCTAATGTATCATGCAAGTACACTTTTGAAAGGGAAGGAAAGGGGAGGAAAGCGAAATGAAGAATAAATGGCTTTTATTTCTGCTTGTCATGTTTACTGCTTTCGCACTTGCAGCTTGTACGGCGAACGAAAACGCCGGATCGGATCCGGAAAATGGTGAAGGTAATTCTGCCAATGCAACTGATGACAATGACGAAGAGGAAGGAAAAGTTCTCCATTTGAATAATGGAATCGAACCAAGTTCCTTCAATCCATCCATCGGATTTGATGAAGCATCTTATGATCCATTGAACAATTTGATGGAAGGTCTGACTCGCCTCAATGAGGAAGGAGTTGCCGAACCAGCGACGGCTGAAGATTTTGATGTGTCGGATGACGGACTTACCTATACATTTCATATTCGGGACGATGCCAATTGGTCAAATGGAGATCCCGTTGTTGCCGAGGACTTTGAGTTTGCCTGGAAATTGATGCTTGATCCAGAAACCGCATCTCCGGCAGCATTTCTGGCTTATTTCATCAAAGGCGCTGAGGAATACAACAATGATGAGGGATCTGTTGATGATGTTGCCATCGAAGCCGAAGATGATAAGACATTGGTCGTTGAGTTGAACGCACCAACTGGATTTTTCCCGGATTTAATATCCAATCCGGTATTTTTCCCGATTCATCATAAAGTGGCCGAAGAAGATCCGGATTGGCATGCGGAAGCAGATTCATTTGTATCAAATGGTCCTTTTGAACTTGAAGAATGGGAACATGAAGATGAAATGACGTTTGTCAAAAATGAAGAATACTGGGATAGTGATGCCGTGAATCTGGATAAAGTCCATTTTGTCATGGTCAATGATGTGAATACACAATATCAAATGTTTGAAAGTGGTGAAATCGATACGGCAAGTATTCCACCCGAACTTTCGGATGAGTTGATTGATGGAGATAATGTATACATCGGTGAGCAAGGTGGATTGGAGTTCTACCGATTTAACTTGGAAGAAGAACCATTCCAAAATAAAAAGATTCGTCAAGCTTTCGCCTACGCAGTTGATAAGAAAGAAATTGCGGAATATGTGGTCAAAAATGGGGTAGAGCCTGCATATGGTTTTGTATCCCCCGGATTTGTGAATCCAGACGATGAAGATTTCCGCGATGTCAATGGCGACCTTATTTCCTTGGACGTTGATAAGGCACAAGAACTCCTTGCGGAAGGGATGGAAGAGGAAGGGTATGATGAATTACCTAAAGTCACCCTATCCTACAATACTAGCGATTCCAATAAAGATGTGGCGGAAGCGATGCAAGATATGCTAAAAGAAAATCTAGATATCGAAGTAGAACTGGAAAACCAAGAATGGGAAGTATTCTCTGAGGCCCAACAGAATTTGGAATTGCAGTTCTCGCGCAGTTCGTTCATTAATGACTATAATGATCCTGTGAACTTTCTCGAGAGTTTCATCACAGACTCCTATATGAATCGTACGGGTTGGTCAAACGATGAATTTGACGAACTTATCAACGCTGGAAAGACAGAACCAGATGAGGAAAAACGCTGGGACTCTTTATATGAGGCTGAAAAATTGTTAGCAGAAGAAATGCCGATCATGCCGATTCGTTATTACAATACCGTTGTACTGGAATCGGACCGTGTATCAGGCATCATTCGTCAACCAGTTGGTTACATGGACTTAAAATATGCCGATGTAGAGTAAAGAAAATGAGGGACGGTCCATATACGATGGGTATATGGACCGATCATCTCTTTTCATCACCATGACCAACATCTATTTTATGAAAGAAGGTATTCCAATGGATATCATCCGACCGCAACATCTTCAAAGAGGAGATACAATTGGCATAATAGCGCCAAGTGGCCCCTTTCATCCTAAAAACCTTCAAAAAGCGATGCCATTTTTCCATAGTATCGGGTTGCATACATCTTTCGGTAAACATCTTTATGAATCATATGGATATCTTGCGGGAAGCGATGAAGAACGTTTACATGATTTCGAAACGATGATTGCAGATAGTGATATTAAAGCGATTATTTTTGCCCGAGGGGGCTATGGAGTGGGGCGCATCGTCCCATATATTGACTTTGAAGCCATTCGGAATAACCCTAAAATCATTTGGGGCTATAGTGATATTACATATTTACATACGGCCATCAGGCAACAGACCGGTCTCGTTACATTCCACGGACCCATGGTGGCATCGGATATTGGAAAGGAAACGTTCGATGACCTATCAAAAGGGATGTTTCAGCAACTCTTTGAACCGAGTGATCTCATATATAATGAAAGCATTTCTCCACTTGAAGTTTATGCAAACGGGGAGGCGACGGGTGTACTGGTAGGCGGTAATTTATCACTTCTTGTGAGCACAATCGGTACCCCCTATGAAATCGATACAACCGACAAATTGCTCCTCATAGAAGATGTAGGGGAAATGCCATATGAAGTGGATGGCATGCTGCAACATCTGAAACAAGCAGGAAAAATGGATGATTTGAATGGCTTGGTAATCGGAGACTTTTCCAAAGCCACACCGGATGATCTGGAGAGGTCATTGACATTGAAACAGGTTTTCCATGATTATTTTCATGAACAGGATTTCCCTGTAGTCGGTGGTTTCAAAATCGGACACTGCATGCCACACTTTTCCATTCCACTCGGGGTAAAGGCAACCTTATCAGCGGAAAAAAGAATGTTGACTGTTGAAGCTGGCGTTATATAGGCTGGCGACATAAGGGAATATACATCAAAACCTGCCAAGGCGGGTAAGAAGGAGGATATTGATGAACAAAATATTAGAACTAGATAGTTTAACCAAACATTTCGATGTGGGAAAAGGGAAGATCCTCCAAGCGGTCAATGATGTCACGTTCCATGTCTATAAAGGTGAAACGTTTGGTTTGGTTGGTGAATCAGGCTGCGGCAAAACAACTATCGGACGTACCATTATGGGATTGTATGATAAAACATCAGGGCATGTGCATTACAATGGAGAGGATATTCATGCATAT
>Ga0079226_10002973_pt1 | contig 13058 bp, 13 predicted proteins | sample Poulit2014_FD_76345 | JGI IMG/M metagenome (GOLD analysis project Ga0079226, IMG submission 76345) | Agricultural soil microbial communities from Georgia to study Nitrogen management - Poultry litter 2014 | ecosystem: Environmental > Terrestrial > Soil > Agricultural land | place: USA: Georgia... | reverse complement strand
CGTCGTCCGAAAACGTCGCCCAGTCTGCCACCGGTGATGAGCAGCGCAGCCAAGGCGAGTAGGTAGCCGCTGACGACCCATTCTAAATGTTGCGGCGATGCGTCAAGGGTTTGTTGGATCGCAGGAAGGGCGACATTGACGATCGTGATATCCATAAGATCCATGAATAATGCGACGAGCAGCACGGTGGCCGCGGCAACACGGTTTCGATGACTTGTCATGAGCATCATATTCCTCGCGATAAGATTCCGTATGGGGAACATCCCGAACCTACATATTACTGAAACGGTATAGTTCCATTACGGAAATAATATAGGAGGAGCTAAGAGATGTCTAGCCCGAATGGCGCTCGTATCCAGCGCGCGCAACAGCATGCTTTGGTCAACGCGGTTCTTGGCAATGAACGTATTGCCCGAGAATTCGGTTTGCTCGTCACGGATCTTCAGACGCTGCACTTGCTTATTTTGCGCCCAGACGTGCGCACGCCGAAACGGCTAGGGCAGACCACGGGGCTTCCCAACAGTACCGTCACTCGTGTCCTGGACCGTCTCGAAAAACAGGGGTATGTGCGCCGTTTGCATGACCCTAAAGATCGTCGGCGAATCAATATTGAACTTATCGCCGAAGCGGTGGAGCCGATAACTAATCGATATGAGCAATATAGTGACGCCCTTGAGGAAGTGCACACGAAATTTAGTGAAAAAGAACTCGGCATCATTGCTCGCTATCTCGAACAGACCAGTGAAACCTTCTAACGCCTTCCCTACTGTTATTCATACTTACCGGTACGTTAGGCAGATGTAACGTACCATTTGAACGAGTTTTTTGGCCGGAACTTCCCTTGTTGTTGCCCAGGGCATTTGCATAATCCGCCGTTCAATATGGGGAGCCGGTCATCAGAGCCGGAATCGGAGTGTGACCAGCGGTACATGAGAACCTTTGGCACGGCCGAAGTTCCATGACACGTGCCCGAAATGGGATAAGCCAGTGGCTGCGGTACTGTGACGTCAATCGTTGCCCGCCGGTGGTATGCACCACCTCGAAAATGGTAGGAATAGGGGGTCGTATACTTCACGAAAGGTTCTGCATGTCGGCATCGACCATCGGGTTAGCAATCCTACTCATAGGTGTGTTGGCTCTTATCGGCATCTATATTCGCGCTCGTAGTCGAACGGTGCAAAAGCTTTTTCTGCCGGTCTCGCTGATCGCTGGGTTCCTGGCGTTGTTCTTCGGGCCACAGGTTTTCGGCCGCATCGGTGGCTGGTTGGGCTGGGATGGCGTCGCTGACGGCGGGCTCTTCGGCTCCGGCGTGTTAGAGGTCTGGGGCGAACTGCCCGGACTGTTGATCAGCGTGGTCTTTGCCGGACTGTTCTTGGGCACCAGACTGCCCTCGCCCAAACGTGCTGTGAAACTCTTAGGCCCACAAGTCTCGCTGGGCGTCACATTCGCTGCTGGACAGTATGTGGTGGGGCTGCTGCTTGCGGTGGCCATTCTGGTGCCGCTGTTTAACGTCACACCGATGTTTGGGGCCCTGATTGAAATCGGTTTTGAAGGCGGTCACGGGACCGCCGCCGGCATGGCGCCGGTGATGGATGAACTTGGGTTTGAAGGCGGTGGCGACCTCGCGTTAGCAATGGCCACGGTCGGTATCCTCTCCGGAGTGATCATTGGTGTTATCGCCGTCAACTGGGCGGCCCGCCGTGGACACTCCGAAACCCTGGATGTGTCAACCCCGCAGGCAGCAGAAACCGCTCGCGGACTCTACAGCGGGGACAAGCCCAGTGGCGGCCAGCAGACGATCCGTTCAGAAGCGCTGGATTCCATGACCTTCCACATCGGGATCATCGCGGTGGCGGTGCTGATCGGCCAGGGGCTGCTCTCGGGGTTACAAGCCATTGAACAGGCCTTGTGGGTCGATACCATTGAAGTGTTTTCCTATGTCCCGCTGTTTCCGCTAGCCATGCTGGGCGGCGTCCTCGTTCAACTGGTTGCGGACAAGACTGGGTTGGACCGGCTGATCGACCGTGGCACCATGGAACGCATCCAAGGTCTGGCGTTAGATGTGTTGATTATCGCGGCCCTGGCCACGCTGTCCCTGGACGCGATTGCGGATAACATCTGGCCATTCTTGATCCTGGCGGCTGCGGGCATTATCTGGAATGTGTTCGTGTTGTTCTATTTTGCTCCTCGGTTCATCCAGAACTTCTGGTTCGAACGCGGCATCGCCGACTTTGGACAGTCGATGGGCGTCACGGCAACCGGATTGCTGCTCCTCCGGATGGCAGATCCGCGACAAAAGAGCCCAGCTTATGAGGCCTTCGGCTATAAACAGCTGGTATTTGAACCGTTCTTTGGTGGCGGGCTGGTCACGGCTGCCGCGATCCCGCTGATCGTCCAGTTGGGACCGTACCCGCTGCTGTGGATCATGGTGGCGCTGCTGATTGTCTCGATCGTCAGCGGCCTGTTCTACTTTGGTAAACGGTCCAGCTTCGATATCGCTGGCACCCCCTAACGCTGCGATGCCGGTACGGGGCGGCCTAGTGCTCGTTGATGCCGTGCAGTTGTGCGTGCAGCGCCCGGATCTGTTCGGTCAGTGCGATATCTGGTCCGGCAACCGGGATCATCGGGGCGATGGTGGTGATGGGCAACGGTGTCACCGGGCCGGGTGGCACGCCCCATTGTTGATGCCAGCTCGTCAGTTGGGCGCTACTGGAGGCGTACACGATGCGTCCTAACCCCACCCGGGCATGCGCGGCCGAGCACATTGGACAGTGTTCACCCGAGGTGTAGACCGTGGCGGTGGCCCGCTGTTCTAGGGTGAGATGTGCTGCGGCCCAGCGGGCAATGGCAAATTCCGGATGCCGGGTGTGGTCGCCGCCGGAGATCCGGTTGCGGTCGGCAAAAAGTTCTTGACCGTGGGCGTCGACCAGGATGGAGCCAAAGGGTTGATCGCCTTGTTCGAGGGCCTCGCGGGCGAGCTCCACGCAGCGTTGTAAGAGCTGGTGGTCGTGGTCGGTGAGTTTGGTGAATGTAGGCATACCCCCACTACATCATGAAACTGCGGCCCCCGGGCAAATCGCGCTGCCAATCAAGTGCCCGGGAGTCAGTCTTCGGTGATGAACCCTTCTTCGAGGAGAAAGTCCCAGGCCACATCGGCGGGCTCTTCGCCGTCGACGTCAACTCGGGCGTTGAGGATCGCCATGGTTTCGTTATCGAGCCGTTCGGCCAGTGGATCGATCAGGTCTTCGATCTGGGGATATTGATCGTAGAGTTCCTCGTTGATGACACCCGAGAGGTTGTAGCGCGGAAAGTAGTTTTCATCGTCTTCGAGTACCACCAGGTCTAGTGCGGGGATGCGTCCGTCGGTGGCAAAGACTTCGCCAAAGGTGCATTCGCCATTGGCGGTGGCCTGGTAGATCGCACCCAGATCCATCAGGGAGCGCCGGTCGTTGGGAACCGGTGGGATGTCGTAGTGTTCCAACATTGGTTCGAAGCCGTCATTGCGGGACGCGAATTCGGCGTCCAGGCAGAAGGTCAGCTCGGATTCATCCAGGCCCGCCAGATCTGACATTTCGGCGACTCCGAGGTCTTCGTGCGTTTGGCTAGTGACGGCGATGGCGTAGGTGTTATTCAGCTCCGATGGTTTGGTCCAAATCAGGTGGTTGGCCAGATCCGCATCGCGAACCGCTTCGTACTGTTCTTGCTCATCGGGGATGGGATCGACTTCGCCCATATAGGTGATCCAGGCGGTGCCGGTGTATTCCCACTGGAAATCCATGATGCCTTCTTGCATCGCCATCCGCACACTGTTGGAACCGGGAACATTGGTGAGGTCTTGGGTGTCTGCACCGGCCGATTGGAAGAGAATGACGGCCATCTTGCCCAAAATGATCTGTTCGGTGAAGTCCTTGGACCCCACGGACACTTCGGCGCCCTCCAACGTGGTGCCTCCCATGGGGCCAGCAAGTTGACCACTGGGCACGAACCCGCCTGCGGTGCCCAGCCCACAACCGCTCAGTACGCCGGCGGTCACCACGGCGGTGAGGCTCAAGAGTCCAACACGGCGCTGCTTCATGATAGTCCTCCTGGCCGGACAAAGATCTCCAACAGTCGGCCCACCCATTCCACGGCCAGGGCTAGGGCTGCCACGAGGATTGCGCCGGAGACAAGAATGGAATAACGGAACATAATGATGCCGGTTTGGATGAGTAAGCCCAGCCCGCCAGCATCAATAAAGGTTGCAAAGGCGCCGGCTCCGACCAACAGGACCAGCGCGGTGCGTACGCCCGTCATAATAACGGGTACGGCCATGGGTAGTTCTACCCGAAACAGCACTTGGGTGCCCGACATGCCCATGCCGCGGGCGGCTTCCACCAGGGAGGGGTCAACGCCGCGCAGGCCGGTGATGGTATTGGCTAACACCGGTAGAAACGCGTAAATGGTCAGCGACAGGATCGCGATCCAGAACCCAAAGCCGATGGCTAAGGCCAGCAGGACAATGACGCCGATTACCGGTGCGGCCTGTCCCGCATTCGCTATGCCAAGCACAATGGGATTGAGGAACCCCGCGCCGCGACGGGTGAGCAGAATGCCCGTAGGGATGGCCGCTGCCACCACGATTAGGGCCGACACCACCACAATGAGCAGGTGCTGCCAGGTGAGGGTACCAATATTTGCCCAGGTGAGGAGGCGTGCCTCAATGTCATCAAATTCAGCCAGTTGGCTCCAGATGTTCCAGCCGGCCAACAGGAGGACGGTAAATATCGGCAGGCCGATGAGCAATAGGCGGTCTTCCCGGGATGCGCCGGCCAAACGCTGCCTCATGCCTTCTCCTCCTGTTCCTCCTGAATAGTGCGCAGATGCTCGGTCACCGCATCATAGGAGACGACCCCCGTATAGCGGCCTCGTCGGGTGACCATGGCTCCGCCGTGGCTGGAGTACAGCATGGAATCCAGTGCATCGGTAAGCGTGGAACGCTGGTCGATCACGGTCTGGAGTTCTTTATTCGGCACGGGGACCGTCTGGTGCCCGTGCAGACTACGAAGGAAAACCCAGTCTCGGGGGCGGTCTTTGGCATCCAAGATGATGACGGAACGCTCCCCGGCATCGTGTACCCGCTGGAGCACCTCGTCAACGGGTTCACCGGTGCGGCAGGTGGCCGGTTGGGACAGTTCCAGATCGCTGACCCGCAGTAGCGATAATTGTTTGAGCCGGGAGCCTGCCCCAATGAAGTCTGCTACGAAGTCGCTGGCCGGTGCGCCGAGAATATTTTCGGGTGTATCGTATTGCGCGACCTTACCGCCTTCTTGCAGAATCAGGACGCGGTCGCCCAGCTTAATGGCCTCGTCAATATCGTGGGTGACGAAGACGATGGTTTTGCGCAATTCTTCCTGAATACTCAACAGCTCATCTTGTAACCGCTGGCGGGTAATCGGATCCACCGCGCCGAAGGGCTCATCCATGAGCACCACCGGAGGATCAGCTGCCAGGCCACGGGCCACTCCGACGCGCTGCTGCTGTCCGCCCGAGAGTTCTCGCGGGTACCGGTCACGGTAGATCTCCGGGTCTAATCCGGTCATCTGTAACAGTTCATCGACGCGTTCACGGATGCGTTGTTTATCCCAGTTGAGCAGGCCGGGCACCAGAGCAATATTATCGGCCACGGTCATATGCGGCATCAGACCGCCACCTTGGATCACGTATCCGATGGTCCGCCGCAGCAGGGTCGGATCTTTGGTGGTGGCGTCTTCACCATCGATCATAATTTTTCCGGACGTGGGCTCAATGAGCCGGTTAATCATTTTCACCAAGGTGGTCTTGCCACACCCCGATGGGCCCACGAACATGACGGTTTCACCGGCAGGGATTGTTAGACTCAGGCCGTCGACTGCCGGCTGAGTTTGGCCCGGATACTTCTTGACGATATCCACCAGCTCAATCTCGGCACCGGTATTTGAATACTGAGTCATGCGCGGATTCCCTTCGAAGTTGTGACACGAGCGAATAAAGCAAGCAGCGCATCCACGAGCAGCGCCAATACGATGATGCCCACGGTCCCGACCAGCGCATAATTTAGGGCGTTTGCGCCGCCGACCTGCGCGAGACCGGTGAAAATATAGCCACCGAGCCCGGGTCCGAGCACATAGGCTGCGATCGCTGCGACGCCCATCGACATTTGAGCGGAGACGCGGATACCGGTGAGTACCACCGGCCAGGCCAGTGGCATGCGGACGCGCCAAAAGACTCGTGCGGGATTCATACCTTGGCCCTTGGCGGCTTCTAATACGGTCGGATCAATTTGTTGTAGCCCGACCACGGTATTGCGAAGAATGGGGAGGATCGCATAGAACAACACGACCAGGACGGCGGGGACCGTGCCGATACCCACCAGCGGGATCAGGAGCCCGATGAGCGCGAACGACGGGATCGTCAGTCCCACCGCAGAGATGGCGTTGGCTACCGGGGCCAGCGAACGGTAGCGGGTGACCACCACGGCAAGCAGAATCGCGATCACGGTGGCCAGGATGACGGCCTGTAGTACCAATGACGTGTGTTGATAGGACCGGAATAAAATATCTGCCCAACGCGAGCTGATGAAGTCGAGCACGAACAGGCCTCCAGTTCAAACGTTCATTGGCAAAGGACGTATGCGGTCCGTCACTCTCCTCAATATACCTTGTTCGATCTCCCAAATGCGTGATCGGACGGTCCCGGCGTTGTCCCGTGGCAAGTCAGATCACGCATCGGGGTAGCGCTCGCAGCACGGTTGGCACCCGACTGTGGTGTCCTAATGGTATGGAACGCGGCTCGGTCCCCGCATTGATGCATGCGGGGACCGAGTTCTTCAGTGTGCGTTGTGAATGTTGTGGTCGCGTTAGTGATCGGTGGCTTCTTCTGCACCAACACCGGTCAGTGAACGGACCTCCATTTCGGCTTGCTTGGCAACATCCTCGCGAGTCTTCGAGGTGACCGAACCGAGCCAGCCCAGCAGGAAGGACAGTGGAATCGAGACGATACCGGGGTTGGTCAACGGATAGATCGCCAGATCGATATCTGGGAAGAACGAGCTTTCTGCACCCCACAGCACCGGCGATACCAAGATCAAGGTGATGGAGGAGAGCAGTCCACCGTACATGGACCACAGGGCCCCACGGGTGGTGAATTTCTTCCAGAACAGCGAGAAGATGATGGTTGGCAGGTTGGCCGAGGCTGCCACAGCAAAGGCCAGCGCAACCAGGAAGGCCACGTTTTGGCCCTGGGCACCGATACCGCCCAAAATGGCCAGGATACCGACCACCACAACGGTGACACGGCCCGCACGCATCTCGCCGCGAGCATCGAGTTTGCCCTTCTTGATAACCTGTCCGTAAATGTCGTGGGCGAAGGAAGCCGAAGCCGTAATGGTCAGACCGGCAACGACCGCCAGAATCGTAGCGAAGGCGACCGCAGCAATAATACCCAGCAGCACTGTGCCGCCAAGCTCATACGCTAAGAGCGGGGCTGCCGAGTTCTGGCCGCCGGGTGCATTCGCGATGGTCTCCGGTCCAACCAGGACGGCTGCGCCGAAGCCCAGCACCAGGGTGCACAGGTAGAACCCGCCGATGAGCCAGATCGCCCAGACCACAGATCTGCGGGCTTCTTTGGCAGTTGGCACGGTGTAGAACCGCATCAGCACGTGCGGCAGACCTGCGGTACCCAGCACCAGCGCCAGGCCCAAGGAGATGAAGTCCATCTTAGTCAGGGTGCTCGCGCCGTATTGCTGGCCCGGATCCAAAATGTCTGTGGTGCCAGCAACGTTAGCGGCTTCGCCCAGCATGGCTGAGAAGTTGAAACCAAAGAGGCCCAGCATCCAGACGCTCATGATGCCAACACCAATGAGCAGCAGGGTGGCCTTGATGATCTGCACCCAGGTGGTGCCTTTCATGCCGCCGATGAAGACGTAGAAGATCATCAAGACGCCAACCACCGCAATCACCAGAGACTGGCCCAGCTTCGAATCGATGCCCAACAGCAGTGACACCAGCGCACCGGCACCGGCCATCTGCGCCAACAGGTAGAAAATCGAAATGGCCAGGGTTGAGGTGGCCGCAGCAATCCGGACGGGACGCTGTTTCAGCCGGAAACTCAGCACATCCGCCATGGTGAACTTCCCGGTGTTGCGCAGCATTTCAGCCACCAACAGCAGGGCGACCAGCCAGGCGACCAGGAACCCGATCGAGTACAGGAAGCCGTCATAGCCATAAATTGCGATGGCCCCGACGATACCCAAGAAGGATGCTGCCGACAGGTAGTCGCCGGCGATCGCGGTACCGTTTTGGGTCCCGGTGAAAGAGCGACCGCCGGCATAAAAGTCCGCGGCAGTTTTGGTTTTCTTGGATGCCCGCAGCACCGCGAATAGGGTAATGGCCACAAAGACCAGGAAAATGCCGATATTAGCCCACGGGTTGCCCACTTCAGTGGAGAGTTCACCGGTGGACTCGGCGGAAATAATTGCTAGGTGTGACATGATTATGCTCCTGAACCCTGTCCGGATGAAACGGTTTCAACGCCGCCGTTGTCATCTTCCGGCCGGCCCGCTCCGTTGGCTTCCATATTTTCGCGCAGCTGGGTGGCGATGGGGTCAATCTTGCGGTTAGCAAAGGAGACGTAGGCGCCGGTAATAATAAAGGTCGTGGCGAACTGGGCGAGCCCCAGCACGATGCCAAGGTTAATATTGCCCCACACCTGAATGGCCATAAATTCTGGGGCGAATGCGGCGACGATAACAAACGCTAGATACCAGACCAAGAAGACCACGGTCAGAGGGAACACGAAGCTGCGATGGGTGCGGCGCAGTGTTTGAAATTCCTCAGACTTCTGTACTTCTTGGAAGTTCGAATAGTCAACGGTGGTCATGATGAGCCTCCACGCTGGAGATTGGTTGAAGTCTTCATGACTCAGACGGTAGTCAGTGTGAGGCAGGTCACGAAAGATGTTTTGTGGGGTTGTGCGGTGAGCGGTCACGTTGGTGAGTTGAGCGGCTATCCTGCGGCGCAGGTGAGCGTTGTCACCTAAGCTGGTGGTATGTTCACGGTAACAACTCAGGACTGCGCGGCCCCACACGCCGCCGTATCGTCGGCCATCACGTGGTGGTCGCGGTGATTTTTCGGAAGAAAGCTGACGTCGAGGTTCCCGAAACCGAACCAGATTATCAGCAGCTGGTGGAGCTGACCCGTGAACAACTGGTCGAGGCCCAATTGCGCAGTCTGCGGGCGCAAATTTCGCCACATTTTATTTACAACTCGCTCAACGCCGTCGCCGGGCTGATCCCCAGTGATCCGGTCCGAGCCAGAGAACTGTTAGTGGATTTTGCGGACTTCATCCGGTATTCACTGGGCACCGAAGGGGATTTCACCACCCTGGAAGATGAACTGACCGCCGTGGAACGCTACGTGGTGTTAGAACAGGCCCGCTTCGGAGAGCGGCTCCAGGTCAGTTTAGATATTGCTCCCGAACTGTTGGGACTGCAGATCCCATTTCTCAGTGTGCAACCCCTGGTCGAAAACGCGGTGCGCCACGGCATGTATAACAGCCAACAAGAGGGCCAAGTTTTTGTGCGGGCAAAAGACTCCGACACCTACGCGGAAATCACCATTGAAGACGGCGGAGTTGGGGCGGATCCGGAATTCATGGCCAAGGTGATGCGCGGGGAGGCCGATAGTTCACACGTGGGACTGCGGAATGTCGATCTGCGGTTGCGCCAAGCCTACGGGGCCGGCCACGGCTTACAGATTGAAACCGAAGTGGATGCGGGGATGAATGTTTCGATGCGCATCCCCAAATTCAAGGCACCGTCCCGCATCATTACCCCAGCAAGTGGGGCAGACGCATGACCCCAACACAAGAAACCGGGCTGTCCGTGCTGGCGGTGGACGACGAAATACCGGCCGTTGAACAGATGAAGTGGTTGTTGGAGGCCGATCCGCTGGTTGCGACCGTGGCCACGGCCACCAATGTTGCCGAAGCAAAAGAGGTCTTGGATCGACAGCGCATCGATGTGGTGCTGCTGGATATTCATATGCCCGGCCCCACCGGCATGGACCTGGCCCGGGAGCTGCGACGCAAAGACACCGGCGATGTGCCGCACGTGATCTTTGTGACCGCTGATGCCCGGCCGGCGGTGCACGCCTTCGAACTGGACGCACTGGATTATTTACTCAAACCCGTGCGTCCGGCACGACTGCACGACGCGCTGCGCAAAACACTGAGCCGGGTGGAAACCGACAGCATCACGCAGGTCCCCGAACAGGGCCGGGTTACCGTCCAGCAGGGCGCACAGCAGCTATTCATCCCGATTCGAAATATTCGCTGGGCTCAAGCACAGGGCGATTACGCCCGGATCCACACCGAAGATGAATCATATTTGCTGCGCATTTCACTGGCAGGTATTGAAGAAGAGTGGGCCGCCTACGACTTCGTTCGCATCCACCGCTCGCATATTGTGAACCTGAATTATGCCAATAAAATTGTGCAGCAACACGGCCGGATGGCCATGTACATTGGTGACACCGAACTGCCCGTGAGTCGCCGGCTCATGCCGCAGGTTCGCCAGCGATTGAAGCAGCTAAATTTCCGTTCGGTGCCTCGAGGTGAGGCATGATCGACCCAGAACACCTCGGCGATGAGGATTTTGAACTCCACCTGATCAGAGAGCCGCGGCAGCCCGCCCCGGTGCCAGAAAATATTCGGGCCATGCGCGCCCGCCGGACCCGGGTGGCGGTGCCCACCGGTGCCCCCAGTGTGCAGGAGGTCTTACACAACCCGGCCGAACGCTCGGGCCCACCCCGACCGTCGACCACCACGGTGCGGCGCCTCATGCGTGTCCAATTGCGGCTGGCCGTGAGCCTGATGGCCTGGTTCTTCGGCCTGGTCGTCGTCGTGAATGTGGCGTTTTACGTCAGCCCGGCCCTGGCCGAAACCAGGATTGTGGGCATCCCACTGCAATGGCTGTTTCCGGGGGTCTGCGTTATCCCGTTGTTGTTGTTTTTAGGCTGGTTATACGTCCGCCGGGCCACCGCACACGAAGACCAGTTACAACAGCAGCTGGCCACCCAAGAAACGGTGGATCAGTAATGCAACAGGCTGGCCTGGTATTGGGCGCCATCGGTGTGGTCTGTGTGGTCACGATTATTATCAGTGTGCACGGCCTGCGCCGCAGTCGCACCACCCGAGATTTTTATGTGGCCTCCCGCCGGGTGCCACCGTGGATGAACGCGTCAGCCATCGCCGGCGAGTACCTGTCGGCCGCCAGCTTTTTAGGGGTCGCCGGGCTCATCATGGCCTATGGCACCCACGGCCTGTGGTTCCCGGTGGGGTATACGGCCGGTTTCTTATCGCTGCTGGTGTTTGTTGCCGCACCCCTGCGCCGCTCGGGGGCCTACACCATTCCGGATCTGATGACCCTGCGCTTCCCGTCCCGGGCCCTGCGGCGGCTCACCGCCATGTTCGTGGTGTTTACCGGCTGGCTGTACATTATCCCGCAGTTGCACGGGGCGGCGATCGCCCTGTCGGCCACCACCGGCCTACCCGCCTGGCTGGGCCCGGCCATCGTCATTCTGGTGGTCGTCCCCACCGTCATCTCCGGCGGCATGCGCTCGGTCACCCTGGCCCAAGCCGTCCAATACTGGTTCAAACTCTCCGCCCTGTTTATCCCCACCGCGTTTATTCTGCTGCGACTCAGCGCCGGGGACGCCAACTTCATCCCCGAGCTGGCCGGCGCCTTTGACACCCAACTGGTAATCGATGCCGACGCCAGCACCTATCGCACCATCTCACTGGTGGCCGCACTCATGCTGGGTACCCTGGGCCTGTCGCACGTGCTCGTGCGCTTTTATACCAACCCCGACGGCGGCTCCGCCCGGCGCACCACCGTCCTGCTACTGGGCCTGCTCGCCGGGTTCTACACGCTGCCGATCATCCTGGGCATCGTCGCTCGCGCTGTCCTACCGGATCTGACGAACACGGCCACCAGCGACACCGCCCTGCTGCACCTGCCGGATGCACTGTTCGATGGCCTGACCGGTGACCTGCTGACCGCACTGGTGGCCGGCGGCGCGTTCGCCGCGTTCCTATCCACCGCCTCCGGGCTGGTCGTGTCAATTTCCGGGGTGGTTTCGCAAGAATTCTTCGGCGGCACCGTCCGAGGTTTTCGCATCGGCGCCATCCTGGCCATGGTGCTGCCGATCATTGCAGCCTTCGTCACCACCGGACTGGCGCTGGCGGGTGCGGTGGCCATGGTCTTTACCTTCACCGCCTCCTCGCTGGCTCCCGTCGTGCTGTTAGCCATTTGGTGGCGCGGACTTACCGTCCACGGTGCGGTGACCGGCATGCTCGCCGGAGCGACCCTATCCCTGTCCGCGCTGCTGGTGGGCCACCTGTTGGATGCCGACGGGCTGACCGCAATGCTGCTGCAGTACCCCGCCCTGTGGACCGTGCCGTTGGTCCTGGTCATCACCATGTTGGTGTCCGCGCTGGGCGCCCAACGACCACCCGCCAACACCGACGCCGTGTTAGCAAAACTGCACCTGCCCGAGCCAGCCAAGCGGATTTCGAGCCGCGGCTAGCTAACGTTTAAACCTATGATCGTCACCGGTGCCGCTGCTATCGTCAGCATATGACCGATCCGAAGTCCCCGTTCGATGATCCACAATTTGTCTTACCACCCGGCATCAACATCCGCCATCAGGCCGGAGCCGACCTCCTAGAACAACTCGCTCCGCTCCTGGCCGCCGATGGCATTGATGTCGATCATCTCAGCGACGCCGATCCGGAAGCGCTGAATGCCGCCCTGGTGCGCGCCGTGGAACGCCATAATATGGAACTCAGCACCCCGGTGGGGGACCGGCGTGCCCGAGCCATCAACACCCTGCGCGACCTGACCGTGGCATTGCACGCCGAAAATGTGGCCGAGGTACAAAACCTGTTTGGCACGATCGGCCCGGCCGCCACCAGACACCGTCCCTCCAGTGGCCACCTGACCGGGATCACCATGGAAACCCTGGACGCCATCTACCGGGATG
>Ga0079226_10002972_pt1 | contig 13060 bp, 13 predicted proteins | sample Poulit2014_FD_76345 | JGI IMG/M metagenome (GOLD analysis project Ga0079226, IMG submission 76345) | Agricultural soil microbial communities from Georgia to study Nitrogen management - Poultry litter 2014 | ecosystem: Environmental > Terrestrial > Soil > Agricultural land | place: USA: Georgia... | reverse complement strand
TTTTATAAGATCGACATGATTTGTGAGTCTGTAAATTTTGATTTTTTCATCGCTATTTTCTTCTAAGTAAATAATACAAGAAAATTCTACTTATGATCGGTATTATTTTTAGGGAGGATTACATAATGAGAAATATATTAGAAGAATTTTTCTCATTCATTCATAAAAGGGGCAAATTAAAAGAAGTACTAGAGGAGCTATCTGATCAAAACAATGACTTCATGGCATTAGAAAGATACATTAATAGAGAGTCTCATAGTGATTTACTAAATTTAGCTCATTTTAAAGAGATACCTGCTAGCAAATATAGAGAAATATTCCGTAGGATTTTTGAGAGATCAGGTCATATAGAACATTATGAAATAATGATGCAAGATTGACAGTTACTGAATAATAAATTTATTTTTGATTTAAAAAGAGAAATTACTATGAATAAAAAACTACTAATCACAATTCTCACATTAACCGTAGCGATCTTCACAAGCTCCGCTTACGCCGACACACAAAAGCTTATCATTGAATCTGGTGATAGTGCGCAAAGTCGTCAGCGGGCGCAGATGGAGAAAGATCAGTGGAAAGATACTCGTACGCTTCGCCAGAAGCAAAATGATCGTGCCGAGAAAGAGTGGGATAAGAAAGATGCGGCGATTGATGATAGCTATGCTTGTCAGACGAGTGAGAATCTTCAAGCTTATTGGGAACCGAATACGCACCGCTGCTTAGATCGACGAACAGGGCGACCCGTTGTGCCGTAATAATGGATTAATGCCGGCATTGTTTATGTTAATATCGCTAAATTGACGGTTTTTCATCGAGTCGTTTTACCGATTTAATCACGAAAGGAATCTTGGATGATCCCATTTAATCCCGCTGTTTTTGTTTATCTCTATATTGCCGAGATGTTCTTATGGATTGCGCCCTTATTGATCCTCATGACATTGTTGATTGTCGTGAGGATTTTTTATGTGGCGCGTAAAGAGCAGTTACCAATTTTGAAGAGTTTTTGGCAGCATAAGATTTTTGCGGTTTTCACGTTATTTATATTGATTATTACGGCAGTATCATCATTTATTGCGTGGGAATTTTTAACGATAAAGCGGGAGCTGCAAGCAATCAATAAACCTGATTCTAAATATTCGCAGCAAGAGCGTCATCAGAAGATGCGCCATAATTTTGTATTAGAGCACGATCATCAATATGGCGAATTTATTTTCCCAAAAGGGACGCTGATTAATCGCTATGATCCAAGTGACAGTGGTGAAGAGAACTATCCGTTGATTTTAAGCGGTCTGAGATATGCAAAGTTTCCTGAACCGATCGAAATTGCCGGCATTTTAGCAACTAAAATCGAAGCGACGAGAGGTTTAGTGGAGTTGGCTGAAGATCAGGAAGTTGGACCGATCCATTATTACTCTTCTAAATATGGAGAATATGGTGGTTGGGTCGTTGATAGAACAATGCCGACAATGTTTTGTCCGAAAGGTTCTATCGCATTATTTGAAAAGCCATCCGGTCCTAGAACGGATATTAATGAAGAGTTTTGGTGGAAAGAGAAAGATGGTTTAGAGGCACATTTTAAACCGTCAGAATGGCAATTTAGAAGCTGTGATAATCGTTTTGAGATTGATATTTTGCCGGCATTTGGAACGCCCGATGCAATTGCATTAGAAGAAGCTGAAGATGTGCGTAGAGCAGCGGAAGATCGAGTGCCACAAACGATTGTCAAAGATGGTGTTGTAATGGATGCTGAGCCTGTGGAATTTACGATTAGTTTCTATTTAGAAGCAACGAATCATTACCATTTTAGTGCGAAAAAGAGTGGATTAGCCGAAGATTATGAAAAAGCTTATCAGATATTTTTACAAGCTGCAGATAATGGCGAGCAAGATGCTTATTACTACTTGGGAATCATGAATTTGTATGGCGAAGGAACTCCTCAAAATCGAGAAGACGCCCTTATTTGGTTTCATAAAGCGGTTGATGCCGGCAATAGTTCGGCGCTTGGAATGATTGGTACAATGTATCTGAAAGATGAAACGGTTAAAAACTTTGATCAGGCGCTAGAAATTTTTAATAAGGCAGCTGAGAAAGGAGATTTAACCGCAGAGTTTTATCTAGGCGTGATGTATGCTGAAGGCTTAGGCGTTGAACAAAATTACCAAACGGCATTGGAATGGTTTAAAAAAGCAGGGCATCTGCAATATGGTTTTGGCATGACAGGGCAACATTCTTTGAGTATTCAGGCAGTCATTAATGTTGGTCAAATTTATGCTGAAGGTTTGCTCGGAGAAAAAGATCCAAAAGCAGCAGAGCCATGGTTTGAAAAGGCATGTTATTTAGATTCTGATATTGCCTGTAATCTGTGGGAAACGGTGAGAAATTAGCTATAGATAATTTGATCAGGGTTGGTAAATTTATTATTAGACCATTTTGTGGAGATCCGCAGAATGGTTTTTTATACCCGATCACCGCGATATTCATGATGATGAAGCGACCTTTTTTGTATTTAATGGCAGATCAAAGTCAAGATCGAATAAAGGATATGATCTGCATAAGATGCACTATTAGTAATTATGGGTATACTCGATAGAAGGAATTTATGGATCTGTTGAGAGATCGATTTTACATAAGTGAGTAAAATTCCTGTAAAGATAGTGCATGAATGATGAGAATATTTGCCTGCTTTGTTAATTATGGCGGTCATAATGGTAAGTTTTCTTCAGCTGAAATGATTATAAAATAAGTATTATAAAAATTAATGGAGGATAGAATCAGATGAAAAAAGCAGTATTAATCGGAGTTATAGGGGGATTGTTCGTAAGTGCAGCGGCAATGGCGGAGAGTAATCCTGTGCCTTCTAATCAATTTTGGGAAACATTACAAACCCATTGTGGCAATGCATATGCTGGCAAGTTAGCAGATGGGCAAGATCGACCAGAATTTACCGGCGATTTAGTGATGCATGTGAAAACTTGTAGCGACAGAGAGATTAAGATTCCGTTCTTTGTCGGTGATGATCTTTCAAGAACGTGGATTTTAACGAAGGATGATCATAATCTTATTCAGTTAAAGCATGATCATCGCCATGAAGATGGTACTGAAGAAGATGTTAACTTCTATGGCGGAAAGTCTACCAACGTTGGACATGCGAATTTTCAATTCTTCCCTGCAGATCCGGCAACGGCAATGACGATCCCTGATGCATCAAGTAATGTTTGGTGGATTGAGCTTTCTGCTAAAGAGTACAGCTATAATCTAAATCGCTTAGCATCTGATCGTGCACCTTTTAGAGTAGAGTTTGATTTAACAAAAACCATTGAAACACCGAAAGATCCTTGGGGTTGGGAAGAGTAAAGGTTATTAATGTAAAATCGGTTTTAAAGTGCTATGTGAAAAGTGACTCTTAAAGTTGACGCGTCGCTGAGGAGAGTGCTTGTATGTTTTTATCCATCGTGTTCCATAAAATTGAAGTTGTTATTTTTCAACTGAAATGACCATACTAAGATTTTTACATCGAAATGAATTACATGTTTAGTTTGAGAGATAAAAAAAGCAGCTGATTCATTTGAATCGCTGCTTTTTTGTTGTTGATTTGAACTTTTGAGACTCTTCAATTAGAGAATAAATCTGCTTAAATCTTCATCTTCGACAAGATCATCTAATTCATTTTTCACATAATCCTCAGTGACAACGAATTTTTCATCATCACGATCAGATGCGGAGAATGAAATCTCTTCAAGCAGACGCTCTAAAATCGTATGTAAGCGACGAGCACCGATATTCTCGGTTTTTTCATTCACGTCAAATGCCATTTTTGCGATCTTACGAAGTGCTGCTTCTTCAAATTCAAGCTCCACACCTTCTGTGAGAAGGAGAGCGGTATATTGTTTGATGAGTGCTGAAGATGGTTCAGTTAAGATGCGGAAGAAATCATCGGCGTTGAGTGATTTGAGTTCTACACGAATCGGCAAACGACCTTGAAGTTCCGGGATCAAATCTGAAGGTTTTGCTAAATGGAAAGCACCTGACGTAATAAAGAGAATATGATCGGTTTTGATGGCACCATATTTGGTGGAAACCGTACAGCCTTCAATGAGTGGTAATAAGTCACGTTGAACGCCTTCGCGAGAAACATCCGCTCCGGAAGTCTCCCCTTTACGGCAGACTTTATCAATTTCATCGATAAAGACGATTCCTTGGTTTTCAGCAACTTCAATGGCTTTTTGTTTAGCATCTTCTTCATTGATTAAACGAGCAGCTTCTTCGTTTTGAGCGATTTTAAGCGCATCTTTAATCTTCATTTTTTTGCTCTTTTTCTTCTCCATTCCTGATTGTTGGAATAGGGATTGGAGCTGATCTGCCATCTCTTCCATGCCTGGCGGCGTCATAATATTTACGCCACCAGCGCCCATGCCGGAAACTTCAATATCGATCTCTTTATCATCCATTTCGCCGCGAATGATTTTTTCACGGAATTTTTGGCGTGTTGAGCTCTCCGCTTTGGGTGCATTTGGTTCATCGGCAAATCCGACACTTTTAGGAGGAGGAAGAATTGCATCAAGAATGCGCTCAATCGCAGCTTCTTCTGCTTTTGGATACGCTTCTTTAATCATCTGCTCCCGTACTTGTTTTACAGATGCTTCAACGAGATCCCGAATAATGGAGTCCACTTCACGACCGACATAACCTACTTCCGTAAATTTTGTCGCTTCTACTTTGATAAATGGCGCGTTTGCAAGGGTTGCAAGACGGCGAGCAATCTCCGTTTTACCAACGCCGGTAGGGCCAATCATGAGAATATTTTTGGGCGTAATCTCTTTACGCATATCGTCCGAAACTTGTTGACGTCTCCAGCGGTTGCGAAGAGCAATGGCAACTGAGCGTTTTGCTTCATTTTGACCAATAATGTAACGATCGAGTTCTTGAACGATCTCTCTTGGGGTCATAGCACTCATGTTTAATGATTCCTTTTAAAATTCTTTGACTTTTAATATTCAGATGAGAAAAGGTCTAATGATTTAGTATCAATTAGAAGCTGAGTTTCTCAAGTGTTAAATTCGTATTACTGTAGATACAGACGCTGCCGGCAATTTCTAGACTTTTACGAACGATCTCTTCTGCAGGAAGTTCGGTATTTTGTAAAAGTGCTAATGCCGCACTATGGGCGAACATACCGCCGGAGCCGATAGTGGCGATATCGTGTTCAGGCTCGATCACATCGCCTAATCCTGAGATTACAAATGTGGCAGTTTCGTCAGCGACAATGAGAAGAGCTTCGAGTTTGCGAAGTGAGCGTTCTGTACGCCAATCTTTTGCCAGGGCAACTGCTGCACGTGTTAAGTTGCCGCTGTGCTGCGCAAGTTTTTCTTCAAAGCGCTCAAAAAGCGTAAATGCATCTGCGGTACCACCGGCAAATCCTGCGATCACTTTACCGTTAAATAGGCGACGAATTTTACGAGCGTTTCCTTTCATGATGGTGTTTCCCATGGAAACCTGACCATCTCCACCGATGACGACTTCATTACCGCGGCGCACCGCACAGATGGTTGTTCCTCGAAATTGTTCCACAATTAACTCCTTATTCGTTTTAGAATTGCATGTTAGTATAATGTGGCGTTTCAAGCAGATTTCAAGAGTAGGTTAAAAATCGAATGTTATTTATTCAGGAAAACTTTGTGATTTAAAGGGGCTTTTAACCAAGATCATTTGAAATTGATTTCACGATTGAAGTTATGTACGTTATTTTTTGAGTGAAATTTTTTATGTGAGAGATATTATCGGCGCTTAGAGATAATAATGAATCAATACTTTAAATAGGGCATAACATGATAAATATTCATGATGGGTCGTTAACTGATGCGGAATTGCTTCGATATTCGCGGCATATTATGCTCGATCAGTTTGATTTAGAAGGGCAGAATAAATTAAATGCAGCTCATGTGATTGTTGTTGGTTGTGGTGGTCTAGGAATGGCGGCATTACCACTACTTGCCGGCGCTGGTATTGGGAAGATCACACTGATAGATTTTGATATTGTGGATATTACTAATCTTCATCGGCAAACAGGATACCAAATGCAGGATGTGGGGTTGCCTAAAGTACAACAAGCGGCAAAGCATCTTCAAGCATTGAATCCCAATATTATCTTAGAAATCATTGAACAAAAGGTCACATTTTCGCAATTAGAAACAGTAGTTGCCGGTGCGAATTGTGTTTTGGATTGTAGTGATAATTTTTCGCTACGGAAGGATCTTAATCGTGCTTGTTTGAAAAATCAGGTGCCGTTAGTTTCTGGATCTGCGGTGCGCTATGAAGGACAATTAACAGTCTTTGACTTTCGAGAAGGAGAGTCGGCTTGTTACGAGTGTCTTTTTAGTGGCGAACAGGCGGACGATGGAAACTGTGCCTTGTTTGGGGTTTTCTCGCCGGTCGTGCATATTATCGGCGTTTCACAAGCTCAAGAAGCATTGAAACTGATCTTAGAGATTGGAGATGTCGCAACTCACCGAATTTATCTCTATAATGCCTTAACATTCTCATGGCAAAATTTTGGATATCGTCGAAATCCTCATTGTCAGGCTCACGATGAATCTCTTTACTAGAATTAAACATCATCAATAGAAGGATCACATAGCATGAAAAAATCGCTCCTTATTGGCGCACTTGGTGCAATCATTATCGCAGGCTGTAGTTCAGCACCTAAAAGTGTCAGCTATGCGGATTATAAGCAAGAGAATAGACATGATACAGAGCTCGTATCAGATAAGCATATCGATCGTTACGCTGCTTGTGTTCGTGAGGGATTGAGACAATATCAGCCGACAGAATCGAAGCTTTCAGGTAATGGTATTCGTTTAACGAAAGATAATCATTTTGTAGTAGAGATCTATAAAGCGATTGATAGTACTTATGCGCGTGCGGATAGCGAAGATCAGAAAATTATCGCTGTTCTGGATCGTTGCAAGTAACTTAAAAAGGGATGATATCGTTATTGTGGTTTAAGAGTTGTGATTACAACTGCTGGTGAGAGGTTGATAGAAATATGGAAATATTCTTCCTAGTCGCCTATCAACTTGAAAAGAAAGTTTTAACACAGTCATTTAAAACCGATTGCATGATAGATTAAAGCGTCATTTGGCGATGATAACGATATTGAGAAAAAAGGCACTGTTTCATATGGAACAATGCCTTTTTTTAATCATGAGCAGTATAAAAATTAGAAATATAAAGCCTTTTCTCTGTTAATCGCTTACAGGCTTATAAAAATTTTTGTGTGAGAAACCAACCAGCGATGCTTTCTCTTGTTTTCTCTGTCGGCAAGACTTCATGTGGAAACTCTTCAGACATAAAGAAAATCATTCGACCAGAGAGCGGTTCGAGTTTGAATAATTCATTATCTTTGCCGTCATAGATGACAAGTTCACCACCATCACCTAGTTCCCATGATTCATTCATATAGAGGACTGTCGTGATTTTTCGGCGGTTTTGATCTCGCGCATTATCAATATGTTTTTTATAAAAGGCTCCGTTGGGATAGCGACAAAAATGAGTTTCGAAATCTCGTAATCCTAAATAGCATTCACTATTGAGTTGCTGTCGAATCTCATCCATTTTTGCCATATATTGCGCAATAGGATCTCCCATTTCGGGATCAAGCCATAATGTTAAGTCTCCACGAGCGGTCTTATTACCTTGGAGCGTATTACGGCGACCAATACGAGCATCTTGTAAGTTTTCAGGAATGATTGCTTTAATCGATTGGAGGTGTTGTTTATTTAAGAAATCATCCCATACGTAGAATCCGTGTGTGGAGAGTGAATCAATTAAATGAGGGATTGTCATAGGGCAACCTCAAAGATCAAAGGGATAATCTATTCTTATACTGTGAAATGAGAAAAAAGCCTAAATTAAAAATTTAAATGAGCGAGTGGCTTTTACCATGGATAGCGGTTTTTGGTGCTTTAAGCATTGGTTCGTGGAATGTTGCTTTTGCAAAAAATAGTGATTTTAGTGGCGATTTTTATAAATTTGTAAAGCCTTGAGTTGTCATCTTGATGTCATAAAAATTCACTATGATAGTGGCAACCCGATAGCAGAACGGGGTTGCGACATTATCTTGAATTTTGGAGATCAATCATGACACGTAAACGTGATGAATTTGAAGTAAATAATAAAACGACTAATTCGGTATTCTCAGAAGTAATGGATGCGAGAATTTCTCGTCGTTCGCTCTTTAAAATGGGTGGATTAGGATTAACTGCCGGCATCGCATCATTATTTCCTTCAATGCCTTTTGCGAGCGAACAGACGGCAAAAGCTGTGGATGCAGCGAAAAGTGGCAGTTTAAGTTTTAGGTCGGTGCCTTATTCATCACTTGATACCGTGATTGTACCGGAAGGTTATAAAGCTGTCGCTTTCTACAAATGGGGCGATCCTGTGGGGATTGTCGGCAATAGCCCAGAATTTAAAAAAGATGCTTCAAATAGTGCTGATGAGCAAGCGGCGCAAGCGGGAATGAATCATGATGGGATGGCTTTTTTTCCATTAGGTGAAGGTGATGAGCGTTCACGCAGAGGATTGCTCGCTATGAACCATGAGTATGTGGATAATGGCTTGCTCTTTACAGATGGTGATCAAAATTGGTCAGCAGATAAGGTTCTGAAATCGCAAAATGCGATGGGAATCTCTGTGATTGAAGTTGCGAAAAATAGCAATGGTGATTGGGATGTGGTTCGTCCTTCAAAATATGCACGACGCATTACGCCACATACAGAAATGAGTGTTTCAGGCCCAGCAAAAGGTCATGCGCTCTTTAAAACTGCTGCAGATCCTACGGGAAGTAAAGTGCTAGGAACCATGCAAAACTGTGCTAATGGTGAAACGCCGTGGGGAACTTATCTGACTTGTGAAGAGAACTGGGCGGACATTTTTGTAAAAGAGGGTGAGCAGACAGATCTTGAAAAGCGTTATGGTATTGCCGGCAGTGATGAGTCTTATCGTTGGGTAGAATTTGATGATCGTTTTAACATCAATAAAAACCCAAATGAGGTGAATCGTTTTGGTTGGGTGGTCGAAATTGATCCGGAAGATCCGACTTCAACACCCATTAAGCACACAGCATTAGGTCGTTTTAAGCATGAAGGTGCGATGTTGGTCGTTGCGCCAGATCAGCGCGTCGTTGTTTATATGGGCGATGATCAACGTTTTGAATATATCTATAAATTTGTGAGTAACGGCAAGTTTGATCCAGCAAAAGGTAAGGAAAATAGCGATCTTTTAACGGATGGCACACTTTATGTGGCTCGTTTTGATGACAATGGCCAAGGTGTTTGGTTGCCGCTTTTGTTTGGACAAAATGGTTTAACGGCGGAAAATGGTTTTAATAACCAGGGGGACATCGTCATTAATGCGCGTGGTGCTGCAGATGTCGTTGGCGGCACAAAGATGGATCGTCCTGAATGGGTTGCAGCAGATCCGAAAAATCCAGGTCATATTTATTGCACCTTAACGAATAACAAAAATCGTGGTAAAGCTGGATATCCTGCGGTCGATGCGGCAAATCCTCGTGAAGACAATCTGTTTGGGCATATTATTCATTGGCATGAAAAAAACTCAGATGCAACATCTAATGATTTTGACTGGGATATCTTGGCGCTAGCTGGTTCTGATCAGACAGATAATCCAAATCATAAGGCTCAAACGCAAGGTGATGCATTCGGTAGCCCAGATGGTTTAGTATTTGATAATAATGGTATTCTTTGGGTGCAAACAGATGTTTCCTCATCAACTTTGAACCAAAAAGCGTATCAAGGAATGGGAAATAATCAGATGTTAGCGGTTGATCCGGCAGATGGTTATTTTAAACGTTTTTAACAGGTCCTAATCGAAGCGAGATTACGGGAATCGCTTTCACGCCAGATAATAGAACAATGTTTATCAACATCCAGCATCCGGGCGAAACAGATAGCGGAACAACAGCACCAGATGCGGTATTAGCGCTATCATCATGGCCAGAAGGTCCGGCGGCAGGAAGACCTCGTGCTGCAACGGTTGTGATTCAACGCTTAGATGGTGGTATCATCGGTAGTTAACATTTTAAATACTAAATGATCGGTTATTTTTGAATAATAGTCATGATCAACAGTGAAGCCTTAAGAGTGATTGAGATACTCTTAAGGCTTCTGCTATTTTGGGGAAAGCTGTAGAAGCAGATGTTTCAGGCTTTATTGTCATTAATAGAATTTGGTATGATAAATGAGGATTTTCAAACAATTAATAATTATCTGAAAATGATTATAAGATACGACAGATCACTATTGAGAGTGGTAAGATAAAAACGATAAGAATTATTGTGATATTGAGCGTGTTTCCGCTGATCCGAACGATCCTTCTTCGATGCTTCCGCAGGAGATGTTATTAGAAATTTGTAAGAGAACACCGGGTTATATTTGTTGGCAACAAGAAGCGTGGCTTACGCATTGTAACGAACCTTGTGCATTTATTGATTATGCGAATAGAGAAACAATTGTGCCATTTCGAGAAGAGATTATTTCAGAATTAGACTCTTCCCTTAGCGAAGAAGTGCTGGAATACATTAGCAAAGATGGCGATTGTGTTGGTTATCTTTTTCAATGTGTTCAGTGCGGAAAGCATAAATTACATGTTGATTTTAGTTAGATAGAGATGAGTGAGGAGTAAAATGCCGTATATAAATGTAAAAATTACCAATGAGGGCGTTACCGCAGAACAAAAGGAAGCTATTATTGCCGGAATGACGCAGGTCTTAGTAGATGTGCTAAATAAAAATCCTGCCACTACAGTGGTGGTTATTGATGAAGTTGAGATGGAGAATTGGGGAATTGGTGGTCTGCCAGTTTCAGAGTTTAGAAAAACACTTAAATAGAGCGTTATAAGGATGGTTCACAATGAATAAAGCGAAAAGCGTTAAATTATCGCCGATGAAAAAATTGGTAGTAAGCTTAAGTGCGGCATTGATGTTAAGTGCTTCGATTGCAGAAGCTTGTACTCGTGTGGTTTTTCATGGCGATAATAATCGTAATATCACCGCTAGATCAATGGATTGGAAAACAGATGTCGGAACCAATCTTTGGATTTTACCAAAAGGGGTTGAACGTACAGGAGAAGCAGGTGATCGTTCGATTAAATGGACTTCTAAATATGGCAGTGTGATTGCATCTGGTTATGATATTGCGACTACTGATGGGGTCAATGAAAAAGGTTTAAATGCGAACCTGTTATGGTTGGTTGAATCTGAGTATCCTAATTTAGCGCTTAATGAAGAGAAACCAACGATGGCGCTCTCTCTTTGGGCGCAGTATATGCTCGATAATTTTGAGACTGTGGCGGAAGCAGTAGCATTTTTACAGACAGAACCATTTGTGGTAGTTACCGCAGAAGTGCCGGGAGAAACTCGACTTGCAACGCTTCATCTATCGCTTTCTGATGCATCTGGAGATAGCGCAATCGTAGAATATATTGATGGTAAACAAGTGATCCATCACGATCGTAGTTATCAAGTGATGACGAACTCCCCAACATTTTATAAACAATTAGCGATGAATGAGTATTGGGAAAAGATTGGGGGAACTGTTGTATTGCCGGGAACCAACCGTGCTGCGGATCGTTTTGCACGTGCCTCTTTCTATATTAATGCTATTCCTAAAGGCGGTGCACAGAAAGATTCTTTTGCGAGTGTATTTAGTGTAATTCGTAACGTTTCTGTACCTTTTGGATTAAATACAGAAGAGGAACCGAATATCTCTTCTACGAGATGGCGTACGGTCGTGGATCATCAAGCACAGCTCTATTTCTTTGAGTCGGCAATTTCACCTAATGTCTTTTGGGTGGACTTGAAGAAAATTGATTTTTCACCGGGATTAGAGCAAGTGAAGATGTTGGATCTCGGACCTAATCAAGCGAACATCTACTCAGGAGAAGTCTCTTCGGAGTTTGTGGTGACAAAGCCTTTTGTATTCTTAGGAATTACAGAAGAGCAGCTGCAAGCAGAGCAGGCGAAGCAAAAAGCTGATTTAGCAGCGTTTCAAGCGAAGCAAAATGCAGAGCTAAAAGAGAACGAAACAACGCATTAAAATAGTTTGATTGCTACTATAAAGATAGTAAGGGGCTATACCAATAATAAAATAGCCCTTAAGAGGTCGATCAAAAAGGCAGAAATATTGAATATTCTTGCTTTTTTGATTGTAGGATGAATTCAGAATTTAATGTGTAATAGTTATTTAAGAAGAAATATCTATTAAGTTTTGTGTTGGAGCGGGGAAGGGGATGTTCTTATCCATTTCTCGTTAGTAGTGAGTATAGAGATTTCTTAAATCGAAAAGTGGTTGTTTAAATTTATAAAGAGATAGTTGATGGATGAAAGCCCACTGTTGGTGCATCGGTTGTGCGAAGTACGTGATCATTCATCTTAATGTCCCGCAAATCTATTTGAGGTTCGTTTACTTTGTATAGGAGCTATCAATGATAACTAATAGCATGCTTTTTTGGTGTATGTATGGCGGTTCAATGTTGGCGCATCGGCTATGAGAAGCGCATGATGGTTCTCTCCAACATCCTGCAAGTCTATTTGATACCAGATTTCATATGAGCAGCTTCGATTTCATGTTGTTTTTTATCTTTTTAAATCTTTCTTAAAATCAACTTTGCAAATCTTGGGATCTTTTTGAAGAATTCTTGAAAAATAAAACACTTTTAAAACAGTGCGTTAAAAACAAAATAGGGTGTTGCGCAAAACTCAGTCATAAGTTTACTTGCCAAAATCAAAAAAGAGCGTAGGATACACCACTCATTCAGACGGCAACGTTGAAGATGATTCGGTAGAAGCGGTTAGTTTCAGTAATCTTAATTAGATTTAAGAAATTAAAAACAGCTTCTCTCTTTTAGGTTTAAGTTCAGTTTGGAGTTTGTTTTTTTGAAATTGAATCAGTGCTTAAAAAGAGGTCAAAAATAAAATTGACACCCACGAATCACTTCTGTAATATAGTTCGTCTGCTCAGGGCGGTGAGGTAATCACCCGGCGGTT
>Ga0079226_10002971_pt1 | contig 13060 bp, 12 predicted proteins | sample Poulit2014_FD_76345 | JGI IMG/M metagenome (GOLD analysis project Ga0079226, IMG submission 76345) | Agricultural soil microbial communities from Georgia to study Nitrogen management - Poultry litter 2014 | ecosystem: Environmental > Terrestrial > Soil > Agricultural land | place: USA: Georgia... | reverse complement strand
CTGGAAATATTTTCAGCTAAGTTACCTCAATTTATTGCAACTTTTCAACAATTAGAAAAAGCGCCGATTGTTTATTGCTCACGCGGTGGAATGCGTAGTAAAATTGCCGCGACAGTTGTTGATCTGATGGGAATGAAGGTTTTGAGATTAGCGGGAGGTATTCGTTCCTACCGTAAGTGGACAGTAAAACAACTGGCTGCTGAATCTTTTGCTAAAAGAATGTATGTCTTAAATGGTTATACCGGTAGTGGGAAAACGCTGCTTTTAAAACATTTAAAAGACCAGAACTATCCAGTTTTAGACTTAGAAGCGATGGCCAATCATCGTGGCTCGGTATTTGGCGAAGTAGGATTAGTTTCCAATAATCAAAGAGCTTTTGATTCTTTGCTGGTAAAAAAATTATATGACTATAAAGAGAGTTCTTTTTGGCTTTTAGAAGGTGAAAGTCGTCGCATCGGCAAAGTATGTTTGCCACAGGCTTTATTTGAAAGAAAAGAAGCCAGTACGCAACTTTTCATTCATTTGCCTTTGGAAAAAAGGGTGGAGAATATTTTACAGGACTATCAGCCAGAAAAATATCAGGCTGAAGTCAATGCAGCTTTTCAAAGAATCAAGAAGCATATTCATTTACCGATTGCTAAAAAAATAAGTCAAGATCTAGTAGAGAAAAACTATCCTGAGGCAATCGCCCTTTTATTAGAATATTACTATGATCCTTTGTACGAGCATACACTAGCACATTATGCAAAAAACAAACAAGTTCATATTCAGGCGAGTAGTTTGGAGGAGGCTGTGGCGACTGTAAAGAATTTTATTGCTGAAAATGAATAATCAATATTACCATGGTAGTGACTTGACTTCATTCATAGTAAATTCTTGTCTTTCAAAAAAGAAATTATTATACTGAAGATAAATGAAGGAGGAAGATAAGATGACAGATTATAAGATTCCTAAAGTGTGGCAAGAAAGTCAGGCAGATCAAGAAAATAAGATGGGCAATCAGCCGTTTGCAGGAAGCCGTTTTAAACAAGAACTTCCAGTGGGCGATGCGCCGCTACAAGTTTATTCACTAGGAACTCCCAATGGCATGAAGGTTACAATTATGTTGGAAGAATTAAAAGAAGCCGGAGTGCGAGAAGCTCAATATGATTTGTATAAAATCAATATTGGGAACGGTGATCAGTTCGGTAGTGATTTTGTCAAAATCAATCCTAATTCAAAAATTCCGGCAATGGTCGATTATTCTGAAAAAGAACCTGTTCGAGTCTTCGAATCAGTTTCCATTCTCTTGTATCTGGCTGAAAAATACAAACAGTTTATGCCAGTTTCATGGGCTGAAAAGACAGAACTAATGAACTGGTTATTCTGGCAAACTGGTGCGGCTCCTTTTGTTGGTGGCGGTTTTGGACATTTCTTCCACGCAGCGCCTGTTGCCCAAGAATATCCGATCAATCGCTATACCATGGAAACTAAACGACAACTTGATTTACTGGATAAACATCTGGCTGATAAAAAGTACATCAATGGAACTGAATACAGCATTGCTGATATGGCAAACTGGCCCTGGTATGGGCGGCTTGTGCAAGATGAAGTGTATGAGGGTGCTGGAGAATTCTTAAATGTCAAAGAATATAAAAATCTAAACGCCTGGGCGGCTCGAATTGCTGAACGGCCTGCCGTCAAAAGAGCAATCGATGCAGAATATAAAGAAATTTAAATAAAAATGAAAGATAGATCTTTTTGGGCAAGCCAATTTTAGGAAATGTTCAAAAAGATTTTTTTTAAATCTTTATGATCATTATCTTTCGTTCGATAATTAACGTAATTAGAGTAAAAGTACGCACATTATGCTAACAATTAACGGAGTTACAATAAAAGTACGCACATTATCCTAACAATATACGCAGTTTTCATAAAAGTACGCACATTATTCAAACGGATTAGTTGTTAATTAATCTGAATGGTGAAAATTAGTTGTAGTATACAAAAAATCTTAGAAGTTCCATTAAGCATCAGAACCTCTAAGGTTTATTTATTATAAATCAATTTCCAAATAAATCGGTGTATGATCTTGTCTTGTACCGGAATCTATCATTTCAGAAGTGACAATTTGGTCTTTGATCCGATCACTTACAATATAATAATCAATTCTCCAGCCAGAATTATTGATCTTGCTGGTTTTGACTCTTTGAGCCCACCAGGAATAAGCTCCTTCAATATTTCCATGAACAGCACGGAAACTATCTGTAAAACCATTACTTAATAATTTGGTGAAGCCTGCTCGTTCTTCATCGGTAAAACCAGCTGAAAAATGATTTCGATCGGGGTGCGCCAGATCAATTTCTTTATGGGCAACATTATAGTCACCTGAAGCAATTACTGGTTTTTCTCGATCTAAAGAAAGTAAATATTCCCGATATTTGTCGTCCCAGATTTGACGATCCGCCAGACGATTTAATGAGTTTCCAGCATTAGGTGTATAAACTTGTGTTACAAAACAATCGTCAAATTCTAAAGTCAGGATCCGTCCTTCTTGATCCATCGTGTCAGGAGCTCCAATTTCCGGAGCACTTACTATTGGCTGGTAACTATTTTTGTATAAAAACAGGGTGCCAGCATAAGACTTACGGGCAGGCTCGATTGAACTGCGCCAAGCTATCTTATAAGCAGGGAATTTTTCAGCTAAAATAGCTAAGTGTTTTTTTGTTGGACCTTTGGCAGAGAGTTTGGTTTCTTGAATAGCAATAACATCTACATCATAGTTACTAATGGTTTCTAATACTTTTCTTGATAAAAGTGCCCGTTTTGAGTCGCTTGTCAATGCAGCATTTAAAGAGTCAATATTCCACGAAATTAATTTCACGATCGTTCTCCTTTATTAAATAATAATTTTCATTATTAACTATAGCATGAAATGATCTGAAAATTAAGAAATTAAGTTTACTTGCTTGGGCTATTTTTTATTGTTTAAAATAGCAAAGCGGTGATAAACTGCAATTACGATAAGAATCACACAAATATTGTTAATGATATAAGCGATATCTGCTCCAAAACTCTCGGCAACAAAGCCAGAATAACTGATCCCAAAAGGAATGGATAGATTTGCTGAAAAAGATAGAAAGGCAAAGAATCTTCCTTGAAAGTCTACTGGAATATTTGCTTGAAAATAGGAAGTTAGTGGCACATTGACGATAATCGTGAAAAATCCTAATAATATTTGGAAAAACAAAAAAATTCCATAGTAAATATATTTGGAAAAATTAATGAATAACAAGGAAAAAACGCCAATAAGAATCATGATCAAGCTATTGGTAATAAAGATTTTTTTAAGCTGTTTTTGAAAATTAATGCCCTCATGAAAAATAATGAAAATCCCCGCAAAAATAACGCCAATCACAAAAAAAGTAGAAGAGAAGCCAAAATAACGTTGTGAAATTTGATATTTTGCAATCAGTATACCAGGATTAATGATTTCTTCAGATGAGGCAACAAAAAAATTTAGCACCATAGTTAAAATAAAGAAAGCCAAAATAGTTTTTTCATTTTTAACCATTTGAAATCCTTCTTTGAGTTCGATCAAAATATGAGAATTTTTTTTCTGTATATTACTGGAATTTTTGTAGTCTATCCTGTGAATTCCTAAGGCAGATATACTGTATAAAATTAAAATAACAACTAGCACGAATTCAATTCCCCTCATTCCATAAAGCAAGGTTCCAGTCATGGGAGCGATAAAAATCGCACTATTATCAATGATACTTTTTATTCCATTATATTTTTCCAGTTGATTTTTAGGGATAATTTCGGTAAAAATCACGCGCGTTGCAATATCACTTACAGAATAAGACAGATTCATTAGCATGCCCAAAAGAGCAAGTATAGCAATAGAAATAGTATGGGTCACAAACAAGCTGAGTTGCACAGTAAAGATAACGAGAGTAAGAAAATTACAATAAAAAAGGACCGTTTTGCGGTTAAATCGTTCCACAAAGATTCCTAGAAAAGGCAGCAGCAAGATACTAGGTAATTTAATAAGAGCATAAAATAAACCGGCATTACTTAAAGAACCAGTGAACTTAAGGACCAGCAAAGGTAAGACAATTTCGTACATACTAGATCCAAACTGAGAAAAAGCTCTCAGTAGCAACAAGCGATAGCTGTTTTTTTTCTTTAAATTTTCCAATATTTTTCTCCATCATTGGTGCGGGCAAAGAAGCCATATTCAATCAAATACCTACGTAGAGTGACAAAATCTGCGTAAATGGTTTGAATGATTTGATTTACTTCTTTTTCTGAATAAGTTTTTTCACTGCTGAAAAGTCCGCTGATGTGTTGTAATAAGATAATTTTGCTTTTTGCCTTACGGGGAATGGTAGTGAGCTTACCTTCAGCATTTAGAAAAGTCTGCAGAACTTTCTGTTTTTCTTTTTCTTTAATGTCAAAACGTTCGTCATAATTATGAATACTGATTTCTTCAATCTGCATTTTTTTGTTTTTCTCCTCTAATAAATTCATTATGGCAATAAAATATTGAGCCTGTTTTTTCTTTTCTTTTAATTTAAAGCGGTGATTCCGAATCGTTGATTTTGTGATATTCAATTGGTCTGCAATTTCTTGGTCGCTTAAATCAAGACCTAAGAGAAGCATTATTTTCTTTTGTGTTTCGGATAAGCCGGTGATTTCAGAAGGCAGTTCGAGCAATGCTTTTAAGCTACCTCCGTGTTTAGTTTCAACATGCTGTCTGATGGCTCCTTTGGCAGTGGCTAAATGTTGACCCAAAGGAAAAATCTCTTCTTTATTAAAAGCTTTACCGCAGAATAAACAAATGAATTCGTGTTTTGTTTCTATTAATCCGTTTTCTAATTCTTTTTTCTCCATCTGATTCACCTTTTCCTTTTTTAATAAAATATAACATCCATATATTATTTTGTCTATTATATAATAGATAAAAGTTATAAATGTTTGTTTTATAAATGAAAACAAAAATTTTTATGATTGATTTATATCAATTCTTTTTTGCCAATTCTTAAGTACACTAAAAACTGTACAAGGGAGGATAAGAAAATGAAGTTACAGCAATGGATCATGCAACATAAAAATTATTGGACGGCTATTACAGGAACCCTCATCTTTTTAGCTAGAGTCGCAGAGCTTTTCTTTGCATCAACATTAATAAGTAAAACTTTATTGATTATTGCTTCACTGATCGGTGTGCTGCCGATTTTCTTGCAAGCTTATCAGGCGGTCAAAGTGAAGGTGATCAGTATTGACTTACTTGTTACGATTGCGGTGATTGGAGCTTTTTTGACTGGTGAGTATAGTGAATCGGCTATTGTGACTTTTCTGTTTTTATTTGGAAATTTTTTAGAACAAAAAACTTTGGAGAAAACGCGCTCAGCTATTCATTCTTTGACAAAAATGGCACCTAAGCATGCTTTTAAAATTAATTCTGGTGGGACAATTGAAAAAGTTGATATTGATGAGGTTGATGAAGAAGACCAGTTATTAGTTAAAACAGGGTCACAGTTGCCAGTTGATGGGGTGATCTATCAAGGTGAAGGTTATGTGGATGAAGCGAGTGTGACAGGAGAGTCAAAACTAAGCAAGAAAAATGTTGGAGATCGGGTCTTTGCCGGGACATTTTTAGATAATGGCAGTTTAAAAATCAGGGCAGAAAAGGTAGGCGAAGATACGACGTTCGGTAAAATCATTGAACTGGTGGAAGAAGCCCAGGATAGCAAGTCAAGTACGGAGCGTTTTATCGATCGTTTTGCCAAATATTACACGCCGGCAGTGCTGCTGATAGCTTTGATCGTAGGACTTTTATCGCAAAATATACGTTTGTCGATCACCATTTTAGTATTGGGTTGTCCGGGCGCTTTGGTGATTGGCGTTCCGGTGTCAAGTGTGGCTGGAATTGGCAACGGAGCTAAGCAGGGGATTTTGGTCAAAGGCGGAGAAGTGATTGATACTTTTCCCAAAGTAGATACCTTTGTCTTTGATAAAACCGGGACGCTAACTTCAGGTAAGACAAGTGTTGCACTGGTTAAAAATTATCGCGGGGATAAGAATGAAAATTTACAAATCGCTGCAAGTGTTGAAAGAGAATCAGATCATCCTTTGGCAAAAGCGATCCTGAACTATGTTAAGCTAACTGATTATTTGCCGGTTACAAAAACCAATGTGATCAAAGGTCAGGGAATTACAGCAAAAGTGCAGGAACAGAAAGTATTTGTGGGAAATCAAAAATTAATGATTGAAAATCAAGTGGAGATTAAGCCAAAGATCAAACAAGATATTCAAGCACTAAAAGCAAAAGGCTACTCTTTGGTTATTTTAGCAGTTGCAGGTCAACTAGTTTCAGTTTTTGGTATTAAAGATCAAATAAGAACAGCTGTCAAAGAAACTTTAGCAGACTTGCAAAAAATGGGAGTCGCTGACTTGATCATGCTAACCGGAGACAACCAGGAGACGGCTGAACAGATTGCTAAAGAAGCGGGCATTACTCAAGCCCATGGTGGTCTGTTGCCTGAAGATAAGGCGGAATTTATAAAAAAACTGCAGGTAAAAGGAAAAAAGGTCGCTTTTGTTGGTGATGGGGTAAACGATAGTCCTTCACTTGCAATCAGTGATATTGGAATTGCTATGGGTAGTGGTACAGAAGTTGCTATTGAAACATCAGATATTGTATTGGTAAAGTCAGCTTTTGAGAAGTTAGTACAAGCTTATGATGTAACTAAGAGAACTGCCCGCAATATGCGAGAAAATATTTTTATTTCTCTAATTACAGTCTTTTTGATGTTTTTAGGATTGATTTTTGGCTACATTCATATGGCAAGTGGTATGTTCATTCATGAATTAAGCATATTAATTGTCATCTTTAATGGTATGCGACTATTAATAAATCACTAATTATTGAGAGATATCAAGTTTTTATTTTGCCAAACGTTTTACAATGGAACTAAAGATAAGGAGGAATGAAGGATGCAGAAAGTAATTATCCAATTAGGAACATTAACTTGTCCATCCTGTATGCAAAAAATTGAGCAGGCATTAAAAACAGAAGCAGGAGTAAAACAAGTTCGCGTATTATTTAACGCTAGTAAAGTGAAAATAGAAATAAATCCGACAGTCACAAATGCACAGCAACTGCAAAAAGTTATTGAAAAATTAGGCTATTCAGTTGAAAATTGTAAAGTAAAGGAATTGTCCTGATGAGTTTAACAGAAAAAGATAAAGATTAAAAAGGGGAGAATGATGAATCAGATAAAAGAGCACCTTTGTGTTTCTTTAGTACCTTTGTTTAACCATTTAAGCATTGCTGATCAAAAAAGAATTCATCAGTTAGTTCAACATTTCAACTATGAGAAACAAGAAATCATTCTTTCACCTTATAGTGAAGCTGCCTTGGTTATTGTAGCTAAAGGTGCATTAAAGGTCTATCAGCTGGCTAGTAACGGCAAAGAACAATTATTGCGGATCGTTGAGGCCGGGGGTTACGAAGGAGAAAACTTTCTTTTGGGTGTAAAAAATGAAAATCTCTTTGCAGAATCTATCCAAAAGACCGAAGTTTGTATACTAAAGCAAAAAGATTTCTACGAGCTCTTAGAAGTTTATCCTGAATTAAGTCTTAAGCTCCTAGCGATCAATGCCCAAAAAAATACGCAGGTGGAAAGACAAGCCCAGTTTTTATCAATGGAAAGAATCGAAGAACGGCTAGCAACTTATTTACTAGATTTGGCCACAGTAGCTAAAAGTGATCAAGTAGAAATTCCAATGAAACTGCGAGAGTTAGCCACTTTCTTAGGAACAACGCCAGAAACTTTGTCGCGTAAGTTGAAATTTCTGGAAGCAAAGCAGTTAATTAAAAGAAACAAGAGAAAAATCCGAATTTTAGATTTTGAAGAATTAGAAGATATGTAAAAAACATCTTTAGCTAAGGAGACTAAAATTGAAAGAAATTGATTTTTCCAAAACACTGTTTGAGCTAGTTTCTGAAAATCCTGAAATTAAGCCGATCATGACACAACTGGGATTTAAAGAAATTAATAAAAAAGGGATGCTGCAAACAGCCGGTCGTTACATGACAATACCTAAGGGGGCTAAAATGAAAAAAATCCCTCTTAATGATATCATCACTGCCTTTGAAGCGGCAGAATTTAAGGTGAAAGGAATAGATAAATGAACCCGAAAGCAAAACGCCAAGAACGAATTGTAGAAATTCTGTCACTTCTGCATGAAGGAGGTTCTTTTGAAGAAGCAAAACGTTTATTCAATGAAGAGTTTGAAGGAATTGACGTAACAGAAATCACAGCAGCAGAAAAATCGTTAATTCAAAATGGTTTGGATCCAACGGAGATTCAAAAGCTTTGTAATATTCATGCGGCTGTCTTTAAAGGATCGATCAATGAAATTCATCATTCAAATGAAGAGTATGCTCAACCAGGACACCCGGTGCATACGCTAAAATTAGAAAATCAGGTACTGCAATCGCTGCTGACCGATGAAATTGATGATTTATTGAAAAAGATGAAAAAAGGCGACTGGTCTTACCAAGATCAATTACAAAATGCTGTAGAAGATCTATTACAAATCGATAAACATTATGCTCGTAAAGAGACCTTGATTTTTTCTTATATGGAAAAGTACGGCATTACTGCCCCTCCTAAAGTCATGTGGGGGGTAGATGATGAAATACGGGATCAGATTAAAGCTTTAAAAACTTATCTTGCGTCTCCTAAAGCAGCTTTTAATCCTTTAAACGAAAAATGGCAGGCAGTAAAAGAAGAAATTGAAGAGATGATTTTCAAAGAAGAAGAAATCATGGTGCCAATGACCCTAGACGTCTTTAGTTTAGCAGATTGGCAAGCAATTGCTGAAGATAGTTTTGATATTGGCTTTGCTTTTATTCCGGAACCATTGGCTTGGAAAGCTAGCCCAGAGTCATTAGCCAAAGAAATAGAAAGAGAACCCGAACGACAGGCGGCAATCAAACAAGCTAGAGACACGACTGACTCGATTGCAATAGGACTTGAACAAGCAGAAAATTCAGTAGAAACAAGCACTTTTTCAGAAGAATCTCTTGAGGGAAATCAAAAAGTATCTTTTCCTACAGGTAACTTGACTTTGCAGCAATTAATTCAGATATTTGGTTTGTTACCCGTTGATCTGACTTTTGTAGATAATAATGATATTGTTCGTTTCTTTTCGGAAAGTGACCACCGGGTATTCCCGCGGACTAAATCAGTGATTGGCCGGGAAGTGGTCAATTGTCATCCACCTAAAAGTATGCATGTGGTCCAAAAAATCTTGACTGATTTTCGTTCGGGAGCCAGAGATAGCGCTGATTTTTGGATCGATATGCAGGATAAGAAAATTTATATTCGTTATTTTGCTTTACGTGATGAAGATAAATATCTGGGCTGTCTGGAAGTTACCCAAGACATTACTGAAATTCAAAAAATTGATGGACAGAATCGTTTGTTAGATCAAGAATAGACAAAATTCATATAAAAGTTAAAGCACAAATAAGGAGCAAGCCTACTTAATTCAGCTTGCTCCTTGTTATTTATTATTTTTCACTTTTCATCAGTCGTAAGGACTGTTTTAATGAAGACCAGATACCATTGTCATTATAAACAAGTACATTCGATTTATACATCCTGGCACAAGCGAAAGTTAACAGCAGAGTAGTGATTGCTAAAATTCCTACAGATACGATTGCACCACTGATTCCAACTGTTTCGTTTGCCAGACGAATCGGCATAATATAAGAAGATAAAAAGGGAATATAAGAAGTTATTCGTACGATCATATTATTGGGGTCCATACTCCCCATAAAAATTCCCAGCATATAACCAGCCAAAGCTAAGTAAGTTACTGGCAAGATGGCTTTAGACGTATCTTCTGCTTTGTTTACCAAAGAACCGCATAATGCTGCAAGAACCGCGTAAATGAAAATTCCCAATACTGTAAAAATTACAATAAAGATTAAGAAGTTGCTCAAAATAGCTTGTAAGGATAAGTTTCCTAAGAAATTCTGGACAAAATCCAACTCTTTGATCCATTGATAGCTGATTGCAAAAGCCAGGGCATAGACGATCAGCTGTGTCAGTGCAACCAGTAAGACGCCGCAAAGTTTAGCATAAAAATGTGTCTGAGCACGCGTACTGGAAAGGATCACTTCCATGATACGACTACCTTTTTCAGAGGCAATTTCCTGTGCAATAATACCAGCATAAGTGACAATAAAGACAAATAAGACGATGGTGCCGGCAAAACTGATAATGAATTGGACATCGCTGTTGTCTTCACCTGAAACCATTCTTCCTTGGTCATTGAAGCTGACTTTTTGCTTAGTGAAGTTTGCCGGTTGTTTTAAACTAGCAAATTCTGCGGTAGTTAAGTTCATTTCTTTAGCACGCAGGCTTTCTTGTACATCAGAAAGTATTTGTTGCAGCTGCATTTCGCTGCTGGATCCTAAAGTTGTCTCACTAAATAATTTTGCCTGTAGTGTGTTTTCTTTTGTCGCCAGTACCAAAAAAGCGTCAATTTTCTCTTCACTTAATTGCTTTTCAGCATCTTTTCTCGAGGCTAAAATTTTAAATTTGAAATCATCTGTACTAACTTGCGCAATATTCTCCAACGCGTTTTCCTCTGTAACAAGTCCGATTTTATCAATATTTCCACTTTGACTGGCAAAATGACCACCTAGATAAGATACTCCACCAATTATAAAAGGAATTAATAACATGATAAAAAATGAAACCGACTTGACATTTTTCTTGTAAACATCACTGGCAATTACCCAAAACTTATTCATCAATATCACCTGCCTTTATCTTGAATATCTCTTCTAAAGTGGGAGGTTGTTGGCTGAACATCGGGATATAACCATCTGCAGTGGCTAATTCAAATAATTCTCTGCCGATTTCAGGATCGGCCAAGGTAATATCAAAAGTTCCCTTATCGGTTTGAATGACCTTTTGAACACCAGTGACTGCAGCAATCCTTTCTTTGGTTAAATTTGCTTCTAAAAAGAGTTTCGTACGACCAAATGACTCGCGAATATCATGAACTTTTCCATTTAGTACACTTTTACCATTACGTAACATAATTAAATGATCACAGATTTTTTCAACATTATCCATGTTGTGACTAGAAAAAATGACACACGAACCTTTTTTCTTTAAAGCAATAATGCTGTCTTTCAATAATTCAGCATTTACGGGATCAAGACCGCTGAAAGGTTCATCTAAAATCACTAACTTCGGTTCATGGATCAAAGTGGAGATCAGTTGTACTTTTTGCTGGTTCCCTTTGGATAATGATTTGATTTTATCTGTTTTTTTTCCTTTGACTTGAAACCGTTGTAGCCACTCATCAATTTTGGGTTCAATTTCTTTTTTTGACTTACCGCGCAATCGTGCAAAATAAATTAACTGATCTTGAATGGATACTTTTGGATATAAGCCGCGTTCTTCAGGCAGATAACCGATAGTATTGTATTCTTTGGCTCCTAGGGGCTGACCGTTCCACAAGACGACTCCTTGATTGGCTTTTAAAAAATCTAAAATCAGACGGAAAGTCGTCGTTTTACCCGCTCCGTTTTGGCCAATCAAACCTAAAATCTGTCCGTTTTCAATTGTAAAAGATAGATGATCGACTGCTTTATAATCGCCAAAAGTTTTGACTAAATTTTTCACCTCTAACATTTTTTCTCCTTTGTGCTGATTTTATTTAGTTAATGATACCATAAAGTAAGACGAACTGTACTGGCTTATTGCAGTAGCGAGTTATATTAGGAAATTTACTATAATTGAAGTTTTACGATATACTGGATATGAGAGATCAATAGAGGAGAGCCAGTATGGTTATAAATCCTGATAGATAGAAGGACGTGGAGTATATGCTAAAATTTTTAATACTATTTTCAAGTCTGGTTGTGTTGTCAGCTTGTTCAAAAGATGAAGATTTATCAGAAACGAATTCTTCAACTTCAATAAATTCTACCACCAGTGAAACGAAATCTTCTTTTACACTAGAGTCTGGCTCTGAACAGGCAACTACCAATAATAGCAAAGAAAAGAAACAAAATTTTCCTTATGCAGTGGATATGAATGATTTTGTTAAAAAGGTAACTGTGAATAATAAAAGTAAGCAGACTACCTATGACTTGACCTTTATAACTGAACAAAAAGGGTTACCTCAAAGTATTACTGTGAACACTAAAGATTTAAATGACTTTGGTAACGCTATCTATATTTCGTCCAAAGGCAAAGAAGTGTCCTATCCAGCGAGTATTTCTGCTGTACCTACGAAGACCATCAATATTGTGGGAAATAATGAAAAAATGCGAAAAGTAAAGGTTAATACACAAGTGAAAATTGAGACTTATGAAAAAGATAAAGAAGATCCGCTTCATATTGTAGGAGATACTTATTTTCTTTTCTATAACAGACAAAAGACAATTTCTTTAGCAACAAGAAATTTTGACAAAAATAGTGGACCAGAAGATTTAAATACTACTGATATGGTGGAATATATACAAGAAATTTATGAGGATACAAATACTAGCAAAACTAATGAAGAGGATACTCGTGCAGATAAATATTATGATTTAATAAAAAAAGCATGGAAAAAGCAAAAAGATTATATCGCTTCAATAGATGACCCGAAAGAAAAACAATCCGTACAAACTACCCAATCTGCAGCAATTATGGAAGCAACAAGACTAGAAAATGAAAATCCTGATGACACTGACATAATTAAAGAGAGCTTAAAAAGGGTACTGGATGGAAAATGATTCATAATAAGATTCAGTTTAGGAAATTTAGTAAAAATCTATGGAAAGGAGAGATGATTAGCTATAAATATAGAATAATCCTCTTTTGGCCGAGCATATAGTTCGTGTTTTGCAATATGATTTACGATTATATGTAATGATTCTCTATTTTTTCTTTATAAGTACGAATATTTGAGATATAATATGAAAACAATAGAGAAACTTTAGGGGGATATAGATTAAATGAAGATCACTAAGGGTTTAAAGATGACAGCG
>Ga0079226_10002970_pt1 | contig 13061 bp, 12 predicted proteins | sample Poulit2014_FD_76345 | JGI IMG/M metagenome (GOLD analysis project Ga0079226, IMG submission 76345) | Agricultural soil microbial communities from Georgia to study Nitrogen management - Poultry litter 2014 | ecosystem: Environmental > Terrestrial > Soil > Agricultural land | place: USA: Georgia... | reverse complement strand
TCTTCAAAAAAGGTGATAATCGGTTATCCCCTATTATCACCTTTACATTCAATCATTACTCAGCAGATTCACTTGCTGCTTTATCTTCTGTTGCTTCAGTTTTTTCGCTGTTTTCTGCTTCTGCTTTTTCAGCTTCTGCAGCTTCTTCGACACCTTGTCTACCTTCAATAACAGCGTCTGCCATTTTTGAAGTTAATAATCTTACTGCACGAATGGCATCATCATTCGCAGGGATAATATGATCAATTTCATCCGGATCACAGTTCGTATCTACAATACCAACGATAGGTATGTTTAATTTTCTCGCTTCAGCAATTGCGATGTTTTCTTTACGTGGGTCAATGACGAAAATTGCATCTGGCAATTTATTCATGTCACGAATTCCACCTAAAAACTTAAGCAAACGTTCTTTCTCACGAATTAAATCGATTGTTTCTTTCTTAGGAAGGACATCGAAAGTTCCGTCTTCTTCCATTTTTTCGATTTGGTTTAAACGATTGATACGTTTACGGATTGTTTTAAAGTTCGTTAATGTTCCGCCTAACCAACGTTGGTTAACATAGTACATTCCTGAACGAGTTGCTTCTTCACGCACTGAATCTTGTGCTTGCTTCTTCGTTCCAACGAATAAAACTGTCCCACCATCTGCTGCTAATTGTCTTACAAATTCATACGCCTCTTCAATTTTCTTAACTGTTTTTTGAAGGTCGATAATATAAATTCCGTTTCTCTCCGTGAAAATATACGGTTTCATTTTAGGGTTCCAACGGCGTGTTTGGTGACCAAAATGAACTCCTGCCTCCAATAATTGTTTCATAGAAACTACTGACATGTAAAATCCTCCTCTTGGTTTTTCCTCCGCTTAAATCATCTTCATCTATAACCGGATTTCCCGGCACCTATAAACAAATTATTAAGCGTGTGTAATAGCAAATTTATTACCCTAATTAAATTACCATAAAAAGCGTGTATAAGCAAGAAATTAACCTTGTTTAATTGTATCACTTTCAAGATAATAAAATAAAGCTTCTGAGCATGCGTAAATTAATTTTCTCATCCGCAACTTTTCAATCTATAGGAAAATACTATTTCTTGTACAAGCAATAAAAAACACTCTCTTTTATAGAGAATGTTCGGCGCACTATTTATTTGATAGAAGCTTAGTCACTTCATTGAAGCTCATCTTGGTTCATTTTAAGCATTAATTCTACTTCTGTTTTTCCACGGTTTAACTGTTTGGCAATGTCGTCAATGCTTTTTCCTGCTTGGGCTAAACGCATAATCTGGCTTGCTAATGACTTTTCAATTATGTCTTCATTTTCCTGTGTCTGACTAGCTTTTGCAAGGTGTGAAGCAAATTTGTTTTTTGGTCTTGTATAATTTATGTCTAAAGACTCTAACTCTCCATCATCGTCCTTAGATATGTATGCCTTACTTTGATTTTGACTTTTACTTATAGTTGATTGGCTAGAAGAATCATGGTTATAGGAGATTTGCTGATGTAATTCGTTTTCATTTATTTTTTCTTCGAGTTTATTGTTTTCTACCCGGATATCATGCATAAAATCCGTTAACATTTTTTCTAGTTGTTCAGCTTGTTCATCTTTATTACGTTTTGACTTCTCATATAAATGGTAAATGGTTATCAGGACTAAAAGATGAATTAAAAAGCTCAATAGCAGTAGAATTGATGTCATAGATTACCCCTTTCTAGCCAGTCCAGTCAATTTTACTCCCGAGATAAGGATGCTTTATTGCTTGAGATAGTTCTTGCTTTTCCATTTGTTTTTTCGCTTCTTGCGCTTCCTGTTCACGCTTTTTTGCTTGCTCTTCGTCTTCATCGACATCCCGCTTCAAAACCTTTTCTTGACGATTTGTGCGCTGTCGTTTTATAAGATCTTCACGGAGTTGTTGTTGTGTTAATGTTTCTTGAAACTGTTGACCTTGACGGGATAGTTGTTCTTGCATTTTACCTGCATCTTGCGAACGTGGAATGGCGACCTGCATTTCAATCGATTTTAAACCCATATTATCCCCACCCTTTACTTAGATTATAGCATGTATATAAAAGTAAAAAAAGTAGTCATAGGTTAGCTTTTTATTAAAATTTCATTTTTATCCGTTACTATGGTGACATTCATATATTCGCGATCTATCGTTCGTTCATATTTTCCAAAGGATACGATTACATTCGGATATATTTTATCAAGCACCTTCAAATAGGCACGGTCTACATTGCCTAAGCTTGCGTTTAATGTCGCTAATTCTTCTTTTATTGATTCAACTTGTTCCATTGTTTTTTCTAAAGAATACTGTAAACGAAGCATCGTAACGCGCATTTTACTATCCATTTCATTCCGGTTTTGTTGTTCATAGGTCTGCTTTAAGGTCCTTAACTTCCCCTTGTTTTCGATTAATTTTGCCAGTTTACTTTCTAATTCACGTTGACGTTCAAATAATTTATAGTCCATTCCAAAGGACAAGCTCGTTTGCGTATTCATTCTGTTACCTACATTATTGGCTTTTATAGCTCCACCTGCAGATACAAATCCCCCTACAATATTTCCACGATTACAAATAATGTTGTTCTCGGCCGTACATTCGCTATGCATCATGGAGTTCTCGACTAAGATATTATTACCTGCACGGATAATACCTTGGTTTATGTAGCCTATTTGTACGTCTTTTCCCGCCTCAATGCTTCCCGTTTTTAGACCAGCAATTCCTTCCGAAACAGAAACGCTTCCTTCAGCTATAATAGTCGCTGCTTCAACAAGCCCAAATATTTTCACATCACCGGCAGCTTTAATCGTAAAGCCTGTTGGGACATCGCCACGTACTATAACAGTGCCTGGAAAATCGATATTACCAATTTTCATAGAAATACTTTCATTTACTTCGTATACATCGTGTACATTTATTCGACGATTCCCTAGTGAAACTTGGCCTTGTACATCTGCATGAAATGTTTGTGTTTCTTCATTTAAAGTAACGTTTTTACCAGCACGTAAAAGCGCGGGCCTTCCAGCCTTTGCAGCAATCTTATTTCCATAGACATCTCTTCCGTCTTTTCCTTTAGTAGGCGCAATGATACGGGCTAACTTCTCCCCTTTTTCTACTGTTGGGATGCGCATCACATTCCTAAAATCAAAGTCTTCACTTTCTTCTCCCGTTCGGTCAACTTCAGTTGTCGTGTCGAAGTAATGTTTTATATCCCCTGGATTACCATCTATCGACCGATCTCCTTCTGCTATGAGGATAGGAAAATCCGCATTGGGAAACTGAGCGACAATTGTTTCTATTGCTTCATACCGTAGGCCATACTTAATATTTTGTTTTTGTAAATAAGTTAAAAATAATTCTTTACTTAACTTAATTTCAGCAAGATCTTCCGCAGTAATATTTCGTAAAGTGATAGCAGCACGTAATCGATCGCGCGAGACTTCAATTTTAAACACTTTATTAAGAGCTTGCATATTTGACCTCCTAGAAAAGTATCGATTTACAATAATTTAGATAAGGTTTTACGTAATTTAAAAATAGCCTGCTTATGGATTTGAGATATTCTAGAAGTCGTTAAATTTAATACTTCCCCAATTTCCGTCAAGGTTAATTCCTTTTCGTAAAACAAACTAACGACTAGTTGTTCATTTTCATTAAGTGTTTTTAAATTTTCTACTAATTCCGCAGTCAATTCCTTGAAGACGAGCTGTTCATCAGGGAGAATCGTTGCTTCATCTTCAATCATATGGGATAAATGTGTATCTTGATCATCTTCAACAGTCGAGACAGTTGATTCTAGTGAAATAATATTGGCAAATAAAGCATGACTCATCATTGTTTCAACTTCTTTTTCATCAATGTCTAATACGTCAGCAACTTCCTTTGCACTTGGAGTTCGTTTTAATTCTTGTTCTAAGGTTTTCATTGTACTTTCAATACGTTTCGTTTGCTCCCGCAAGGTTCGGGGTAACCAATCTTCTCTTCTTAAGCCATCAATAATTGATCCACGCACCCTAATTGTCGCATAGGTTGAAAATTGTAAATTTCTACTTGGTTCAAATTTTATTAATGCATCATACAAGCCCATTAAGCCAAGACTTTTCAAATCATTTTTATCAAAGCTGGCCGGTATATGGCTGGCGACCCGTTCGACATGAAAGTCAACGATATACATATAGTGCTCTATTAATTTATTAGCTGCAATTTCATTACGACTTTTATTCCACTGGCTCCAAAGTTTTTCAACATTTTGGGAGGTCGAATCACTCACTGTAAGTACCCCCTTACCGAAGACAATTGACTTACTATCCGACAAGTTAAATGTATGTTTCCCCTTGATTGACAGTTCTTATTTTTAATTTACTCGTTAACGGGTCGAACTCAATCGTTCGGCCTTGATTCCCACCTGTATCAGAACTAATAATGGGAATATGGTGCTTTTTTAAATGTTCTTTGACCGCTTCTGTATTTCTCGGACCTATTCTCATTATATCGGACCCTGTTTGGAACTGAAACATTTGTGCGCCTCCAGCAACCTTTGCTTTCAATTGGCTTTTCCTCGCTCCGAGTGCTATTAATTGCTTTATTAAAGAATCGATGGCCGTATCGGCGTATTTATACTTATTAAAGACTGCTTGTTTTGTCAATTTCGAATCTGGCAACATTACATGGGCTAGGCCGGCTACTTTTTTAAAATTATCATAAATAACAACACCGACACAGGAACCTAAACCTGATGTTCTAATTTTATTAGGCGCCTCAACTACATTCAAATCCGCAATACCCACTTTGACGACTGATAAAGTATTATTCATATTTCAATACCTAAGGCAGAGAAAAATTTAGGGATTGATTCTGGATCTGGAATAAGTAAGAAGTGCCCACGAGCTGTATTACTAGCTTCATTTCCTTTGATTTGTGTATCGATCATAAGAGCATAATCAGTTTCTCGGGATAATTCAACTAAGCCGGTAACAATTGTCGCGGCTGCCATATCAATACTTAAATAAGGCACAGATGTCGTCATTCTTAAATTAGTAAAATCAGCCATAGCGGATAAGTAGGAACCATTCAAGATATTAGCTATTTCTTGTAAGACAGATACAGCCATTGGGTCTGCTTTACCTTCCTGCATAATCTCCGTAACCAATCCATTAGTCATTTCACTTACTAAATATTCCGCTTCGTCAATCGTTAAAATAAAGTAAACAGTTCCTGTTACTTCACCCTCAAAACGAAAGAAAATCGCAACGATCAACCGTTCGGGGCCACCAATAGCATCTATCATTTCATTGATTGTGACGACCTTCACGGATGGTACTTCCATTTTAATCTGTTTGTTAATTAGTTGAGACATCGATGCAGTCGCATTACCAGCACCTATGTTACCTATTTCTCTCAGGACATCTTTTTGTAAATGGGATAATTTTTTCGAATCCATACTTATCCTTCCAATACTTTCAGTTCTTCAATGTCTTCCTTTACAATAACTTTATCTAAATCTAATAAAATAAATAAACGATTATCCATTTTAACGACTCCATCAATAAAGTCAGTCACTTCTGTATTAATTGTCTCAGGTGATGGTTCAATCTGTTCTTTATTAATATCAATCACATCATTGGCACTATCAACAATTAATCCTACTGTTATTTCCTTTATATTAACGACAATAATCCGTGTTTGTTCGTTAAATTCGATCAATCGCCCTTTAAATTTCTCTTTTAAATCAATAACGGGTGTAACTACCCCTCTTAAGTTGACAACACCTTTCACAAATCTAGGTGTCCCTGGTACGCGAGTAATCGGTAAAATTCGTTCGATGGCACCTACTGATTCTACCGGAATGGCATATTCTTCTTCTTCAAGTTCAAAAACGATATATTTATTATCTATTACTGTTGCTCCATCCATGTAAAGAACCCCCTATCTTAGCTTACTATTTAATTAAAGCATTACTATCGACAATTAATGCAACTTCACCGTCACCGAGAATGGTTGCTCCTGATATGGCAAATACATTCGTTAAGTAATTACCTAGCGACTTTAAAACAACCTCTTGTTGTCCAATGAAGGAATCAACCACTAAGCCCGTTAATTTATTTCCCTTACGAACAATGACGACTGATACAAATTCATCGTCACTATCTTCGCTTTGTGGCACATCAAAAATTTCATTTAAGTAGGCTAATGGAACAATATTCCCTCTAAAATCAATCACTTTCTTGTCATGTGCTTTAAATATCTCCGATTTCTTTAATATAGCTGTTTCGATAATCGAAGACAGAGGTATGGCGTATTTCTCATTTTGTAATTCTATTAGCAAGACGGATATAATGGATAAGGTTAAGGGTAATTGAATCGAAAATACCGAACCTCTTCCTTGTTCTGAATCGATCGTGACACTGCCACCTAAAGATTCAATTGTCGTCTTAACAACGTCCAAACCGACACCGCGACCAGATACATCTGACACTTCTTTATTCGTTGAAAAACCACTTGTTAAGATTAATTCATACACCTGTTGATCAGACATGACATCTGCTTCTTGCTGTGTAATAATACCGCGTTCAATTGATAGTTTTTCAATGACATCTCGATTAATTCCTGCCCCATCATCGATGATTTCAACAAAGACATGGTTCCCGCTATGATAAGCTTCTAAAGTGATTTTTCCTTTGCGGGCTTTGCCATTTTTTAATCTTTCATCGGGCATTTCTATACCGTGGTCAATCGCATTTCGAATTAAATGAACGAGCGGATCACCAATTTCATCAATAACCGTTCGATCTAATTCTGTATCTGCACCGAGAATTTCAACCTCTACTTCTTTATTTAAATCTCTTGCCAGTTGTCGAATCATACGGGGAAAACGATTAAACACCGTGTCGATTGGTACCATGCGCATGGTTAAAATAATGTTTTGTAAATCACTAGAAACTCGTGACATACGTTCGACCGTTTCTTGTAATTCGCTGTTACGCAAGTCTAATGAAATTTGTTCTAATCTACCGCGATCGATAACCAACTCTTCAAATAAATTCATGAGAACGTCGAGCCGCTCGATGTTCACTCGAATTGTCTTTGTTGGAGCGGCTTTAACTGCTGTGGTAGATGATTGTTTTTCATTTTTCTTTCTATCATTTTTTTGCGTTTTTGCTGCTTGAGCAGCTACTTCTGCCTCTGCTTTGTCTTGAGCTTTTTTATAAGAAGTTAAATCAAATTCTGAAATGTCTACGTTTGTAACTTCGGAAACTTTTAATATTTTAGCTTGAACATCTTCACCAGCTTCTTTAGTTATATAAATAAGACGGAAAGAATGTTCAAAGTTCTCTTCTTCTAATTCATTTGTCGAGGGATTCGAATAAATAACTTCACCATACTTTTCTAGCACATCGAAGACCATGTATACACGCGCTGCCTTTAAAAGTGACTCTTCACTAAGTTCAACAACCATTTCGTAACAAGTAAAGCCTTGTTCGATAGCCTCTTCAATGATAGTGATTTGGAATTCATCAATAACGATAGCTAAATCATCCTCAGCTTGAACTGCTGTCTGCTCACTACTAGCTGAAACTTCTTTCTCTGTTAAATCGATTCCTTTTTCTATCATTTCTAACCTATCTACAATCGTTGTGACATCTTTCCTACCATCCCCGCCATTAGCTACATCACTCACCATCTCATTCAAATGGTCAACGGCATGAAATAAATCGTCCATCATTTCAGTCTTTACTGAGATTTTATCGTAACGAATTCCGTCAAATACGTTTTCTAACTTATGCGTCAAGTTAGCTAAGTCATCATAACCCATTGTCGCTGACATTCCTTTTAAAGTATGGGCAGCTCGGAAAATCTCTTCGATAATAGATTTTTCTTCAGGGTTTTTTTCAAGTTCTAGCATTTGCTGGTATAAAGTATCTAAATGTTCCGTACTCTCATCGATGAAAATGTCTAAATATTGTGTAGTTTCCATTTCAATTCCCTCTTTTCAGAATATAATGAATGACCCTTTCCCCTATATCTTCTAGAGGAATCACTTCAGTTACAGCGCCAGTTTTAATAGTGGCCCGAGGCATCCCGTATATAATAGCAGTTTCTTCTGCTTCTACTATGACGACTGTGTTTGGGTCTTTATCTTTCATTTCACTAACACCCTCTGCACCGTCTTTACCCATCCCTGTTAAGATAAGGGCAATTTTTTCAAACTTAGTTAATTTAGCAATAGAATCAAATAAAACATTAACCGACGGTCGATGCCCATCACGTTCACGATCTTGAAACACTGAAGTTTTTAAATTCTCATCTACAATGAGATGATAATTACCTGGTGCAATATACGCGGTAGCTGCTTGGATTTTCTCACCATCGACTGCTTCCTTAACCTCAATCTTACATATATGATTTAATCGGTTTGCGAGTGATTTAGTAAAACCACTTGGCATATGTTGCACAATGATAATTGGGGCTGGAAAGTCTTTAGGTAATTCGCTTAATACCGTTTGCAATGCTTTAGGGCCACCTGTAGATGTCCCGATAACTACAATCTGATCAAAAGAGTCTCCTCTATTAGGCAATTTCTTTTCAGCTAGTTTTGTTTTTACTTGATCTCGTTTTTCTTCGTTTAACTCTTTTGGTCGCAGGTAATTGTTCTGCTTCTTTTTCTTTTGTAGACCTTTTTTTACTTTTTTCTGAGAGTTTAAAACAACATTTTTAACTTTTTTTATAACTTCTTTCTGATAGTAGTCCATATTAATTTGATCACAGAGGATAAAGTCGCTCGCCCCGTGGGATATTGCGTATACAGTCTTTGCTGTGTCATGTACAGAGCGACTGGTCAATATAATAACAGGTAGATTATATTCAACAATAATTGATTCGACTATCGTTTTTTCAACTTCTACATTGGCAACATCTAATAAGATTAAAGCAGGTTTGTGTTCATTAATTAATGAGGGCAATTCGCTCGTATCTTTTGCTAGGGCTGAAAGCTTAATATCAGCTTGTCTCAATATCTCTTTTAACTTGTTAGTGTTCGGCGCTGTGCTAGCTATCATTAGGACCTCGTTCTCTATTATGCTCCTCACCTCACTAACAAAAATTTCTTTAATCTTTGTATAAATGTAGTTTGTTCAGCTTCATAGTTTGTCTCATTTAAGCTTAAGTATCGTTCTACATTTTGCCGCATCGCTTTTGATACGCTTGCGTTTTCTTTTAAAATAACATAGGGCGTTTGTCTACTCACTGCCCGAGTAACGATAGGATCATAAGGTAGGACACCCAATTTGATGATATCTTTATTTAAAAATTCTTTCGCAACATTCGCAAACTTATCAAGCATCAGCTCTCCCTCACGAACTGTCTCACTACGATTCATCCAAACGACTATTGGCAGCTGTGGATCTGATTTAACGATATGCTTAATCATGCTATAAGCGTCAGCTATGGAGGTAGGTTCCGGAGTAGTAACTAAAAAGCATTCATCACTTGCTAAAATAAAAGCCAGGCTACTTTTGCTTACACCTGCTCCTAGGTCGAAAAATATGTAATCATAGTCTTTTGTCAATAATTCATATTGCGAAAAGAAATAATTAAGCTTTGCTTCATCTAATTCCAATAAATCGTTAAATCCAGAGCCTCCAGCAATGTATGATAGACCTTTAGGACCTGTCTCTATCATATCATGAATAGGTAAAAATTCCTCCAAAAAGTTTAAAATTGTATATTTACTAGGCTGACCGAGTAGGATATCAATATTACCCATTCCGATATCAAGATCAAAAATGAGCACGCGCTTTCCCTTATTTTGCATTTCAATTGCAAAGTTTAAAACCGTCGTCGATTTCCCGACACCGCCTTTACCACTAATAACGGCGATAGTTTTACAATTGTTCTCTTCTACATGGCCATTCATTCGATTACGCAAACGTTCTGCTTGATCATGCATGGTCATACCTTCTTAATAACATATTGGTTAAGCTTTTAGCATTTGCTTCCAACAAATCATCTGGTACATTTTGACCATTTGTCAGATAGGCTATACCAATCTCTTCCTTGACAGATAAATTAAATAGACTACCGTAAGACTCTGTTTCATCTGCTTTAGTAAAAATAACATGATTGATTTGTAACTGCTTAAACTGCTCATAAATATCTTGCACATCCGCATTTTTTGCTGTTAAAGATAGAACGAGAAATGTTTGAGTCGGATGTTCTGATGTTGTGATGAATTGCTTCAATTCATGAATATACTGAGCTTCTCGATAATTACGACCAGCTGTATCAACAAAAACCAAGTCGTATTTAGCAAATTTTTGTAATGCCTCTTCATAGTCAGCTTGGGAATAAACGATTTCAATCGGCACATTCAAAATAGTTGCATAGGTTTTCAGTTGTTCGATCGCTGCAATTCGATAGGTATCAGCTGTAATAAATGCGACAGATTTTTTATCAACTAACATACTCTTTGCAGCTACTTTAGCGATGGTCGTTGTTTTGCCTACGCCAGTCGGACCGACAAACTGGATGACTTTAGTTGCTGATTTTATATTGTCATAAGAAACATTTGCTAGTTTTTGTGCTACTTTCCTGTGTAATAACTCTTTAACTCTTTCACGGTCTAGCTCGGTATTCTCTGCTTCATCTAATATTGATTGGACAAGCTCGGCTGCAAGCGTTTGTTCTACTTCTTGATCTATTAAATAATTGTAAACATCGTTTAACATCGGTGGAAATTCGCTATTTTGCTGTGTGGATTGTTTTGTTAAAATTGATTGTAAATGTTTTATTTCAGCTAAAATTCGCTCCTCATCAACACGCTTATTATTAAGGGCTGCCGATGCTTTAATCTCTTCATCTCTTTGGACTTTAGGCTCGCGTTCTTTTTTCGGTATCCGTTCTTCATTATCAAGCATGGCCGTTACTTCAATTTGTTTACGACCAAAAAAGCCGTAGATTCCAGGCGCCTTAACTTCTTTGCTATTTAAGATTAGGGCATTATTTCCCAATTCTTTTTTTATTTGTTTCATCGCTTCTGGCATCGAGTTAGCAATAAATTTTTTAATTCTCATTAGATTTCAACCACCCCGACACTTTGAATTTGTACAGTAGGTTCAAGCTCGTTATAGGATAAGACAACTGCATCCGGTATTGTCCGCTCTACAAGTTGTTTAACATACATTCTAATTGTTGGTGAACTTAAGATAACGACATTCTCATATTGTAATGAGGCAGCTTCCATTTGTGTATAGATATTTTGAACAATTTTTTCTTGTGTTGCAGGATCTAAGGCTAAGTAATTACCATGTTCCGTTTGTTGAATATGGTTCATCATTACTTGTTCTACTTGTTGCGAAATCGTAATGACGCTTAACATTTGTTCTCCTGTTACATATTGTTTGGTTATTTGAACAGATAATGCTTGCCGCACATATTCCACTAATAAATCTGTATCACTGGTCATTTTTCCATAGTCCGCTAAGGTCTCAAAAATAACGGGTAAGTTTCGAATTGATACATTTTCTTTAAGTAATTTTGCTAGAACTTTTTGAACATCACCAATTCCGAGAGGATCAGGCGTTACTTCATCTACTAAAATAGGATAGTCTTCTTTTAAATGGTCGATTAAGTCTTTTGTTTCTTGTCGACCTAATAATTGATGGACATTACGTTTTAACACTTCTGTTAAATGGGTCGACACGACTGATGGTGGATCAACTACTGTGTAGCCGAACATTTCAGCTTCGTCTTTCAGGTCTTCACTAATCCATTTAGCTGGCAATCCAAAGGCAGGTTCTTGCGTATTGATTCCTTCAATCGTATCGTCATCCATATCTGGTGTCATGGCTAGAAAATGATCGAGTAACAATTCACCTTGGGCTACTTCATTACCCTTAACTTTTAAGCGATATTCATTCGGTTCTAACTGAATATTGTCGCGAATTCTCACCACAGGCACTACGACACCAAGCTCGATTGCCAATTGGCGACGTATCATAACGATTCGATCGAGTAAATCTCCTCCTTGACTTGCATCTACTAAAGGAATAAGTGCATAACCAAATTCAAACTCTATGGGATCCACACTTAATAAATTGATGACATTTTCAGAGGCTTTCATTTTTTCACTTTCTTCTTCATCTATGTCTTCATCCTCTTCCAACACTTCTGCAGGTTGTCTCGTTAGAACAAATCCGCCGATAGCTAAAACCGCTGCAATACTAGAGGTTAACAGGAAGTTAATCGGAGTTAATCCTAGTAAAAATATTGTACCCGCAGCAATAAATAATAAGGTCGGGAACTGCAATAATTGGTTGGTAACATCCGTTCCTAAATTACCTTCTGTCGATACTCGAGTAACGACTATCCCTGTAGCAGTAGCAATCAGTAATGCGGGGATTTGACTCACAAGTCCATCACCGACTGTTAAACGCATAAATGTATTAATCGCCTCATTAAAGGACATGTCCATTTGCACCATTCCAATAATAAGACCGAAGATAATATTAATTAATACGATAACAATTCCTGCTATCGCATCTCCTTTTACGAACTTTGAGGCCCCGTCCATCGAACCGTGAAAGTCAGCTTCATCTTCAACTTTTTGCCTTCTTTCTCGTGCTTCATGTTCAGATATTAAACCAGCATTTAGATCCGCATCAATACTCATCTGTTTACCTGGCATCGCATCTAAAGTAAATCGGGCTGATACTTCTGCCACACGTTCGGCACCTTTAGTTATGACAATAAATTGAATAACAACTAAAATAACGAAAACTACAAAACCGACTAGTGGATTGTTTCCGATAACGAAGGAACCAAAGGTGTCAACGACTCCACCTGCATCAGCTTCTGATAAAATTGAACGAGTTGTCGAGACGTTTAAACCCAAGCGGAACAGTGTCAAAAGTAAAAGTAAGGAAGGAAATATCGAGAACTCTAATGCTTCTTTTGTATTCATAGAAACTAAAATAACGAGTAAAGCTAAAGAAATATTAGTTAAGATAAGTATGCTTAATAACCATCCTGGTAAAGGGATGATTAGCATGATTATAATAAGA
>Ga0079226_10002969_pt1 | contig 13064 bp, 17 predicted proteins | sample Poulit2014_FD_76345 | JGI IMG/M metagenome (GOLD analysis project Ga0079226, IMG submission 76345) | Agricultural soil microbial communities from Georgia to study Nitrogen management - Poultry litter 2014 | ecosystem: Environmental > Terrestrial > Soil > Agricultural land | place: USA: Georgia... | reverse complement strand
TTGTAACGAAAAAATCCACAATTGCTTGGTTAACATGACCATTATCATATGATAGCACACTTAAAAGCGGTTAAAAAGCCAAATGCGATTGGTGGGGATTCGTGACAAAAAAAAGCGTCAATGATCATTGACGCTTAACCAAAAACTAATTTCACAACGATTATTGCTGCTGAGATGCCGACTAAATCTGCAAGCAAACCCACCTTCAGTGCGTAGCGCATTTTCTTAATTCCGACTGCACCAAAATAAATTGTCAAGACGTACAAGGTCGTATCGGTGCTTCCTTGCATCGTTGCTGCCAACCTGCCGATGAACGAATCGGGGCCGTAATGTTGGGTAAGTTCTGTCGTCATTCCTAATGCAGCAGTTCCTGAAATCGGGCGAATCAAGGCGAGAGGCACAATTTCCGGCGGAATTCCAAACCATGCCAAAAGCGGAGCAATCAAATGGATAAATGCATCTAACGCTCCAGAACTTCGCAATATCGAAATAGAAACAATCATCCCAAGCAAAAACGGCAACAATGAAAATGCCATTTGAATCCCTTCTTTGCCGCCTTCAACAAATAATTCGTACGTAGGAATTTTTTTCAAGCTTGCTACCAGAAGGACAACCAGAATGAAACATGGAATGATATAAGCGCTAATCGTTGTCAGAATGCCCATTATGATCCCTCTTTATTGTTTGATGTATGGTAGAAAATCCGGTCTAACAAAATTGCCGAGAGCGTGGAGACAGTCGTAGCAATGATAGTAGTCCCGACAATTTCAGTCGGCGCCACGGATCCGTATTGCATCCGGATTGCAATGACCGTTGTCGGGATAAGCGTCAAACTGGATGTGTTCAACGCTAAAAAAGTAATCATCGATCTTGTAGCCTCTTTTGAACCGCTTAATTTTTTCATTTCTTCCATCGCTTTCAATCCCATCGGCGTTGCTGCATTTCCAAGCCCGAACATATTTGCCGTCAAGTTGGATAAGATATAGCCAATCGCTGGGCTGTCCTTCGGTATTTCCGGGAAGAGCCAATGGACGACAGGTCTGAAAAGCTTTGCCAACGCATCCAATATGCCTGCTTCTTGTGCAACTCTCATGATTCCAAGCCAAAAGACAAGGATGCTGATCAATCCGATTGATAAGGTGACAGCCTCATCAGCGCTATTGAATAAAGCTTGGTTGACCTCCTCTATCGTTCCGTTGAAAATTGCATAGATGATGCCGATGATTGCCATGAAAGCCCAAATGAGATTAACCATCTTTATCAAACCTAATGATTTTTTTGATGAACGAAGACAGGTGGTCGACAATCGTTTTCTTCTCTTTGCCCGCTGCTGGATAAACCGGAACTTCGAGCAACTTCTCGTCACCGAGTTTATACACAATTAGTCCAATCTGTTTATCTGGGTTTTCGGATTCGCTCGCCTGCTTTATGATTGCTTGTTTTCTCACTCGTTTCAGCTCGTCTTTATGAAGCGGATAAACGACATCATCCTTGATTGTCCCTTTATGGAATGTCTCTTTCGAAACAAAAGTCCGTTCACCTTTTCTCTCTAATTTCACCAACTCATGTTCTTTAAATCCCCATTCATATAAAGCTGTATGATCATTCCAATCATCAGGTCCATTCAACGTGACCGCAATCAATGGCAAACCATCTTTTTTAGCAGTAGTCACAAGTGTGCGGCCCGCTTTTTTTGTAAACCCTGTTTTGCCCCCTGTGGCATTGCTGTATAGTTGAGTGAGAAGCTTATTTTTGTTTTTCCATTTATACGACCGTTTTTCCGATTTATATTCTTTTGCAGCCGAGATTTCTTTGAAGGTCTCATTCTTCATTGCATATTGCATCAATATTGCCATATCATACGCAGAAGAATAATGGTCCTCTTCATCCAAACCGTGGGGATTGGAGAAATGTGTGTTCGTCATCCCTAAATATGTCGCCTTTTCATTCATCATATATACGAACCCTTCCACACTTTCGCCGATATGTTCGGCTATCGCTACGGAAGCGTCATTTCCAGATCTGAGCATCAGTCCGTACAGCAAATCTTCCAAGGACATTTTCTCGCCTTTTTGCAAATAGATAGAAGAACCTTCCGTATGTATCGCCCGCTCGCTTGCCTTCACCGTATCTTTCAAATTTCCTTCCTCAATGGCGACGATAGCGGTCATCAGTTTTGTAATGCTTGCAACGGGTTTCCTGTCATGCGCTTGTTTTTCATATAAAACCCTGCCGGTGCTTTCCTCAATGAGCACTGCATTATTGGAGGATACAGATAATGGCTCGACAGATTGTCCAACTTTCGGAAATAAAAAAAACATGAGCAGAAATAAGACAGTTGCGCGAACAATAAAAAGGCGCATAAAATTCCTCCTATCCAATGGATATAGTCTATTTTATGCGCCAACTGAAGACATATGATCAATTCCTATAAAGCTATGCTTCTCTTAAATTTAAAGTCTTTAATTTTGGCTGCTTTCTAAAGAATTGTAGTTTTTGACACGAGGTCCATAAACTTGATGTAACTTAAGTTGATAATTGATCAACCAAACCTAGTAACAGCGCTGTTGACTTTCCGCGATCCGGGCAGTCGCTTTCCGCGGGCACGGCTGTCTGCCTCCAACGAAGCACAGGACTGTCCATCGCGGGACAAAAGGCATCGGTGAGACCCCGCAAGTGCGTTACAGAGGTTGGAAGGCTAAGAACTCGAACGTCACGAGCGCAACGCCTTCATGACCAACGTCCTGTTGGCCCGAGGCTTACCAGCCGCCCGCTAAAAAGCGGGAGTGTATTTCCGTAGCGGTAAGACAATTTCTATCCGAAATTACATCACAGTTTACATCGACTGAAGATTTACCAGCAATAATACTGTTACGAAAAGAGTCTTATTTTTAATTAAGAGGAGGATTGAAAAACAAATCCGCTTCTTTTTCAATGGCCTCTTTATTGATCTTCTTTGGCAGCGGAGGCAGCTCATCAATCGAAGCAAGACCAAAATAAGTCAAAAATTCTTTCGTTGTTCCGAAAAGAACAGGTCTTCCGATGCTTTCTTTCCTGCCGACTTTTTCCACAAGAGATCTAGCAAGCAACGTTTCGACAGCCCGATCGCTGTTCACTCCCCTTATCTCTTCAATTTCTGTGCGAGTGATTGGCTGTTCGTATGCAATAATCGCCAATGTCTCTAGAGTTGCTTGCGACAATCGTGAAGAACGGGGATGTTGCAGCAACTTTTTATAATACTTGTTATGTTCCGGCTTCGTCGTCAAATGGTACACTTCATTAGACTGGATGATTGTCATCCCTCGGTTTTCATGCTCATAATCAAATTTTAACTCCTCAACCAAATGTTCAACTGTTTCAACCGTGACATCCAACACTTTCGCAATTTGTTTGATTGTGATTCCTTCATCGCCGCTTGCGAATAAAAGACCTTCTATTATTCCTTTATATTTTATCCCTTGCACCGCTTTATGCCTCCATTCCGCTTACATAAATGGGCTGAAAGTGCTTTTTTTGTTCACAATATATTTGATTGTTCTTCAATAACTGCAGAACTGCCAAAAAAGTTGTGACGATGTGCGTTCTGCTCGGGTATGGAAATAAACGGTCGAAGCGAATCTTTTTTTTTGATTTTTTAATCAACTCAAGCACTTCATCCATTCTTTCTTCGATTGAAACCTCCATCCGGCTTATTGTTGCATCAAGCGGCGCATTCCATTCTTGGCGCTTGAAAACATTGCCCAACGCTGCCAACATATCATATATTGTAATATCTCCTTTTAAATTGGCATGCTCGTCTATGAAATTTTCATCAAATTGAATCGGCGCTCTTGTGTATAGTTGATTTTCTTCCAACTCTTTATCTTTAAGCTCTTCGGCAGCCAATTTATATTTTCGATACTCGACCAATCGGTTGATCAACGCTTCTCTCGGGTCTTCTTCGTATTCATCTTCCACTGCAACCTCTTTTTTTGGCAATAGCATTGCGCTTTTTATTTCCAATAGAGAAGCAGCCATCACTAAATACTCGCTCGCAATATTCAGTTCGATTCGTTGCATCGCCTTAACGTAGTCCATGTATTGTTCTGTTATGTCAGCAACTGGGATGTCATATATATCGATTTCCATTTCATTCACCAAATGCAACAACAAATCCAGAGGACCTTCAAACGCATCTAACTTAACCGTATAAGTACCTTTCATTCATTTATCCTCTTTCTTTTTTTATCGACATATTACAATTATAGAGCATTTTCTAATAGATGCCTATACACGAATAATCTTATCCTCATAGTTTATTACTGTAAGATAAATATAATCCCCAAATCAATAAAGGAGGAATCGTAATGGGTTATGATGGCGGTTATGGCCGCGGCTATGGCTGGGGCTTTGCGTTAATCGTTGTATTGTTCATCCTTCTCATCATCGTTGGTGCAGCTTGGCTCTAACATGATTCTTCAGCGAGGGGCTATCCCTTGCTGAAGACTTATAGTAAACTAACCACGATAATTCATGAAAAAACCAGCCGCTCTTGGCTGGTTTTTTCCTCATGTATTTAATGTTGATTCATTCATTCTCCTTGTCATCTTCTTGGGCACATTTATGAAAGAATTTCTGTGTCAAATCGTCCGCGCATACATCGTATTTTTCACCATAAAGCGATTGGATTTCATCAATCATTTTCTTGCCTATGCCGATATTGCGAAAAGATGGGTTGACCGAAATGTGTTGAATGACTACATTCAAATCATTCTCAATCTTCAAACCGACAGCTCCTACGAGATCATCCTCTTCTCTCCATAAATATAGATGCCAATCAGCATTCGATTCATACTCTTTCATCGTTTGCTGCAACTGCTTGACATCCTTTTCTACAGGCATAAAGGATAATAAACCCATCGCAATTTTCTCATGGTTTTTTTTATAGCGAATTAACATAAAAAACCCCTCATTAATATTTACTTTAAGCTACTTGATACAATTTATTCTTTTATTATATATATATCTCCGCGAATATGTGAATCGGATTTCAAAAAAGCGGATACCGCTTTTCTTATTCCTACCACTTTATTCAAGTGCGTTTTTTTAACAGTAATTTACATATAGTATACCCGTCTGATTCTTTTTGTCCAATTTTTAGAGGCAGCAAGTTGACGATGGCAAGCCAAATGTTGAATAAACCAAATATATATAGGATAGCGGATGGATTGCTATAATGACCGATAAAAAATATGAGAGCTGACAAACCGCTAAAAAAAGGCCCGCAAAATGAAATGATTATTTTCTCTCGTTTTTTAAACGGTTTTTCGCGAGTTGCGTTCGCATGGCTATTTGCAAAAAATACCCGCCTTACCGCTATCCGGATATTTTTGATTGTCCCTTCCCAAACTTTTTTTCCTGCTCCAATTGTTATTTCGACAGAAGATGCCCCCATCCATTTTGCTCCGAAAGCATGTCCAATCTCGTGAAATAGCAAACTGGCGGGAGCGATGACAAAGATTAAAATCAAAAGAACAGATAAATCAACATTCATTTACGAATTGACAGTAATTTTTTCGATTGCATCCCCGTTTTGCATGCTTTTGGCATGCCTAACACCGCTCGTCACTTGCCCAAACACTGTATGGACACCATCCAAATGCGGCTGAGGCTCGTGTACGATGAAAAATTGAGAGCTTCCTGTATCTTTCCCGGCATGCGCCATCGATAATGCGCCTTCGACATGCTTATGAGGGTTTCCTTCTGTTTCACATTTGATTGTATATCCTGCATTTCCCGTGCCGTTTCCTACCGGGCATCCTCCTTGGCTGACAAACCCTGGAATGACACGATGAAACGTCAATCCATCATAAAACCCTTCATTCGCTAGCTTTTCAAAGTTTTCAACTGTTTTTGGCGCTGCATCATCATAAAGTTCGAATTCTATTTTATCTCCGTTTTTCATCAAAATATTTCCTGTTTTCATTGGAATCTAGCACTCCTTTATTGATAAATCATGTCTCGATGTTGCCTTGAACTTATATTTTACACTACATTCTTTTATACTTCCAATTTTAAATATTGCTAAATGTAGGTTAAATCATTTCGGACGATATCCTCGACCGTCTCTCTTTTGACGACCAATTTCGATTGTCCATTTTCCACAAAAACGACTGCTGGCTTCCGGAAACGATTATAATTGCTCGCCATGGAATAACCATAGGCACCGGTTGAAAATACAGCCAATATATCGCCGTGTTCAATCGATGGCATTTGCAAATCCCAGATGAGCATATCGCCAGATTCGCAGCATTTGCCAGCAATCGACACGTCTTCCGTCGGCTGACGGTCCGCTTTGTTCGCTATGACAGCTTCATATTTGGCGCCATAGAGCGCAGGCCGGATATTATCCGCCATCCCGCCATCAACAGCGACATAGTTCCGGACTTCGGGAATCGTCTTTGTCGATCCAATCGTATAAAGAGTGATACCGGCATTTCCTACAATAGAACGGCCCGGTTCAATCCAAATTTCCGGCATCCTAATTTGGAGACGATCCACCTCTTCCTCCACTGCGCGAACGATATCGGCCACATGCTGTTCATTAGGAATCGGCTGGTCCTTTTTCGTATAGCGAATGCCGAACCCTCCGCCAAAATTCATTATTTCAGGGACAAAGCCGTATGCTTGCTGCCATTTCTCAATCAATTCAAACAACATTTTTACCGCCAAAGTGAAACTTTTCGTCGTGAATATTTGCGAACCGATATGGGAATGCAATCCTTTCAATTTGATAGACGGATGGCGATGAAGGCGTTCAAAAGCTTTTTGCGCTTGTCCGTTTTGCAAATTGAAGCCGAATTTGGAGTCTTCGTTGCCTGTCATGATGTACTCGTGAGTCTCCGATTCGATTCCCGGTGTCACTCGAATAAGGACATCCATCGTTTTATGATGCTTTTCCAATAAGCTTTCCAATAGATCTATTTCATAAAAATTATCGATAATAATGCAACCAATGTCATGTTCAATTGCCATTTCCAATTCTTCTTTGCTTTTATTGTTGCCGTGAAAATGAATTTTCTCGACCGGAAATTCTGCTTTTAAGGCTGTGTATAGCTCGCCTTCTGACACTACATCCAAGCTAAGGCCTTCTTCTTTCACTACTTGAAAAATCGCAATCGATGAAAACGCTTTGCTTGCGTAGGTCACTTGTGCTTTTACATTCAATTTTTCAAATGCCCCGACAAATGCACGGCAATTCTCTCTTATTTTTGCGACATCATATACATAGAGAGGTGTGCCATACTTTTGGGCAAGTTCGATCGTGTCAATATTGCCGATTTCTAAATGTCCTTTTTCGTTTACCGAAAAAGATTCGTTGTCGATGATCATCTATTCCATATCCTCCGCACTTTTGTTCAATGATAGTTACAGTAAAAACAATGTATCACATTGTTTCTCAAAACAAAAGAATATTAGCTTTGGCGGACCTTATCTTTTGGATGGACGATGCTTGGTCGATGATGTGAAAGCGACACCGGAATTCTAAAGATGAAACGAGCGAAAGCCGGCAAATTAAATGGGATAAACGGCCAAAAATATGGCGTTTTCAATGTATTTAAATTAACCCAGAAAAGGATGCTGATTGTAAAGCCAATCAAAAGTCCATTTACGCCGAAAAAGATTACCATCACAATCAATAAAATTTTTATCGCTTTATTCGCTACGCTAAGTTCATAGCTCGGTGTGACATATGTGCCGACGGTGCTGATTGCAACGTATAAAATCACTTCCGGGCTAAATAAGCCGACATCGATTGCAATATCGCCGATCAACACTGCAGCGATGAGGCCGAGAGCTGTAGCAAGCGGAGTCGGGGTATGGACTGCCGCCATACGCAAAAACTCGACCCCGATATCAGCGAGAATGACTTGCAATGCTATCGGGATATTTCCCATTTCCTTTGGACCGATAAACGATAGTTCTTTCGGTAAAAGAGTTGGTTCCAACACAAACAAGAGCCATACCGGCAATAAGAAAATGGACGCCAATACAGCAAGAATCCGAAACCATCTCGTAAATGTGCCGACCATAGGCGTTTGCCTGTATTCTTCGGCATGTTCTAAATGATCGAAAAACGTGGTCGGTAATATGATGACGCTAGGAGAAGTATCCACAATCAAAACGATATACCCTGAAAGAATATGATGTGCAGCCACATCCGGACGCTCCGTATAGCGAACTAACGGAAATGGATTCCAACTTAATTCGATAAATAACTCTGTCAATGCCTTATCTGCCATCACAAGGCTATCGATATCGATATTTTGAATCTTGTCTTTCACCATATTCACATATTTATCGTTGGCAACATCATTTATATAGCATACGCAAATATCTGTTTTTGACCGTCTCCCGATACGGAGCATTTCATTCCTCAGTCTTTTGTCGCGGATTCTTCGTCGAATCAATCCTGTGCTTTCCACGACATTTTCTGTGAATCCGTCTCTGGAGCCGCGGATGACCCGTTCAGTATCCGGCTCTTCCGGCTGCCTTCCTGGATAGTGACGTACATCGACGATAAAAGCGTTTCTTTCGCCATCGACAAAAATGACAATCAAACCTGACAATAACTCATCGGTCACTTTATCTATTTTGTTTTCGGGAGTCACCTGTTGGTTGACAATTCTGTTTTTGACAATATCATAGACCTTATCTTCTTCAATTTCATCATCATTTGTTTCAATGAGTTGTCTGATGATATGGACGACTGTCATATCGTCTACAAGCCCATTGACATAATAAATCTGAATATCTCGTTTCAATACCTTCAATTCGCGAAATTCAACATCATATGAAATAGACGCCCCTACTTCATATTTCATATACTGTTCATTCGTTTTCAAATCTCTTGCTACATAAGTTAATGTTTTATATTGACTCATTTTAACAGCTGCTCCTCCATATTTATTTCACTAACACTAACCATTGAAATAAAGAACCTGAAATCTTGCCGAAGACAATAGCCATCAGCAAGATGAATAAATATTTTTCCATGCCGATACGTTTCGACAATAACGGGAAAACATTCAATATTTCAGCAAGCGCAGCGGCTAGCATCCCGTTGAAAATGCCGTGGAACGCCCCCCAAAATATTAAGATGAGCGCTGAATGATTCCAGGCAATATCGGTAAAAGTCAAATATGTACCAAATAAAACGCCTAATATGATAGAAGCTGCATAAACATGCACGAAAGACTGAGACTTTGAAATCTGCATCAATCTTGGAATGATGCCGAGAATGGTCAAAATGGCTACGAAACTTCCGCCGATGACGACGCCGCTTGAAAAGCCGATGATCGCTTCGAGCAAATTATAAATCTCAATCTCCCTCATTCAAATTATTTTCATGATAAGCCAAATAATGATCGATATCTTTTTGATATTTGAACATCTCGACCTCAAGCGGGCTCGGCTCTTCATTAAAACGCTTTTTGAACCATTGATTCAAAAACAACACCATTCCCACACCTAGGCCAATGGAATAAGGTATTTGAATCCATAACGGAAAAGTTTCCTGTTCTCCGGTAAGGATATAATGGAGTTTCTGCTGCACTTCTTGCATGCTGACATCATAATGAAAATTTATGACTGTCATCGCTGCTCCAATGAACAAGACAATCCATACAAAACCTACGAGAAAAATCGATGGTTTTGATTTTGCTTTTGTTATGTGCACGATTGCCTCTTCTGGCCCGACAAGCTGAAATTCCAATTCGGGGTATGCTTCATTCAAGTGTCTGATGATGATAAAGCTATCGATGATAACATAATCATTATCTTTTTTTGTCACTTGATAAATAGGCGTATTTTCAATTGCTGCTTTCTCATGTTTGGACGTTGCAATAAATGCGATATCTTTTAATTTGATTGTTGTATCAGGTTTAGCCATCCGTTTTCTTTTCATGCGCAAATAAACGATATTTGTCATTGGCTACAATCCTTTCTTCCTGAAATAAAGAATATGTTTATTATGTGTAAAGGGAAAGTTAGTATGCAATTAGAGGTAGAAGAATATTTGATTGATGAGGCAATAACACCATGCAAAGATTATAGTGCCGACATGAAAGAACCTCCTTGCCCTTTTAGGTAGCAAGGAGGTTCCTTCATGTTTCATTCACCATCTTTTCCTTCATCTCTTCCAATATTTTCTTTTCCAACCGTGAAACTTGCACTTGGGATATTCCAAGCCTTTTTGCGACTTGCGACTGCGTCTTATCTTTATAATAACGCAAATAGACGATAAGCCGTTCCCGTTCATTCAAGCTTCGGATTGCTTCTTCCAGCGTCAATTTATCGAACCATTGTTTATCGTCGTCCGCAATTTGATCAAGCAATGTAATTGGTTCCCCGCCATTCTCATAAACTGTTTCATGAATGGAATGGGGGTATTTGATCGCGTCTTGCGCCTGCGCGACTTCCTCCGGCGTGATATCTAGCGCGTCTGCGACTTCTTGCACCGTAGGCGATCGATTCAAGGTTTTCGTCAATTCTTCCTTTTTAATTCTTATTTTGTTGCCCAGTTCCTTTATCGACCTGCTCACTTTGATTGTGCCATCATCTCTGATAAATCGCTGTATTTCACCGATGATCATCGGTACCGCGTACGTAGAAAACCTGACATCGTAAGACAGATCAAATTTATCAATCGATTTAATCAACCCGATGCTGCCTATCTGGAACAAATCTTCAGGGTCATAACCGCGATTGATGAATCGTTGAACGACAGACCAAACGAGGCGGACGTTCCTTTCTACCAAAAGGTCTCTCGCCTCTTTATCTCCTTGTTGGCTTTTTGAAATGAGCTCTCTCACTTCTTCATTCGATAACATTTCTTTGTCATGGTTTTGTTTCACATTTACATTCATCATATTTCACCTAATGACAAACGGTTTTCGCTTTGGCAAACTGTTTTTTCATGATGACAGTAGTCCCGTCCCCTACAGCAGATATGATTTCTAGAGAGTCCATAAAACTTTCCATAATTGTAAAGCCCATTCCTGAACGTTCCAAATGAGGCTTGGATGTAAACATCGGTTCTTTCGCTTCAGGAATATTTTCAATGCCTACACCTTTATCCATGATGATGATTTCTAGTTCGTTCTCATCAATTATCGTGCATTTGATTGTGATGTGACAATCTGGTTTGTTATTGTATCCGTGGATGATTGCATTGGTGACCGCTTCGGATACGACTGTTTTGATTTCCGTCAACTCGTCCATTGTCGGGTCGAGTTGGGCAACGAACGCACCGACCGTCGCTCTGGCAAATGCTTCATTTTTGCTGACGCTTAAAAATTTCAATTCCATTTCGTTTTTCACGACGCCACCCCCAAAGAATCTAATGCAAACTGCTCGGTTTCTGCCAAACGAATGATTTTGAACAAGCCCGACATTTCAAAGATTCGCTTGATTGCTGGATTGATGGAACAGACGACAAGTTCACCGCCTAATTGGACAATCTCCTTATATCGCCCAAGCAAGACGCCGATTCCCGAACTATCCATAAAAGTAACTTTTTCCAAATTCAGGATGACATGCTGGACGTTTTCTTCGCTAAGCTTTTTTTGCCACGCTTCCCTCAATATGGCCGCTTCGTGATGATCTAATTCTCCGCTCAAACGAACAATCAACACATTTTCTTTTACAGCAAAATAAGAACTCAAACTCACTTCTCAAGCCTCCTCACTGATCATACTTCATTTGTTCGCGACTCTGGAGCAAAATTCCTTCCACTTGACAAAACTATTAAAATTTCAATGTTTTTTTCTAAGATGTCTTATATTTTGCTATATTTTTAAGCGAACGTTTGACCAAATCGAAATAAGAAGCGACTTCAACTTCTTCTTTCAACACCAACGGGGACTCGATGATAATATCATTCTCTTTCTTGATCAAGAGCGTTCCGACTTGCTCTCCCTGTTCGATAGGCGGCTTCACATTATCATCGATTTTGATTTCCGTCGTGACCGGAGCTGACTCGCTCTCTCCTTTTTGATGGAGCATGCTGATTTGCTCGCTCGTTGTAACATCATACGTCAACTTTTCCGACTGGATATGGCTCAACGTCCCGACCTTTTCATCTTTTTCGAACAGCTTTTCAGATTCATAATGGCTGAACGCATAGTCAATCAGGTTCATCGTCATTTCATTTCTTTTTTTCGCTGTATCTGCCCCCATCACAACAGAAACGACCCGCATATCTTCTTTTTTGGCCGTTGCCGCCAAGCAAAATTTCGCTTCGCTCGTATAGCCTGTTTTCAACCCATCCACATGCGGATAAAATCGAACTAATTTATTCGTATTGACGAGCCAGAACTCATTCTCTTCGCCTTTTCGCAAGTAATCTTCATAAATGGATGTGTAATTGACGACATCCTCATACTTCAAAAGTTCCTTTGCGATGATTGCCATATCATAAGCGGTCGAATAATGATCCTCCGCCGGCAATCCAGATGAGTTTTGGAATTTAGTATTCTCCAAATTCAGTTGTTTTGCTTTTTCATTCATTTGTTCTACAAAAGCTTCTTCTGTTCCTGCAAGCCTTTCGGCAAGCGCAACGCTAGCATCATTTCCAGATGCGATTGCGACCGCTTTGACCAAATCTTCCACCGACATTTGCTCCCCTTCAGACAAGAACACTTGAGAACCTCCCATCGAGGCAGCTCGTTCGCTTACCGTGATGATTTCATCCAGCGATAATTTATCATGTTCAAGGGCTTCCATCACTAAAAGCAATGTCATCACTTTCGTCATGCTTGCGGGCGGCAATTTTTCATGCACATTTTTTTCATACAAAATTTTCCCGGTATCTCTTTCCAACAAAATGGATGCTTTAGCTTCCTCGGTCAAATCTAGTTCAGACTGTTGTTCTTCTGCGAATGCTAGTTGAGCCATGAATAAAGATATGGATAGAGCTAATCCTAATACATATGTATATCTTTTCATCTGTTTCCCTCCAACTTTTCATATATACATAGGATTGCCATCTTCCATTATTTCTATAACTGATAATTCAAAAAGAA
>Ga0079226_10002968_pt1 | contig 13065 bp, 11 predicted proteins | sample Poulit2014_FD_76345 | JGI IMG/M metagenome (GOLD analysis project Ga0079226, IMG submission 76345) | Agricultural soil microbial communities from Georgia to study Nitrogen management - Poultry litter 2014 | ecosystem: Environmental > Terrestrial > Soil > Agricultural land | place: USA: Georgia... | reverse complement strand
GGAGAAGAAGAATTTGCTGGACGAGGTGTTTCTTATTGTGCTGTTTGTGATGGTGCTTTTTTCCGCAATAAAAAATTATTTGTTGTCGGAGGTGGCGATTCAGCTGTAGAAGAAGCAACTTATTTGACCCAGTTTGCTTCAGAAGTTGTCATCATCCATCGCCGAAATGAACTACGCGCACAAAAAATCATCCAAGATCGTGCGTTTGCAAATGAAAAAATATCGTTTATGTGGGATTCCGTAGTTGAAGAAATCATAGGCGATGAAATGAAAGTCACCGGAGCGAAGATTCGAAATGTCAAAACAGGAGAAATTCAGGAGCAAGCAACAGATGGTTTCTTTATTTATGTTGGATTAGATCCATTAACGGCTCCTTTTTCAACAAATAGTCTCACGAATGAAGAGGGTTGGATTCCTACAAATGAATTGATGCAAACAAATATTGCCGGAGTCTACGCCGTGGGAGATGTCCGTGAGAAAAAATTGAGACAAATCACGACAGCAGTCGGTGACGGAAGCATCGCGGGTCAAGAAGCTTTTAATTTTATCGAAAGTAAACAATAAAAAAATTTTTATTGATAAGATGAGCGTTGACAATAATTTAAACGAAGGAAGAAAATATTCTTTTTAGTTACAATTCACGGTCAAATCAGGTACTTCATTTTGAGAATGACTTTAGCAGACGCATTCGGGTAGTGTAGCGTTGTCTCAGATTTTAAACGTTAATGATAACTTTTTTGATTATTTTCTTTTGAGTTAACGATTTATTGACTTTCCGTGTGCCGGTACAAATGGTATAATTGGCTTAAGAAGAATGAAAGAGGTGTTCGATATGTCTTGGAAAGAAATTTATAATCAATGGAAGAATGCAGACCATTTGGAAGAAAATCTCAAACATCAATTAGACGATATGGCAGGTTCTGAGGAACAAATAGAAGATGCTTTTTACGCACCCTTGGAATTTGGGACAGCAGGAATGCGCGGTGTGATGGGACCAGGAATTAATCGTATGAATGTTTATACCATCCGACAAGCAACAGAAGGTTTGGCACGTTTCATGGATACCCAAGAGGAGAAAACTAAAAAAAGAGGCGTGGCAATTGCCTATGATTCCCGTCATTTTTCTCCTGAATTTGCAATGGAAGCTGCTAAAACATTGGCTGTGCACGACATTCCCTCCTATGTTTTTGAAAGCCTACGACCAACACCAGAATTGTCTTTTGCGGTTCGTCATCTGCATACCTTTACAGGTATCATGATTACTGCTTCACATAATCCTGCTAAATACAATGGCTATAAAGTTTATGGTGAAGATGGTGGGCAAATGCCACCTGCTGATGCAGATGCTCTGACAGCTTTTGTACGTGAGGTTAAAAATCCTTTAGAAGTTGCAGTATTGTCTGAAGATGAGGCAAAAGCAAAAGGCTTAGTCCACATAATCGGAGATAAAGTCGATCAAGCTTATTTAGAAGAGATAAAAGCAGTAACAGTCGATCCTGCTTTAATTGCCGAAATGGGCGATAAACTTAAATTGGTTTACACACCTTTGCACGGAACAGGAAAAATGCTTGCTGAAAAAGCACTGACACAGGCTGGTTTCTCACAGTTTGTCATCGAACCACAACAAGCAATTCCTGATGCGGACTTTAGTACGGTTAAATCCCCCAATCCAGAAGAAGCTTCTGCCTTTGAATATTCGATACGTTTAGGTAAAAAAGAAAATGCGGACTTATTGATAGCTACCGATCCAGATGCTGATCGTTTAGGGGCGGCAGTGCGAATGCCTAATGGAGAGTATCAAGTCTTAACAGGAAATCAAATCGGGGCAATTTTGGTTCATTATATCTTAGAAGCCAATAAACAAGACGATACATTGCCAGAAAATGGTGCAGTGGTCAAATCCATTGTGTCAAGTGAATTTCCAACCGCGATTACTCAAAGTTATGGCGTAGAAATGTTTAATGTATTGACAGGTTTTAAATTTATTGCTGAAAAAATTCAAGAATTTGAAGAAGATCAGTCACATACTTTTTTATTTGGTTTTGAAGAAAGTTATGGCTTTTTAGTCAAACCGTTTGTACGGGATAAAGATGCCATTCAAGCGTTAGTACTTTTAGCTGAAGTGGCTGCCTTTTATAAAAAACAAGAAAAAACCTTATACGATGCTTTACAAGATTTATTTGAAGAATACGGTTATTATGCTGAAAGAACAATTCCGGTTACTATGGATGGACAACAAGGAGCAGCTAAAATTGCGGCTTTAATGAAAACTTTCCGTGAAAAAGGACCAACGGATTTTGCAGGTATTCACGTCATCGAGACCGAAGATTTTCAAGCAGGAACACGTACCAATAAAGACGGGAAAATCGAAAAATTAACCACTCCGTCATCGAATGTATTGAAGTATTTATTAGAAGATAAAAGTTGGATAGCAGTTCGTCCTTCAGGAACAGAGCCTAAAATTAAATTTTATATGGGAGTGAAAGGTGATACTTCCTCTGATGCACAAAGTCGCTTAAATAAATTAGAAAAGGCAATCACTGAAATAACAGCTATTTAAGTACTTTTAAAAAGATAAGGGCAAATTGTATATTTGTCCTTTCTTTTTAAAAAATAAAAAAGGGGGGGTAGGGTATGGAAAAGCAACCGACAATCGAAGAAATTGAGCATGTCAGTCAAATTTTCAAAATGTTGAGTGATGTCACTCGCTTAAAGATTGTTCTTTCTTTGGAAACAGGAGAAAAAAATGTTACCTTGATTGCTGAAACTGTTGAGATGGAACAATCGGCTGTTTCTCATCAATTAAAATTACTTCGTGCCAATCGAGTTGTAAAATCACGGCGGGAAGGGAAAACAATTGTCTATAGTTTAGATGATCAACACGTTTTAGACGTTTTGGAACAAACATTTCGACATATTCGCCATCTTTAACAGAAAAGATTCACCAAGTAAGCAGTAAAACGAGCTTTTTTATCAGAAAGCTCTTTTTTTCTGTGTTCTTTTTTGGTATGCTAGAGACGATTATGAGAAAAAAATGAAAAAAGGTTTAATGCTTTTTTAGTAAGGAGTCCTTATGAAAAATGAATTGAGCATTGCTTTATTAGGGTTAGGCGTGGTTGGCAGCGGTGTGATGGAAATAATTACAACTCAAAATGAGAAAATCTATGAAAAAACAGGTTACCGTTTGCATATTGATAAAGCGCTAGTTCGTTCTAAGGAAGCCTCTAGAAAAGTAGTAGAAGATAAAAAAATCCAATTGACTACCTCCATAGCCGATATCATTGAAGATCCAAAAATTGATGTGGTGGTAGAATTAATCGGAGGTATCCATCCAGCAAAAGAATTTATTAGCCAAAGTTTAGAAAATAAGAAACATGTAGTTACCGCCAATAAAGATTTATTAGCAATACATGGGACCGAATTAAGGAAATTGGCTAGACAAAAGAATGTTTCATTGTTTTATGAAGCGAGTGTTGCTGGAGGAATTCCAATTTTGAGAACTCTTTCGACCCATTTTGCCACAGATAATATTACCGCAATTTATGGGATTCTGAATGGAACAACTAACTTTATATTGACCAAGATGATTCAAGAGAATCTTTCTTATGAAATGGCTCTAAAAAAGGCGCAAGAATTAGGCTATGCGGAAGCTGACCCGAAAAATGATGTCGGTGGGCTTGATACAGCTTATAAGTTGATTATTTTAACAAAGCTAGCTTTTGGAATGGATTTATCTTTAGAAGACATCGAGATTCAAGGAATACAAGATATTTCAAAAGACGCAGTAAACCGAGCTCAAAAGGCTGGATATGAAATTAAATTAATTGGTCAAGCTGAAAGTATAAATGATAAGCTAAATGTAAAAGTGGCACCCGTATGGATTTCTCAAAAACATCCATTAGCGATGATCGCTAATGAAAAAAATGGCGTGTTTATTCAAAGTGATTCGATTGGGGAATCAATGTTTTATGGACCGGGAGCGGGTTCTCTTCCAACGGCAACCAGTGTGCTTGCGGACTTGATTAACATTGTCGAAAATTCTTATTCAGAATATAAGACCAATCAATATATTAACTTTTATAAAGAAAAACAGTTTGCACCAGCTGAAAAAGTGAATAGTCACTATTATCTTTTATTTGCTATTAAGGAAAAAGAAGCTTTTTGTGAAATGATTAAACAATGGAAAAAAGAGAACCTGTTTTTTTCTCAACCAGTTTTTGAAGGAAATGAGGCATTTTTCATTACAAAAAAAATAAATACTATTCAGTTGAATAATTTACTTCAATCAGTTGCAAGCATTGCAATATTAAAACATAAAATGAGTGTAATGGAGGATAAAAATGCGAATTAGGGTACCAGCAACAAGTGCAAATTTAGGACCAGGATTTGACTCCTGTGGGATTGCATTGTCTTTATATTTAACAATTGCGGTTAAGGAAGAAAGTGAAAGTTGGGAAATTGAGCATTCATTAGGCGATGAAATTCCTAGTGATGAGTCCAATCTTATTATTAAGACCGCATTAGAAGTACTGCCTAGCTTAAAACCTCATAAGCTCAAAATGACTTCAGAAATTCCATTAACTAGGGGGCTAGGAAGTAGCTCCTCAGCAATCGTTGCAGGGATTGAATTAGCCAATCGATTAGGAGAATTGAATTTATCTACTCAAGAAAAAGTTGAAATTGCAACCAAAATCGAAGGACATCCAGATAATGTGGCACCTGCAATCTGTGGAGATTTTGTGGTGGCAAGCTTTTTGGAAAATGATGAAAAAGATCAAGTGAAGTATGTAAAACATTATTTTCCCGAATGTGAACTACTTGCTTTTATTCCAACTAGCGAACTATTAACATCAGAAAGTCGTGGTGTTTTACCGACGACACTTTCATTTAAAGAAGCTGTTCAAGCCAGTGCAATCGCTAATGTTATGATTGCCGCTTTGATTCAAGGAAATCTCCCTCTAGCGGGAAAGATGATGGAAAAAGATCACTGGCACGAAAAATATCGGGCGAGACTCGTTTCTCACTTATCTAAAGTCCAAGAAATTTGTAAAAAAAACCAAGCGTATGGCTCTTTTTTAAGTGGCGCAGGACCAACTGTAATCATTTTAACATCTGAAGAAAAAAGCCAAAGTATACAAGACCAGTTGCAACAACTAGATCCGCAAGCAATAGTTGAAGCTTTATCAATCGACCAAGAAGGGGTACAAGTCTTTTAATTGTATACTATAAAAAACGGAGTCCTTTAAAGGGCTCCGCTTTAGTTTTATTAGACTTCACTAATGCCGCTATCTCCATCACTTCCGTAATAGCTATGATCTTCTAAGTTTAAAGCATCCATGATGAGGGACGCTGTTTCTTCAATTGATAGTGTAGCAACATTTATAACGACACAATCTAATTTTTGGTACAAGGCATTTGCAAATTCCAATTCTTCTTTTATTTTATCGATATCTGAATAAGCAGTATCTGGATTCAAGCCATAAGCAATCATGCGCTTTTTTCGGATGCCATTAAGCACTTCCGGATCGTTGGTCAAGCCAACAATTTTTTTTGAATCTACCTCCCAGATTTCTTTTGGAATATGAGCTTGTGGAACAAGGGGAAGATTGGCCACTTTTAAGTTTTTATTGGCCAAAAATAGACTTAAGGGTGTTTTTGACGTTCGAGACACTCCTAATAAAACCACATCTGCTTCTAAAAAGCCACGCGGATTTTTTCCATCATCGTATTTAACCGCAAATTCCATCGCTTTGATTCGTCTAAAATAATTTTCATCCAGATGGTGCATAGCTCCGGGTTCTTCCGTTGGGGCTATACCTGTGCGTTTTTGAACCTCAGAAACAGTTGGTGTCAATATATCTAGGTGGTAAAGCTGATTCATTTCACAATATTCTTCGGTGATTTTCACTAAATGTTTTTCAATCATCGTATGCAAAATGATGGCATTTTTTTTCTTAGCATCATTTAAAGCTTGGTATAAAACTGTTTCATTGGTCATAAATGTCCGCCGAAAGAGTTCAAATTCAATACTTGGATATTGAGCCATGGTAGCCTGTGCTAGTTTTGAAGCTGTTTCGCCGGCAGAATCGGAAATTACAAAAATCGTTACTACTTGTCTTTCTTCTTGTTCGGTCATAGGTTTATCCCTCACTTGCAATTTTATTAATACTAGTATACCATACTACCAGAAAAGTGAATCGTAACGATTTGGATTTGGAGTTGAAAAAATGCAAGAAATAAAAGAAATCAAGGATGCCTTAGAACTTCTAAAGAAAAACGGACTGAAATATACCAAAAAAAGAGAGGCCATGATTACTTATCTAGCAAAAAGTGATCGTTATGTGTCCGCAAGTGAACTTCATGAATACCTATCAGATACCTATCCCGGACTGAGTTACGATACCATTTATCGAAATCTTCATGATTTTTCCCAAATTGATATTTTAGAAGAAACAGAATTAGAAGGAGAAATGAAGTTTCGATTTCATTGTTCTTTACAAGGGAATAATTTTCATCACCACCATTTTATTTGTCGTCAATGTGGGAAAACTAAAGAATTAACATTATGTCCGATGAATTTTTTTCAAGATCAATTACCTGGTTGTTTGATTGAAGGCCATCGTTTTGAAATATATGGATTGTGTGAATCATGTCGTTTAAAACAAAATAAAAAGTGAAAAAAATCGAATGATTTCTAATTTTTCGAACGTTTGAATTTTTTAGTAAGGATTGAAATTTTTATCACCTTTTTTCCAGAACGACTTGACACATTTTGTGTACTTAGATATAATTTTATAAGGACAGTCTTGTTATTGAATAATTCATTTGATGGCAAAAACGGTTACTTTTTAAGCTCGGAGGGAGGGATTTACATGTCAAAAACAGTCGTTCGTAAAAACGAATCTCTTGATGATGCTCTTCGTCGCTTCAAACGTTCCGTTTCTAAAGAAGGTACGTTGCAAGAATCACGCAAACGTGAATTTTATGAAAAACCTAGTGTGAAACGTAAGAAAAAATCTGAAGCAGCTCGTAAACGGAAAAAATTCTAAGTTTTAGCTGTTAAGAAGTGGAGCTGGTAGTGTGTCACTACTAAGTACATTGAACGATGATATGAAAGCGGCAATGAAAGCAAAACAGAAAGAAGAATTGCAGGTCATACGCATGCTGAAAGCATCGTTGCAAAATGAACAAATTAAACTTGGCCGCGATTTGACTGATGACGAGGAATTAACGATTTTGGCTCGTGAAATGAAACAACGTCGTGATTCACTTGTTGAGTTTGAAAAAGCTGATCGACAAGATTTAGCTGACCAAGTGAAAGTAGAAATTGCAATTGTGGAAAAATATCTTCCAAAACAATTGTCAGAAACTGAAATCCGTGAAATCGTCCTAGATTCTTTCCAAAAGACGGGTGCAACCTCGATAAAGGATTTTGGGAAGGTAATGGGTGCCGTTATGCCTCAAGTTAAAGGCAAAGCAGACGGAAACCAAGTTAATGCAATCGTGAAAGAAGAATTAAACAAATTGTAATAACAAAAGCAGTTTCAATGCTCAACTTTTGAGTGTTGGAACTGCTTTTTTAATGGTTGACTTTTTCCTCTTGTAGCCCTTATTAATTGAAATCGAATTCATATCGTAGTAACCTTTTAGTATAGAGTCATATAAAATAAATCGGAAATATTTGAAAGGAGTAGAAAAAATGGAGTTAGGTATTCAAGGAAAAACAGCTCTAGTAACTGGCGCTGATTCTGGTATTGGTTTTGCAACTGCTTTAGAACTTTTAAAAGAAGGCGCACAAGTTGTGATGACCGACCAATACCCTGAGAGTTTAGAAAAGGCTGTTTTAAAGATAGACAACTATTCAGAACAGGTTTTTTCTTATCCAGCAGATATTACAAATAAAGAAGATTTGAAAAAACTACATGAAAAAGTTAAAGCGGAAGTTGGTAAAATCGATATTTTAGTTCAATCTGCAGGTATCACTGGTGCTCAAGGTCTGTTCCATGACATTGACGATGATGGGTGGATCAATACGTTAGAAGTTGATTTATTGGGTCCTGTTCGTGTCGTCAAAGAATTTCTACCTGATCTAAGAGCTGGCGGTTGGGGACGACTGATTTTTCTTGCTTCAGAAGATGCGTTACAAATTTATGAGGATGAAATTCCTTATTGCACCGCAAAAGCTGGTATTTTGGCTTTATCTAAAGGATTATCTAAAACGTATGCAAAAGAAGGTCTATTGGTCAATGCTGTTTCTCCAGCATTCATAAAGACGCCAATGACAGAGGCGATGATGGAAAAACGTTCGAAAAAATTACAGGTAACCAAAAAGGAAGCCATCGACTCATTTTTAAAAGAAAAACGACCAAATATAGAACTACAACGACGTGGTCAGGCAGAAGAAGTAGCTGCCGTTATCGCATTTTTATGCTCGAATCGTGCTTCTTTTGTCAATGGTGCTAATTATCGGGTTGATAGTGGCTCAGTAGCGACGATTTAATAAAATCTTTTAGAATTTTTAGTTTTCGTGAAAAAGTATTGCGAAAATAATTATCAAACGGAGGCGATAATGATGGATATTGCAACAAAAGAAAATTCTCCAAGAAAAACGTATGATTATTTGTTGATTGGTGGAGGTATGGTCGCAGGATACGCCGTAAAAGGAATACGTAAAGTAGATAAAGAAGGGCTTATTGGTATTATATCAAAAGATGCAGATGCTCCATATGAACGGCCCGCTTTATCTAAAAAACTATGGACTGATCCAGAATTTACAGAAGATCAAATTTCTATCGGAGCAGAAAACGATCCAAGAACCATGATTGAATTACGTACGACTGTCAAGGCTGTTTTGCCGGAAGAACACCTGGTTAAATTAGAAAATGGCGAAATGATTGGCTATAAAAAGTTATTACTTGCAACAGGAGGAGAACCTAATCGAATCAAAGGCCCCGATGCTGAGCAAGTCATTGTCTTTAGAGATTGGTCTGATTATCGCAAACTACGTCAACAATCAGGAAAAAATCAAGAAGTCTTAGTGGTTGGTGGTAGTTATATTGGCACTGAACTTGCGGCTGCTTTAGTGCAAAACAATACCAAAGTAACCTTGATATATCCAGACAAAATTTTGAATGCTAAACGTTTTCCAAAAGCTTTGGCTAAAGAATATGAAGAAACTTTTCAAAATGCTGGTGTAAAATTAGTCAAGGAGAAAAGGGCAACCTCTTATTCCATAAATGATGATAAAGTTGAGCTACTACTTGATGACGGGTCTCGTTTAACAGGAGACACGCTTGTCATTGGACTTGGAGTCAGTCCACGAATTCAATTAGCAAAAGAAAGTGGTTTGAAACTGATAGAAGATGGGGTATGGACGGATAATAAATTACATTCTTCCAAAACGGATATTTGGGTTGCAGGTGACATCGCCTCTTATCCAGATGCTATTTTGGGACGAAGCAGAATAGAACATGTGGATCACGCCAGAAATTCTGGCGAAGTCGTAGGATCGATTATGGCTGGTGCAAATGTAACTTATGAGCACACTCCTTATTTTTATTCAAATGTTTTTTCAATTTCTTGGAAGGCAATTGGAAAGATGGATCCTTCACTAGAACAGGTGATTGATGACGTTGGAACCGGGAAAGTTGTCTATTTTGTGGACGACCAAAAACTAGTAGGCGTATTACTATGGAATGTGGCAATCGATTTGGATGATGTGCGTGCACTATTGAAAAACCCACCCACGTCTTCAAAAGATTTGAAAGGTGCTCTGCTGGAGAAAAAAGAATAGTCATTTATTAAGAATCGTTAACAGATAAGGAAAGGACTAGCATATTATTTGCCTAGTCCTTTTCTTGTCTGTATGATAAGAAACGGTCTTTTGTAAAAGAAATGAAAGACGATGACAAAATGAACTTGTTTTTGACTGGTTTAAGAAAATTTTAATGACAGTCGAAACTTTTCTTTTTATCGTAGTGTGGTAAAATAGAGAAGACTGTAAGAAGGAGTTGAAAATTTGACAGAAGTTCAAACAAAAACAGAAATTAAATTGACAGAAGCAGATGATCCTCGTCTTCTTTTTGGAACTCATGATAAACACCTTAAGTTGATTGAAGAATCATTTCCAGTGACCATTCGTACAAGAGGTGAAATGATTCAATTTCAAGGAAGCAAAGAAGCTGTGGATCAAACAGTGGATTTATTTTCTGTGTTACGAGAATTGATTAAAAGAGGGGTTGCCCTAGCTACGCCTGATATTGTAACCGCCATTCAGATGGAAAAAAGTGGGGATATTAACCGACTTTTAGAAATGTATGAAGAAGAAATTTTGAAAGATTATAATGGAAAACCAATCCGACCGAAAACTCTTGGTCAAAAAAGATATATCGATCAGATACGCGCACACGATGTAACGTTTGGGGTTGGTCCTGCGGGAACTGGAAAGACTTTTTTAGCTGTAGTTTTGGCCATTGCTGCTTTAAAAAAAGGCCAAGTCAAAAAAATCATTTTAACCAGGCCAGCTATAGAGGCTGGTGAGAATTTAGGCTTTTTGCCAGGTGATTTAAAAGAAAAAGTAGATCCATATTTGCGACCAGTTTACGATGCCTTGTACCAGATATTTGGTGTTGAACATACGAATCGTTTGATGGATCGTGGCGTAATTGAAATTGCCCCTCTAGCATATATGCGAGGAAGAACCTTGGAAGATGCTTTTGTTATTTTGGATGAAGCCCAAAATACGACAGTCGCTCAAATGAAGATGTTTTTGACACGACTTGGTTATCAGTCCAAAATGATTGTCAATGGTGACATTAGTCAAATCGACTTACCAAGAGGAGCCTCTAGTGGGTTGATACATGCTAAACATATTTTAAAAGACATCCCAGCCATCGCCTTTGTTTCTTTTGACGCAAGTGATGTGGTTCGCCATCCTGTAGTTGCCAAAATAATTTCAGCTTATGACCAAGCTGAAATTAAAAATCAATCATCCTCAAAATGACTTGCTAGTATCGGGTAGGGAGGTAAAAAAATGATCATAAAACCCCTAGAAAAAGTACGAAAACGATTAGGAAAGGCGTATATGCCTTTAATAGTGGCTATTTTTTTTGTGGTTTTAAATGGCTTAATCTATTCAAGTGCCAAACAAAATATTGTTGATTATTCCGAAGGTCAAGTGGCTGAAGAGAGTATTCGCGCGAATAAAACCATCGAAAACACTAACGCGACACAACAAAAACAAAAATTAGCGGCTGAATCCGTTGTTCCTGAATATACCTATCAAGAAGACATTGCCACAAACCAAAAGGCCTATATAGAAAATCTGTTTCAGCTTATCGACAGCGTTCGAAAAGAAAGTAATGAAGAAGACCAAAAACGTAAAGAAGCTGCCAAAGATAATGAAAGTCCACAGCTTGTAACTGAGGATGAAAAAATAGCAGCTTTGAAAAAGAAGTTTGAAGAAATTAATACTGATGATTTAGGCTTCTATCAACGAATCAATAACAGTTTCTTTCAACTTGTTTTTCAACTTTCAGAAGAACAAGTTGGCCAAGTGGAAGAAGAAAGTTTAAATCTCATTGCAAGTAAGATGAGTGATCAAGTTCGTCAGTCAACATTATCTGATGCTAAAAATGATGCAATTTCTCAAGCGGATTATCTTGATGTTTCAGCCGATGAAAAAGAAGCCATCAAATATCTTGTTTCTCAAGGAATTGTTGTCAATACTTTTTTAAATGAAAAGAAGACCCAAGAATTGAAAGAAACAGCCGCTGATAGTGTTCAACCAGTTATGATTTATCAAGGAGAAATCATTGTTCGTGAAGGTTCACAAATCGATGCGAATGCGCTCGAAAAGTTAGAGCTGTTAGGGATGACAAGTAGTGAAGCCTCTATTTATAGTTTGTTGGCCATGCTGTTAGTTGTTGTTTTTCAAATCATTGTCTTGTTATACTTCATGCATAATATAAAAGATAAGCAACAAAAAGATAATTATATTGCTTTTTATGTTATTATCATGACATTAAGTATTGTGGTGATGAAGTTTTTCCAAATTTTTCAAACAGAGTCGGTGCTTTATACGCCTTTGCTTTACCCAGCGGCTTTTGCGCCTTTAGTGATGAATTTATTTGTGAATCGTCGCTCAGGAGTTTTAGCAGCTATTTTTCAAGTCTTATTTGCAACGGTTATTTTTTATGAAGCGATGGGTACCAATATCTTAATTGTTATCTTGATCTCGTATCTGTTTTCTGGATTAATGGGAGTCTTGTTACCAAGGAAAAGAATTATTGATCAAGGACGAGCGGCTATTATGTGGATAGTGGTTTTTCCACTCTTTTTAAATATCATTTTAGAGGTTTTTCAAGGAGCCAGCTTTAGTTCTGGGAGAACTTGGATTGCTTTATTATGCAGTATAGCAGGGAATGTATTTGCTTTACTTTTGACGGTTGGTTTGCATCAATTTATTGAATTAGTGGTCACTGATGATAGTGTGATTGTGTTAAATGAATTAAGCAACCCTAATCATCCGTTATTAAAACAGTTGCTAGAAGAAGCACCAGGGACTTATCATCACAGTATGATGGTCGCCAATTTGAGTGCAAATGCTGTTGCTGAAATCGGTGGACGCTCTTTATTGACTCGAGTGGCTTGTTATTACCATGATATTGGTAAACTAAAACATGCAAACTTTTTTGTTGAAAATTTACCACAAGGAGCAGAAAATCCACACAATTTCTTGTTACCAGAAGATAGTAAGCAAATTATTTTCGGACATGTGACTGATGGTGCAGAAATCTTAGAAAAAGAAAAAATGCCACAGTTTGTCATTGATATTTGTCGCCAACACCATGGAACAACACTTATGAAATTCTTTTATATGAAAGCCAAAGAACGTAATCCTGAAGTAACAGAAGCTGAGTTTCGTTATCCAGGACCTAAGCCACAATCCAAAGAAGCAGGGATTGTCAGTATTGCAGATACCTGTGAAGCAGCTGTGCGTGCAATGGATAGTCCGACAAATGAAAAAATCAAAAAATTTGTTTCAGATGTAATCAATGAACGGAT
>Ga0079226_10002967_pt1 | contig 13067 bp, 8 predicted proteins | sample Poulit2014_FD_76345 | JGI IMG/M metagenome (GOLD analysis project Ga0079226, IMG submission 76345) | Agricultural soil microbial communities from Georgia to study Nitrogen management - Poultry litter 2014 | ecosystem: Environmental > Terrestrial > Soil > Agricultural land | place: USA: Georgia... | reverse complement strand
TTCTCCGGGAAATATGTATATGAAGAGTATTATCTGGAAGACCTCATCAGTGCTTTTAAATACACAGATGTCGATTTCGTCACAAAAGATAACAACGCCGAAGCGCATAATTTCATTAAAAACCTAGATAATGCATATCGCTCTTTGATAGACATAACGAGTATTTCATCGCTGGATGATATCAAAAACCTTACCAATGGCTACAACCTGGATGGAGTAGAGATAGTATCATTAGAGGAAAATGAGAAACATCAAAACAAAGATTTCGGTCAAAAAGAACTTAGCGTCATCGTCCCTATCCATAATAACGGGACATATTTGGAAGAGAAATGTTTCGCAAGTCTAAAAAGATCTAGCAGTTTTGACAAAATGGAAATCATCTTTGTAAACGACGGAAGCACGGATGATAACACTATTAAAATAATCGACAGACTGCGGAGAAGGCATCCTGATATTGTCTACTTCGAATTTGATAGCGGCTCAGGAAGTGCCTCCAGACCACGTAACAAAGGTATACATCTGGCCACTACAGAGTTAATAACCTATCTCGACCCGGACAACGAAGCTTCCGGTGATGGTTATCATCGAATGCTTGAAGTGATGAAGAACCAGGATGTTGATATGGTTGTTGGAAATATCATTAAAGAAGATAATCAGAAAAGAACTGCCGGTAAATACAGTGGTACAATCAAAAAGTATAACTTCAATAAATTATATATACCGGATCCACGGGAGTATCTGATCAGAGCAGCGATGAGAGTGCAAAGTATCCAGGCACTCATAGTCAAAAAATCAGTTATTACAGATAATGATATAACCATGGTTGAAGGTGCAGCTGGACAGGATACAATGTTCTTCCAAGAACTGGTGCTGAACTGTGACAAAATACAAGGAATTGATAAATTCATCCATGTATACTATGCAGCCGTCGCTGGCAGTGTTACAAACACGATTTCCAAATCCTTCTTTGACAAGTATTATAAGTTGGAAATTGAACGGATCCCTTATCTCGAAAAGTATAACTTGATGGATGTATATTTAAAAGAGCGATATAGTTTCTATATCAGGAAATGGTATATGCCTAGATTGGAAAGAGTTGCTTCTGAACAAAGGGAAGAAGCGGTTAAACGCTTCCTTGACATTATAGAGCTGTATGAGAAATATGAACCGGAATTTGAATTAGAGGTTCAGGAGTATTTGGACTCCCTGTATAGAGAAATCAAGGTATAGATAAATACTAGAGTACAGAGATTGAGAGTTGGATATTAATGAAAATTAATGACTTTACTATACAAAAATTTAATGAACATGAAGGTATTATAAATATTCTGGTTGTAGAACCAGAAAATCAGAATATTTATTCTGATACCAATAAAGGATTTATAACTGCCAGGAGTCAGGAGTATAATTTTAAAATCCTGACTGTAAGAGAAATCATTGAAATGGATAAAGAGTTATACTATAAAATTGAATATAAGGGTAAAGAAATTGGTTTATTTAAGCCCGTAAAAAGTATTTTTCTGATACCAAAGATGAATAAGCAAGTAAAAATAAAACAAACTGCTAAATTTGAAAATGTATTGAATGAATATCTCCTCCTTGAGCAAGAACACTTCGAATCTAATAGATCCAATGTGGCATTCTCAAAATATTATGCGGTTTTTGAGGGAAAAATATATGAAACAATCGTTCTTATAGATGAAATACTATGTTTCCTTAAACCTAATGAAATTAATAATCTGCATAAAATAGCGAAGCATTTTACTGTCGAAACTGATGCGATGACCTTTTATAATAGCGAGATGACTAAAAAAAGTAAGTTAATTAAAGCTGGTGAAAAAATTTATTCTTCAAAATATATTGTTCCAAACGAGAAGAAAATAAAATTTAGATATCATAATAAAGATGTTTGGATTTCAGAAGAACATATAAATATAAACTATACAATTAACTATTATCAATCTAATGATATTAATGAACTTATTATAAATGCTATTCTGAATCAATATAATGAGAAACTGGACGATTACCATATTTATTATAATAAGGTTCTCAATCGTGAATTGAATAAATAAGGTGGGAGAATTGATGGATCTGAGGCGATATCGTAAAGCCTTCAATAAGGAATTTAAAAAGCAAGGTTTATCAAAAACAACTATATTTAAATCTATCAAATTATTTAATTCAGAGAATTTGACGATCCAAAATTATTCATTAAAAAGAGATCTTTTCTACTATTCAAAGAATGTTTTTGTTCCTAACAGTAATGAACTCCCCAGTTGGAACGTTGAAAAAAACAGCATTAAAATGCTCTACCTTTCTTATTTAACACTTAATAATAACTTTGCTTCTTCACCAGATGAAAGCTTCTTTAATATTGAAGAAAACGAAGTATACTATATTCATATCTCTATACATCAAAGTAAAAAAATAAATGTAACACCAATTATTATTCATTATTCAAAAGGAAGAAAAACAAAGCTTACTAAAATAATTGATAAAAACCAGCTATTGAATTTTTCAAATGGTGAAGATAAATGTAGATTAACTTTTAAAATAGAAGGTAGTGGAGACTTTTCAATTGAGAATATTAAAGTTCTAAAACTGCGATAAGGTGATGTGTCAATTATGGAGAATAATTTTCTAAAATTAAATGAAAGAGATTTGTTATTAAAGATTCCTAAAAAATATTATTTTGAAGAACAAGGCAATAAATTTATTTATAATAGTCTTGTTAATAATAAAGTTATTGCTCTCTCAAATACGCTTAATGGTTCTATCGTAGAAGTAAAAAAACAGAAATTGTTTAACAAAAAAAGTATGTCATTTGTTAGTAGAAATGGAGAAGACATAGGTTGGGTTCATTTAGAGAATTCCAAAAGATTATTTAGATTGCCTAATGTGCAGGGCAAATTTAATAATATTTCAAAACCCGTCGAGACGGATGAGAATTTAAAAGATCTTGTGAATAGAATTATTAAAGCCAGCTATATCTTTTTTGAAGATAACGAACCGATTTTGTTAGTCAATAAAATTGGTTCAAATATGTATAAAAAACTTCATGCTAATGATTTCTATAGAGCGCAAGTGCCTAATACTCCTTTAAATATAAGTATTGACAAAAATACAATGCTATATAAAAATAGTCATTTTAGTCGGGATGTCAGACAGTTAGAAAAGGACACAGTTTGCAAAGTAATTCTTTATTTCGAAAATTTAAATGAACTACGAATTCAAATAAATGACAAACTATATTGGATAAAAAAAGATCATCGAATCACGAAAAACCATTTGGAAATTGAAGATATTAATTATGAATTAGTAGACATGTTAGTATATTTAAAAGAATTGGATAAAAAGAATAATATTTTGATTCAAAATCAGAATAATAAATTAAAAAATATAGAATCTAATATTGAAATATCAAATGATTTACAAAAATTTTATCTGAAGAAATATATAGGTGATATTTATGAATCTAAATAAAGTGATTTCTCTAGATACTGAATTTAATAATAGGCTTCCTGATGGTAAGCCTATTATTAAATTTATGAAAAAAGTTATAAATCAAAAAATCAAAACATTAGAAAATACTTCTTTATTTCAAGAATTAAAACTTTTGAATATTCATTCCGATCTAGAAAATGACATCTTGCTACTGAGTGAACCTAAAGATACTTTCTTGATTGAAGAAGATTTATTACAATTTATTGAAAACTATAAGCAAGAAGTATTCAAAGCACAAAAGGAAAGAGTACCCATTGTCCATTTAATAACTAATATTAAATGGTTTCGATTATTCGAAGATATTATAAATCAAAGTGGAATAGAAATTTATGTATCTAAGAGAGATTATGAAAAAATGGATAAAGAGAAAAACAATGAAAAAATTAAAATTTTAGAAGAGTATATTATGCCTAGTGAATTTCATAATTATTCCAATGACATTAATAAATCAATTATAATTGATTTAACATTCGCAGATTGGAACAATAAAAATTACTCATTAAATTTTCAAAAGTTAATATATAAAGCGATGAAATTTAATAATATTTTATTGTTGGTAAAACCTGGTGATTATGTCCCACAGTTTGAGAATAATAAAATAAAAGTTACTGATGATATAAATAGTCATGAGATTTTTAAATATACAAATGTTTTTATATACACTAATAAACCATACAGTAACGAAATTGTCTCCAGGATATTATATTATGCAGCAAATTCTAAAGTTATATTTACCAATTATAATTATAGCTTGAATAATATAATTCCTTCGGTAATATTAAACCTTAATAAAAATGATTATGAGATTTCACCTTTAAATGGGAAAGATGCATTTGATGTTATTAACAAAAATAGAAACAAAGTTATGTATGATAACACATTGATAAATGTGTTATCTAAGATTTATGAAGATATATACGGAGAAAAGTTAATTAATAAACTAGTGTTTAATTTGAGAAGAAAACATGATACTTCAAATAACTTTTTTAGACTTTCAATGGATGAAAATAGTCCATTCAATATCTTTATTAATAGTAAAAAATATGATATTGAACAAACATTATTTTTCCCGTTATTGTTTTTAAATGAAAAAGCAGTAAATTTTAATGATAATTATATACGTTATATTGAATACAACAATGATTTAACTATTAAACAAAAATTATCAATCTCTGAAAAAAATATAAAAGAAAAGAAATTAAGTATTATTATACCTATTCATAATAATGGAAAATATTTAAAATTTAAATGTTATAATAGTATAAAAAAGTTAAGTTGTTTTAACGAATTAGAAATTATTTTTATAGATGACGGTAGTACAGATTATGAGACACTAAGAATAGTTGAAGATATATGTAATGAAAACTCAGAAATTATATACAAAAGGTTTGAAAATGGGTCAGGGAGTGCTTCAAGACCTCGTAATGTTGGTATAGATTTGGCAACGACTGATTATATTACATTCCTTGATCCAGATAATGAAGCTATAGATGATGGATTTTCTGTACTTTTGGATAAAATTTTACAAGACGATGAAATGGATATGATAGTAGGTAATATTGTTCGAGAAGATAATCTGAAGAGAAACGAAATAAATTATTATAATAAAGTAATAAAAGAAAATGTAAATGACGTTATTGAAAACACCCGAGATATTCTAATTAAGACTCGTTTAACCGTGCAGAGCATTCAAGCATTAATAGTTAAACGACAAATATTAATAGAGAATAACTTAAAAATGGTAGAAGGTGCAGCTGGACAAGATACATTATTTTTCCAACAGTTGATGTTAAAGTGTAAAAAAGTTAAAGTATTAAATCAAATGGTACATTCTTATTACGCATATGTTGAAGGTTCTGTAACAAATACAGTAACGCATAGATTTTTCGAAAAGTTTTACAAGGTGGAATTGGAAAGAATCAAATTTTTGGAAGAAGAAAATTTGATTGAGGTTTATATGGATATTAAATTTAATTTTTACTTTAAAAACTGGTACCTTAAAAAATACGAAACTATAAATAGTGTAAGTGAGAAAAATAAATCAAAAGATTATTTGGATAAAATTATCAAGTTGTATGAGCCATATAAAGAATATTTTGATGATATAGAATATTAACTTTTATATCCCTGTAATATTTTTATCATTATAAGTTTGGATAAGTGGAGAAATGATAAAAATCATAGAATATGCTGATATATTAAAAATAGCGAAGAAAATATATTTAAAATCGTGATAATAATTTAGTTGTATTATTAAACAGGTTATCCGTTGATAGAAAAAGCACCATCAGTTTTTATAAGAAGCTTTTGGTGTGATGAAATATAAGCTAATTATATATGTAGATGATTCTACCTTATATAATAAGTTATTTCTTGGATGGTATATCGGTAATGAGGATTGTTTTTATTTGAAGGGTTACTCTGAGATGATTATTAAATTATTTAAGCTTTTTAACATAGACGAAAATAGCTGATTTACTATTGTTCTTCAGCTGGAGGATTTACGACAATTATATTGACTACAATGTGAGAAAGTCCAACATCATTAGTTAACAAGCCTGAAATATATATGATTTTAAATATTTGAGAAGCAAAATAAAAACATTATAATGCTTTATTTCTGAAATTAACTGAAGGTGAAATCCTGAGATAGTATACGGTAAGATTTTTAATTATATCTTTTATGAGATTTAAAAATTATATCCCTTCTCTATTATATTTTAAAAACCGATTACGTCAGGCAGATATGAAAATCGCTTCAATATTTTTTGCGAAAGATAGGTCAATAGAACCTAGACCGTGAAACTGTAAATATGAACTTATATAATGACAAACCAGCTGGCCATAATTCTTTGAACAACGAAAAATTATATGATTAACAGGATAGATATTTAACAAAGAATATTAAATATCTGGAGGAATAATTATTATAATATCCATGTGATCTTAGTTATATGGACATTATGTTTTAATATTCTATAATTTGAAATAATTCTAATAAATGAAAACAAGGTATGATTAATTTATAGGGGTGTTAAAATGGAAAGTAAAATGCGGTTATATCCTAATGGTTTCTTAATAACAGATCAACGATATGATAATTTACCAGAACATTATTCTAGTTTGAAATTGTTGGATAAATTCTATTATTATTATGATAATAATAGACCACCAGAATTAATTGAAAAAGAGAATAATTTCATTATAATTCAGGGTCATTTTGTACATATAGGGCCTAAAAATAATATGGACACATCAGAATTGATAAATACACTTTTAGAAACTTATAAAAATAATTACGAAGAATTTCTTACACATTTGGATTTTATCGGTGGACGTTATGTAGTTATTGTAGGAGACAGTGAAAATATAGAAATTTATCCAGATGCAACTGGTGCTAGGACTGCATATTATTCGACTGAAAATTTAATCGCCTCTTCTCATGTCCATCTTATAAATGACCTTGTACCTCATACAAAATATGAAATTGGCGAAAGAGCGCCATTGCTTACTTTTCACTGGGATACAACACCCTATGAGAATATAAAGAGCATAAACCCTAATCATAAAATTAATATTGTTACTCAAACAAGACAAAGGTTTTTTCCACGAAAAGAAAATGTGTATAATGGATATGAAGATAGCTCCAAACTAAAACTTATAAATAAATTATGGAAAGATCAAATTTATCTCTATAACAAAAGATATGATAATATAATTTTTTCTCTTACTGGAGGGGCCGATAGCCGTGTTTCACTATCTATGGTAAAAGGTTATATTGACTCAATGCGTTTCTTTACTTATTCAACTGAAGAAGGTGAAACTAAGGAGAAGAGTAAATATGCGAATGTTTTATCTGATGATCAATATATCGTCCGAAAAATATTGGAAGATATCAAACTTAATCATAGATTTTTCTTTTTTGATAAAAGAGAAGGATTCTTAAATGAAAAAGAAAACTTCATATTAAACAAAAATACTATAAAACCTCATGGTAGGTTTATTATTCCTTTTTATAAAGAAACTTTTCCAGAGAAAGATATTATGCATTTAAGAGGAACACCATTAGAAGTTGGAAGAGGATATTTTCTTTCGAGAAACAGGAAAAATAATTCTGAGGAAGTTAAGGCAACATTCAAGCATAATATGAAAAAATATCTAAATGTTGTTTCGGAAGAAGAAATTGAGGCCCTTTTTGAGGAAGCTTGTGATATATTCCAATATGATAAAGAGTTATACAATTATCATAAGCTTGATTTATATTATTGGGAAAACAGAATGGGAAGATGGCACTCTGAAATACTAAATGAAAATGATGTTTGTTTTGAAACTTTTATGCCTTTCAATATGAGAGCTATGATTAATATTTCACTTTCCTATACTCGAAAAGAAAGAAGATCGGGTTATATGTTTAATGAATTGATTAATCGAAACTATCCTATTCTAAATTTTTATGGCAAAAATAATAAATTAAATTTATACGAACAAATTAGGAATGAGAAAATGAAGAACGAAAGTATTTTTAGTTCTTTTAAAGTCCATTACGAAAATCAAGTTAAAGAAATTCCGACAGAAGATAATAGACTCTATGTTCCTATAGATTTTATGAATCAGAATAACTTTGTAGAGCATGTTTTTAAATTCAGTAAAGAACAGGGATTTGTAAACCTTGCATTAATCAATAAATATTCCAATAAAAAAGCAAAAGGGTACTTAAAATATGAGATTTTACTTAACGAAAAAAAAATTCAAGAAGAGGATCTAGCTGATTGGAATCAAGAAAATATTCTTTCTGTTTTTAATTTGACAAAAGATGATACTATCAAGATTCGCATAAAACCGTTAAAAGATATTGATACGCTTTCATGGGAGTATGCTTCTAGTTTATATATCACGAAATTTAAAGAAATTCAATATGATAAAATGGTACAAAAAAGTATAACGGCAACTAGCCCATATTCTAAGTTGTACTATTAAACAGGTAAATCTTTAAAACTCTATGATGTTAAAATTAAAACATATAGGCTTTTAATCTAGTTTATATTCTAGATGTTCTCAGTTTTTTACTTATAATAGATCAAGAATAAAAAGGGAGTACACTAACTAATGACGTAGACTTAGTCACAGATGATATCTTCTTCAAGAACACCCCTAGATGTTGAGTTCAGTGAGCAGTTCGCCACACAAAAATAATGGGACTCTAACAACCAAAAGAAATCGTAAATAAAAGAATGGAAACGGGTAATCGCTGAGAGCAAACGTAAAAACTTAACACGTGAATACCCGTTACTTGACGATAGATATATGAGACGATGAACCACTGGGAATCAAGAAAACACAGGGAAATTATCTTCTGTATGCTTTCAAGGTCTACCTCAGTGTGGAGGTGTACATCATTACATTCTAGAGTTTACCTTTTAAGGTGGCCAGTATCAATGAAAGGTGAACTTTCATCCTGTTGGTCAAAGACCTGGACACCGGGATAATTGCCAAATTTCGTTATCAGAACAAATAGATGATTTCTGTTCTTAAAATTCATTGTGGAAACCAGTTCTTTTTTAGATTTTTTAAAAGGTAAAATTTTGAAATAGCATGCAAGCTAAAATGTTATTAAATGGAGTGAGACAACTTTGAATAATTCATTGGTTTATACAAAAAAAAAAGAAACTATAGGAGTAATAACAACATATTTCACAACCCAAATGCTAATGCACGATTATGAAATCATACATATTGATAAGCATAAATATGAAGAAGTTATTCATCGAAATAACATTAAAAAGGTCATTATAGATAACGATATCTACGAATTAGATCATGCGTGGTATGATGAATCAAGAGACTCACTTCTTAGCTACTTAAAATCGAACTATATTAAGACTACAGTTATCAAAAATTCACAAAAAAATTTAGATAGGGTATTTTTGGAATGTGAAGTGTTTAAATCCAGAAAAGACCAAAATGATAATTTTGACAGTTCTCATATTTTACTAAATGAAGATTTATTTAATCCGATGGATACTATAAAAAATATTGACATAGTATATTTGCATTTTAATAAAATAAAAAATACTCCATATTGCAAACTTTTTAGAAAAGATGAAAATTTTATTTATAAAGATATATTATTAGATGGATTTAAATATGATAAATTGTTATATTTAATCAAGATATTGAAAAATACAAAGGTTTTGTATATTAATTTTGATGTTGATATTGATAATATTATTCTTCAATATATTATTAATATTTCAAATCTTTATAATGTATTTGTGGTTTGTGATTACCAATATAATATGACACCAAAATATACATACAACAGTTACAGCGATATTTCTAATTTTTCTACGATCAAAATCGTGCTTAATAATGAAATATATAAGGATAAAATACTAACTAGAAATATCAGAAATATATTTATTAACAATACTTTTTTTAATGAAAAATCCACAAAATATCAATTGCAGCTTATTAACTGTAAATCAAATTTGAAACATGTAAGTGTTATAACATCGACAAATAGAAAAGAGAATATTTACAAATATTTAAAACAGTTATCAAAACAGAACTTTGTTAAGTTACAAGTAATCTTAAATACACACGGTTTCAGCCTTGATGAAAACATGAAAAATAAGTTGATTGAAAAATTTGATATGGAGATTATATTTTTAGAGGCTCCAAAAGATTATAGTTTGGGAAAATGTTTAAATTTATGCATCGATTATATAAAGTATCCAATTGTAGCAAAAATGGATGATGATGATTTTTATTGTCCTAATTATTTAATTGATCAATGCATCTCCCTTAATTATAGCAAAGCAGATGTCGTTGGTAAGTTATCCCAATTTATATATTTAGAAGCAGAAAATATTACAATTAAACGTTTATCAGAAGAGTATTATAAATATGTTGACCTAGTTATGGGGGCTTCATTAGTTTGTAAAACTGTTTTGCTAAAAAAGTACCTTTTTAAAGATTTAAATAAAGGTGAAGATGCAGACCTTTTAAAAAGGATAAAACAAAATCGGGGCAGGTTATTCGCCAATCATCCTTATGATTTTTGTATTTTCCGTGGGTTTGATAAAGATAAACATACATGGAAAATAAGTGATTTAGCAATGCTTAAATCATCAAAAATTATATGTTATGGAAATTCTTTAGAAACCTTATGTACTGAAAATTAAATAATCATGTTAGAAATAATTAGAAAGAGGTGTTTTTTGTATGGACAGATCATACTTAAGTAATCCGTTTAGCTTAACGAAACGAGAATTTGAGAATAAAAGTTTACTGGACAACAGTATGTCATTAAATTATGCATATTTTTATTATAATGATGAAACAAAGTATGCAACTTTTGAAAAAAATGGAATAACATTAATATTGATAGGATATATATTAGATATTCGTGATTCCTCACAAACATCCGCCTCAATTACCGAATCTTTATTGGACCTATATTTTAAAAAAAATAATTTGTTTTATGAAAATTTATCATACCTTAATGGGAGATTTGTCCTTATTTTTGACAGTGAAGATGATACACTTGTGTATTCTGATTCAACAGCGTTGCGCCCTCTTTTCTATTGGGAAAATGATATTGTTTCATCGCATGAGATTATTATCAGAGAAGCTGTGCTCGAAGAACTAAATATTGAACTAGAAATAAGTTCATTTGAAATGAAAAATTTCTTAGATTATTCTAATACAGATTCTATATATAAATTTAACCCTAACTTATACTTTTCTTTCAAAGATCAAGAATTTATACGTTATTATCCTAAAGATAATTTTGAAAACCAAACACTGGAGAAAGTTTTGGAAAATACAGAAAACTATTTTTTACCTCAGGTTGAATGGTTGGATAAAAATTATAGCACAATCCAACAATCGTTGACGGGTGGTTTTGATGCAAGGTTATCATTAGCCATTAATAAGCCTATATTAGATAAGCTCAATTTCTTCACTTATATGTATAGATTCAATGAAAATGATCTTTACGATGAACTAAGTCAATTTAAAAAAATCTATTATAAAGATAAGTACATCGTAGATCAGTTAATATACAATTTTAACTTGAGACATAAGTATTTCTTTTTTGGAGATTATAAAATGCCAAGGGAGTACCAGGAGAAAATATCAACACATGTAAGCTCACATCATTCTTATATTTTAAGCTATCTTACTCACGAAGAATTCGATAAAGGATCAATTCACGTTAAATCAACACTTTATGAATTGGCAAAACAGCCTTATACAGGGCATGCTGAAATGAAAATAGAAGATAATTGGATGATAAGAGCAATCAAGCATTGGGCCCCCGCAGAAATCAGAGAAGATGAAAGTATATTGAATGACATGTATCAGGCTTACTTTAGAAGAAACAAGTTACAAGAGGTCATTAATAAAGGTCATAACTTACCAATGATTATTTATTGGGAATATCGGATGGGGAATTGGCATGGAAGCCTGACTCAAGAAACAGATACCGTAATGGAAACATTTATTTTTATAAATAACAGATACATGATTGACCAACTGTTAACTTTGAAACTAGAAGATAAAAAGGAAAAAAGGTATCTCACTGAATTAGTTAAAAGATTTTGGCCGGCTTTAAATTACTTTGTTTCAAACAGTTTTGATACTTTGGAAGATAAATTAGAAGAAACAAAAAAGCATATAAAAAATTGATCATAAGCAACTAAAATCCTATAAAAATATCAATGTTTTCTCAGAGATGAATTTTAGACCTCAAATTTATTTTTAAAGTGTATTTAATGGTTATCCAATATAGTAATGTGAAATTGTAATACTAATAATCAACAGACTTGCTTACGGCGCTCTAATGTTACCAATGCGTCGGAGGTTTTAGTACCACCCAAATCGCACACCATGTTACCACTTGAATCGGACTAGATGTACCCTGTGTTTCGCAACAAGAAAGTACATAGAAATGCAATGAAAAATGCAGAGGGTTGCCACCCTGTGGTCTTCAATTAACGCGATTTCGATAAGGCATGGGTGAGTCGGTAGCTTTCACCGGTAAATGACAGGACATGGGCATGGTGGATGAGCCGGTCCACCAGTGCCACCGTCAGTCTGCCATCCACAAATATTCTGTTCCATTGACTGAATTCCAGATTGGAAGTGATAATCAGGCTCTTCTGCTCATACCACTCGGAAATGAGTTGGAACAGAAGTTCAGACCCCTCTTTTCCGAACGGCAGGTAGCCCATTTCATCGAGTATGATCACATCCACTTTTTCAAACCGTTTTCTGAAGGCAGCGAGTTTGTCCTGGTGTAATGCGGTCTCCAAACGTTCCACCAGCACAGCGACCCTGAAAAAGCGCACTTCATACCCATGTTCGCATGCTTTTCTGCCCAGACCTGTGGCCAGGTGGGTCTTCCCTGTGCCCGGGGCGCCGATTAACACCACATTCTCCCGATTGTCGATGAAGGACAGACTTTGGAGACCATCTGAATCAATATGGCCGGGAAACCGGATCTGATCATGCCACTGATAGTGCGACAGGCTTTTTCCATCCAGAAATCTGGCCTT
>Ga0079226_10002966_pt1 | contig 13071 bp, 10 predicted proteins | sample Poulit2014_FD_76345 | JGI IMG/M metagenome (GOLD analysis project Ga0079226, IMG submission 76345) | Agricultural soil microbial communities from Georgia to study Nitrogen management - Poultry litter 2014 | ecosystem: Environmental > Terrestrial > Soil > Agricultural land | place: USA: Georgia... | reverse complement strand
CGATTATTTTTTCCTTTTATCATGTTTATTTTTTCGTTGCTATGACTTTATTCCTATATGCACTAGGAGTGATTCCAACATTATTTTTAAATACGCGACTAAAATATTGCGATGAATTATAGCCTATCGACTCAGCTATTTCAAATATCGATACATTTAAGTCCATTAAACTTTGCTTAGCTTTCTCCATCCTTAAATTAGTTACATAATCTATAAAGGAACTTCCTGTAGTTTGCTTAAAAATAGCACTCAAATAATTCGGACTTAATTGAACTTTTTCTGCTACTGATTCTAGTCCTATATCTTCTGTATAATGCCTTTCTACATATTGTAAGACTGTTTGCACTGACTTTAATACTTGTTCATTATGATTTTCACTAACAAGATTGGATAATTGCTGAATTATATTTTTCATCCAAGCATCTATCTCAGCTAATGAAGTAAGTTGGTCTAAGTCTCTTGCATACTTAATTTGTAAGGGTAAGACCTTTTTCGAATTGGCTCCATTTTGAATAGATGATTTCGATAGGGAAAATAATAAATCTAATACTTGCAATCTAACTTCATCAGGATGAAAACTTCGATTTTTAGTTACTGTTACATAGATTGTTTCCCACACTTGATATACTGCAGCGATATCCCCGATTGAAAATTTATTCACCATTTCTTGTATTTTGCTCTTAAATGCCTCGTATTGTGGCCTGTCATAATAATTCACATCTTCAATATAGGTAATCGAATAATTTGTTGAGAAAAAATGATAATTTAAGGATTGCTCACTTTCTTGAAAAGATAGATGAAGGTTTCTCGCATCTTCATAATAACTACCTATCCCGATTGTGATTGTATAATCTGTATGGTCCTCCACTATCTCTTGAATTCGCTCCGCATAGTCGAATGCCAGTGTCTTGTATTTACTTTCATCTGCCTGAACAGGTAAAGATAATAACACCGCATAATTTCCTTGATTTACCGGGATTTTTACGGTCTCAAAATCTAACTTATATTTATCAATAGCTTGGATAACTTCTTGTCTGAGGGAGTTTTTCCAGGCATCTCCTTTATTACGCACTAATTCAGAGAAGTGATCAATACTTAAAGTAAGAACCATATTAGGTATTAAAGTTAACTTGGCTAAACGTACTCGCTCCCATATTTCTTTCGCACTTTTTATATTTCCGTGTAATAAATCATAGGCTAAACTTTCTCTTACGGATGTTATAGTATACTTTTCTAATTTCTCTTTCTCTTTCATTTCACGTTCGTATAAGGCAAAAGCATCTTGAATCGTCATTATTATTTCCAAAGGTGGGAGATCTTGCTTGATGCAATCATAGGCATCATTAAACATTAACTGCTTTACTTCTGCTAGCTTATACTCCTTTTTAAGATAGATTACTTTAGTTAGAGGCAGTTTAGAAAGTCTTTTAGAAATTATCATAATGTCTTCACCTACCAAGGCTGATAAATCAACAAGTAAGACTGGGAATCTAGCAAGTTGTTCCACATCGATTAGCTGATCTACCTTCTCTAAACAAACATCCTCTTCAACCGAGTTTAAAGCATCATACAAAGTGGCATTACCATACAAGCCTAGCAAGATCATTGAAGAACGCTCCCTTTATCTTTTCGAATCTCTTTTAAGCTATTTTTAGCTTGTTCATACCCTGCATCAGCATGACGAATAATACTCATCCCCGGATCGACGACGAGTACTTTTTCCAACTTTTCCATCGCTTCCTCACTACCATCAGCTATAATCGTCATTCCGGAATGGACGGAGTTACCTATTCCTACTCCTCCGCCATTTTGCACACTGACCATAGAAGCACCTGCACTAACATTGAGCATGGCATTTAAAATGGGCCAATCCGCTACCGTATCACTTCCGTCTAACATATTTTCTGTTTCCCTATGAGGCGCTGCCATTGTGCTTCCTTCTGAATGGTCGCGAGTAATAGCAATAGGAGCAGACAATTCCCCCTTCCTTACCATGTCATTAATGATGACGCCAATTTGCTTTCTTTCATCATAATTTAACCAACAAGTCCGGGCAGGAAGTCCATTGAAGTGGATCTTCTCTTGGACATCATGAATCCACCTTACTATACGCTGATCATAACTGAACTCTACTAAAATAATATCATCTATTTTATAAATATCTGCAGGATCTCCTGAAAGAGCAATCCAACGACAAGGTCCTCTTCCTTCACAATACAAGGGGCGTAAATATTCCGAAGCAAAACCAGGTATCTCAAATGCACGTTCACAACCCGCTTGAAATGCTTGTAACCTTAAATTATTTCCGTATTCAAAGACAATTGCCCCACGCTCTTTAAAGTCCAACATCGTTTCCATATGCAAAATTAAAGATTCTTGTATTAATTGCTTATAGTAGCTTGGATTTTTTTTGCGTAGGGCATTTGCTTGTTCTAAAGTTAAACTATTGGGAATATAGCCCATTTCTAAGTCATGGGCAGAAGTTTGATCTGTAACAATATCTGGGATAAAATTCATCTTTAATGCTTCGCGATACACTTCAGAAACATTTCCTTGTAAGGCAATGGCAAGTGGTTTTTTTACAGCGACAGCTTCTTTTGCAAGCGTGATAGCTTCCGCTAATGTATCTACCTTAATATCACAATAGTTATTTTTTAAGCGTTGATTAATTTTATCCTCAGAAATTTCAACTACTAAACAAATACCACCATGCATGGTTACCGAAAGAGGTTGTGCAGTCCCCATACCGCCAAGGCCAGATGTTAAAACAATTTTCCCTTTTAAAGTACGGTCAAAATGTTTTTCCGCTATTTCTCCCATCGTTTCAAAAATAGCTTGCAAAACACCTTGGACACCAATATAAGCCCAAGAAGCAGCAGTAGATTGACCATACATCATCAAATGCTTATCAATTAAATGACTTAAATTTTCAGTCGTTGAAAATGCCGGAACGAGGACAGATGAGGCATTGACAATTCTAGGAGAATGTTTAAATGTTTTAAACTTGCCTACAGGTTTACCAGATTGAATAAGTAAACTTTCATCCACAGCTAATTCCTTTAACTCCTTTATAATTACCCTAGCCTCTTCATGGCTTCGAACCGCCTTCCCTCGCCCACCATAAACAATCAATTCTTTACTATTTTCAGCAACTCTAGGGTCGATACTATTCAGAAATAACCGCATTAAACCTTCAATTTCCCAGCTCGCACAACTTATTTCTAAACCAGTTGGAGAAATTAATACATCTTCCATTTGCTCTTCCCCTTCCTTTCTACTCATGATGATGAGTGAAGTTTTCTTCTTTTACTAGACATAGTAAGCAACATTTCATGGTCTGTCTATTAGATTATTTACAGATCACTTCAACTCGATAATCATTTCGATCTCTAACGGAATATTAAAAGGTAGTGAATTTGCTGACAAAGCTGTTCTAGCATGTTTTCCCGCTTCTCCAAACACATCTAGTAAAACTTGCGACGCACCATTCATCACACTCGGTTGTTCGATAAAATCATTAGAAGTATTAATAAAGCCGAGTAGTTTTATAAATTTATTTACCTTGTTTAAATCGCCTAATTCTTGTTCAATGACAGCCAAACAATTCATCATCGTCAATCTTGCTGCTTCATAACCTTCCTCTATCGTTAAATCTTGGCCAACTTTTCCACTATAAGCTAACTCGCCATCAATTCTACAGTCTTGGCCAGATGTATAAAGTAAATTCCCTACACGCCTGCAAGGCATATAAAGTCCTGCAGGTGTTGGCGGTTTAGGTAACTCCATGCCTAATTCTTCTAAACGATCATAAATATTCATTTCTTTTCCTCCTTATTAATCAGTTTATCATAGTAGATCATCGCAATCCTTCTGGTAAAGTATAATGAAGATTTCCTATAGAACTAAGGGGTGATATATTAGTTCACTCCAATATGAAAGAACTGAGTAGAATCTTCACTCAGGTGAATCAATTTCATAAATCAATAAATTGATTAAAAGCACGAATGATATAGGGTAAAATCATTTAAACATTCGTGTTTTAATATGAGAATATAGTTTCCTTGAACGTAGGTCGGTTGACTCCTGCGGGAATTGCATGAGTCTTGAGACCCCCGCAGGAATTGGTTTTCTTCCGAGGAGGCTCAAGCCAGGCCCACGGAAAGCAACCGAACGGAGTGAAAGAAAACGAAGTTTAGCAAATATTAAATATTCGTGTTTAATGAATGAAACACGAATTATGAAATTAATTCAAGTAGGTAAATCTCTTATTTACTCTTTTAAAAAGCATTATTTCCCTTCAGCTTAAATAGCGCGAATGAAAATAATGCAAATTTATCTTGCTAATTAAAAAGAATAGGACATAAGTAAACAAAATATCAGAAATATGAAGGAGATTAAAATAAAGCTACAGAAATATACGAAGACTCCAAGGGTAATGCGATGACGCCTGAGACACTGAAGGGAGTGGACTTTTCTCTCCAGAGGCTCAGCGCGAGCCCCAGGAAAGCGCAGTATATTTCCGTAGCGATATTCTTATTTATTATATATATTTCTGACTGAAACTTTGTTTTATCCCAGTCTCTTTAATGATTACTTCACATTGTTTTGTACAAAATCTGGAACTTTTCCATTAATTGCATCGATAACGTTTAAACTTGTTCTAGTACGAAGCTCATGTTCAGACTCAACAGAAACATAAGAAGAGTGTGGCGTAACAAACACTTCATCCATATGTAACAACTCTAAGTCTTTTGATGGTGGTTCTTCTACTAAGACATCTAATCCAGCACCAGCAATATGCCCCTCTTTAATGGCACGGGCTAGATCTGCTTCATTTATAATCGCACCACGACATGTATTCACGATAAATGAGCCTGCTTGCATCTGCTTTAATCGGTTATAATCAAGCATGCCTTCTGTTTCCTTTGTCAATGGAACATGTAAACTGAGTATATTAGAACGTTCCATGAGCTCATCTAATGAGACAGATTCTACATCATGTTCTTTAAAGACTTCTTCTGGTAAGAAACCATCATGTGCAATAACATTTACATCAAATACTTTGAATTTTCTTGCTACTTCTTTTGCGATACGTCCAAATCCTAACAAGCCTACAGTCCGTCCTTTTAGACGATGAATCGGTAATGTATCCAGCGGGTTCCACTCGCCTTGCTTAATTTGTTCATTATAAGCACGTAAGCGTCGGACAATCGTTAAGGCTAAGGCTACTGTATGATCTGACACTTCACCAATACAATAATCAGCCAGATTCGTCACATAAATCCCTTTAGCTTCAGCCGCTTTTAAGTCAACGTGATTAAAGCCAACTCCAGAAGATGCGATGATTTTGCAATTATCTAGCTGACTTATAATATCGCCCTTCAATTCAAAGCCTATTTGCGCTACAATTCCATCTGCATCTTTACCAAATGTTTCGAAGTCTTCATAAAGTTTGTCACTTCTCGTTACCTTAATTTCTATCCCATGCTTTCCATAAATCTCACGTTCCTTGTCATGCGTTAACCATTCATCATCTAAAATCCATACTTTAGTTTGTTCTGTCTGCATCTAACAACACTCCTTCTAATCTTTGCATCCAAGCTTACATTACTGCTTGTAAAGCTTTCATCAAACCTTCATTTTGCTCTTGAGTTCCAATTGAGATACGAACATGTTGATCATAGCCCCAACTGTTACATGGACGAATAATAAAGCCCTTCTTTAACAATCCATCAAAAATGTCATCTGATTTTCGTTTTAAATCAACAAATAAAAAATTAGACTGCGATGGATACACTAGGAACCCTAACTTTTCCAATTCGGCTGTTAAGTATGCTTTTCCCTCACGATTCATTTTTGCATGCAATGCCATGTAGTCCTCATCATCTAAAGTCGCTAAAGCCGCAATAATAGCTAGCCGGTTCACTGCAAACGGTTCACGCAAACGAAGCATTGGTTCAAGTACATCTTGATGAGCGATAGCATAGCCTACTCTCAAGCCTGCCAGTCCATAATATTTAGAAAAAGTTCTCGTCGTAATAACTGGATAGCCTTTTTTAAACAAATCGATCCCTGTCGTATAGTCTTCTTGCTCGACGTACTCTATATATGCTTCATCCAAGACAACCCTTACATGATCAGGTAAGCCTTTAACAAAATTTTCTAAAGCATCCGAGTCTACGACAGTCCCTGTAGGATTATTAGGGTTACAAATAAAAATAAGTTTCGTTTTATCTGTTACCTTCGCTTTCAATCCTTCTAAATCAAATGTAAAGTCATCTGTTAAGGGCACTTCAACAGGAGTTCCCCCCATTAAAAGAGTGGAAGAGCGATAAGCAGGAAATGTCGGACTGCCATAAAGCACTTCATCTCCTTCATCGACGTAAGCACTAATTAAGACAGAAATAATATTATCTGCACCATTCCCTGTAATAATTTGATCAGCATCTACCCCATACAAGGAAGCTAGCCTAACTCTTAATTCTGTAGCAGGCGCATCTGGATACAAATGAGCATCAGGTAAGGCCGCCTGCATTGCGTCAAGCGCTTTCTGCGATGGACCAAGAGGGTTCTCATTTGAAGCCAAACGAATCACTTCATCTAAACCTAACTCTTCTTTTACTAATTCAATCGACTTACCAGGTACATAAGGAGCAATTTCCTTTACAGTCTCTCTCCACTTCATTACTATCCTTCCCTTCTTTTTCATTCTTCCTATCTAATCTTATAAAGCAAATCCAGGTATAAATAGTGATAATTGTGGAATTAAGATTAGAAGAATAACTACCAATATCATCACGGCAATAAATGGAATTAAGGCACGTGAAATTCGTTCAACCGATACATTACTAACATGTGAAGCAACAAATAAGTTTACCCCTAATGGTGGTGTCACATATCCAATCGCTAAGTTACAGATCATAATAACCCCAAAGTGAATAGGATCCATTCCAACTGCTTCAGCTACAGGCAGTAAAATAGGTGTTAAAATAACAACAGCTGAAATCGTATCAACAAACATACCAACAACAAATAAAAACGCACTAATAATAATCATCGTAATAACGAGATTCTCTGAAATCCCTGTAATAAAGTTAGCAACTGTAGCAGGAATTCTTTCAATACTTAGTAAATATGCAAAGGAAATCGAAAAACTAATAATTATATTGACTGGAATCGTTAGAAGTGTTGCCTCTAAAAAAACATTGTATAATTTTTTGAAGTCCAACTCTTTATACACAAACAACCCAATAATAGCTGCATAAATACATGCTACTGCTGCAGATTCAGTCGGTGAAAAGAAACCACTATAAATCCCGCCAAGAATAATAACTGGGATTAATAAGGCCCATTTTGCATAGTTAACCGCTTTTACTACTTCCATGAAAGTAGGAAACTTACCTTCAGTTGGGAAATCACGCTTTTTCGCAATCCCATAAGATACAAGCATTAAAGCAAGCCCTACAATAATTCCTGGTATAATCCCCGCTAAAAACAAGCCACCAATCGAGACTCCACCAACGATACCAAACATAATAAAAGGAATACTCGGTGGAATGATTACACCAATCGATCCAGCAGTTGCCGTTACAGCAGCCGCAAAGCCTTTATCATACCCTTTGCTAGCCATAGAAGGAATCATAAATGACCCAATTGCAGCAACTGTCGCTGGTCCTGATCCTGAGATAGCCGCAAAAAACATACTCGCTAAAATCGTACCATGAGCAAGACCACCTACTAAATACCCTACAAGTACGTCTGCCATTTTTAATAAACGTTTGGACACCCCACCTTGACTCATTAACACCCCTGCTAAAATAAAGAGCGGAATAGCTAATAAAGAAAAGGAATCAAGTGACGTGAATGCTTGTGTAATAACAGAACCTAAAGGAAGTCTCGTTGCAAATACCATGGTAAACAATGTCGAAGCACCTAATGATACTGCAATTGGAACCCCTATTAACATTAGTAGAAAAAAACTTATAAATAAAACCGCTATTGTCATTTGTCTACACCTTCAATCTCTTCTTCTAGTAACTCGCCTTTTATAATAGAAATAAACTGTTGAACTAAGCGAATTGCCATCAGAGCTCCTCCTAGAGGAATAACAGAATACGGAATAGCCATTAAGATTCCCATTGACGGAGCTTTTTGTCCTGTATTAACTAATTGCAAGACAAATTCCGTTCCTTTAAGAGCAATAAACACCATAAAAATAAAAAAAGCAGTCGTTGCAATTAAATCAATTACTTTTTTCACTTTTATTGAAAAGAGATCTCTGAAAAACGTAACGCGAATGTGACCGCCCGTTTTTATAGCTAGACTACCACCTAACCAAATTTGTGCAACGTGAACGAACCTTGCCAACTCTTCTCCCCATACTAGACCACTACCAAGAAAATATCTAAAGAGAGCTTGACTAAAAATCAGTAAAAGTATAAGAACCATCGAGCCTACTAAGACTATTTCTTCAAATTTTCTTGCAACATTTAACACTTTCATGTTTACATCCTCCTATCTGCCGATTACTACTATTTCTTGTTTTAGAGTATATAGGAAGCTTTCTTATGTACATCTAAATTTCATTTTCTATGTTTCCTTGCTTAAAGAATACACCCGATTGCCATCTATAAATAGATAACAATCGGGAAGATTTTTATTGTATTTCTTCTTGGTGTTCCCTAATTAAATCCATTAATTCAGATCCTACTTCTTCTTCGTAATCATCCATAATCGGTTGTAATCTTTCTGCCATTTCTTCTTTCACTTCATCAGATAATTCATTCGCTTCAAGCTCTTCTGTTAAGAACTCAATTGCTTCTTCATCATACTCTTTAGAGATTTCTCTTTCATATTCTGTAAACTCTTCACCTGCATCATCCACTACTTGTTGTAGATCTTCAGGAAGTGAATCATAAAAATCCTTATTCATAACAAGTGCCTCTGCAGTGTATGAGTTATCCATGATTGTAATATATTCTTGTACTTCATAAATCTTAGAACTCTCAATTAATTGAGCAGTTGTTTGCATACCATCAAAAATATTTTGCTGTAAAGCTGAGTATAACTCTCCAAAAGCGTATGGCTGTGGATTGGCATCAAATTCTTCTAAACTATCTAAGTGAATATTGTTTTCCATCGTTCTTAGTTTCATACCTTTAAAATCTTCAATCGTTTCAAGAGGCTTTTCACTATTCGTAATTTGCGTTAATCCAGCACTACCCCAACCGATACCTTTTAACTGGTGTTCTTCTAATTTTTCTCTTAATACATCACCAAGTTCACCATCTAATGTCTCATTCGCATCGTCAATATCTTCAAACACAAACATAAAGTCTAATACTTGGAACTCTTTAACAAAGTTCGTTAAAGGAGCAGTTGCAGGACTCGCTGCTTCAATGTTTCCAGCTTGAACCGCTTCAATTGCCTCTCTTTCAGATGCATACAATTCAGCATTTGAGAACACTTCTACGTTTAAGCGACCATCCGATTCTTCCTCAGCAACTTCTTTAAACTTCATTAACCCTTCATGTAACGGCGTATCTTCCTCAACCGAGTTGGAAATTGTAATCGTAAATTCTTCCTCAGAATCACCACAAGCAGCAAGTGCTACCACCACTAGCATAGCGACCCCTAGCATGCTTAATTTCCCAAATAAATTCTTCATTATTATTTCCACCTTTAAAATTTAAATATTTCAAAAAACTTACTGTAAAAACGAATTCAACCTTCGAATTTAATGAAAATGTTGAATTGACTTTTAAGCGCTTACATTCCCGAATAAATTTGAATAATAATAATTTAATTGCTTAAAGTGTATTATACAAAAAAGCTTCTATAAACGCCAATACATTTAAACTATATATTTATAGTTTAAGCTTATAGAAGAAAAGTTATCTAAAACATCGTATTATGGAAATTTTTGTTTTACAGACAGAGAAAAAATCTCTCCACAAAGGTATAAGTACTTTGTGAGGAGCTTTATAACAATTCATTCATGAAAACTAATCAAACTCTTCATATCCATTCGGATCTTGCCCTTCAACTCTTCCAGGTTCCCCTTTATCCAAATCATCAATTTGCTTCATATCTTCTTCGCTTAGTTCAAAATCAAATATATTTAAATTTTCCTTTTGATGTTTAGGAGTAGATGCCTTCACAACATGTAATACATCGTTTTGCATGTTCCAACGACCGATAATTTGTGCTGAACTTCGCTTGTATTTCTTAGCAATCGCGTGAATCGTCTCATTTTCAAGCACATCATTTATTTTTCTTCCTAAAGGACTCCATGCTTCTGTTACAATACCGCGCTTTTTATTCGCTTCAATTAAGGCTTTATTATTAAAATATGGATGACGCTCAATTTGGTTAGTTGCTGGTGTAACGCCAGTTTCATCTATTATACGGTCGAGATGCTCCGGTAAAAAGTTTGATACACCGATTGTTTTAATTAAGCCAAACTTCTGCGCGTCGATTAGAGCTTGCCAAGCTTGCACATATTGATCTTGTTTAGGAAGTGGCCAATGAATTAAATACTTATCAAAATAATCGATTCCTATTCTGTACAAGGATTCTTGAATCATTAAAATTGCTTCGTCATAAGCATGAGCAGCACCAGGAAGTTTCGAACTAATCGTGAGTTCTTCACGCGGAATCGTGGTGCGCTTCACCGCTTCCCCAACCATTCCTTCATTATTATAATTTGTAGACGTATCAATCAAGCGATAACCCGCTTCAATTGCATTTAACACGTCATATACACCTTGAGCACCTTTCACATTTACTGTTCCAAAGGCAATAGCTGGAAAAGTACTTCCGTCATTCAAATTCATTGTTTTTATATGACTCATTTTACTGATGCTCCTTGTTTTTACATTGTGTAAAAATCGTTCAAACATTAATAATCTTTTTACCACAGTAAGTTAAACCTAGGTTTGATATGCAATTTTTAAAAAAGCTCCGGAAAATTCGTCACCCGAAAAACTTTTAAAATCGTAAACTTGTTTACTAATCCTTGAACAATAATGCCTTACTATTTGGATAGGTTGGAAATTGATTCATCGCTATCGTCCAGTCTTGTTCAGGTACAGTAAATTCATATTTATTCACTAAGTGATCTGAAAACACTCGCATACTATGCAAGGTAATCCACTCCCCAGCACAACGGTGCATTTCTCTAAATTTCCCGCCACCTTGAGCAATCATTTCATATTCTTCTTCATATGATAAATCTTTTGCTTTACCGATATAGCGCTCGATATCAAACTGCTCTGGTAAAACTAGCTTACGCTCATCATGGTTCGTTCCGTAAACATCTAAAACGACCCAACTATCTTTTGGAATCTCATACCCATCTATTTCCACATCACTTATACTAATTGCCGGTAACATTGGGAAAAATGGATAATAACGACGCATTTCTTGGATGAAAGGGTCTTGCAGGTTAGCAAAATCTGCTTGTAAGGCATTGTAAATACCTTCTTTGGCGAAAAGCGCATGCCCCATTAAGGCTACCCAAACAGTTAGTGCTACTGTTGGACGGATAATATTTAATAAATCAACTGCCGCTACTTCGACAGGTAATAATTCCCCATTAAGATCTGTCGCATTCGCAAAAGTATATAAAGCACGATTTTCTTTACCCGGAACAGGATGCTTTCTCGCTTCTTTTATAAGTTCCTGCGCCCATTTCTCTGACTCCTTACGATCTGAAATACCTTTCATATGATCTGTAGGAGAAGTAACCGCACCACTAATCATCGAAATTTGATTCTCAGCAAGTTTTTCTAATGTTTCTTTATCAAACTTGGCTAAATTAATTCCAGACCATTCCGAAATAGCATTAAATAATACTTTATTCGCTAGATCAAATAACTCAAACTCACCATGTTGTTTATCTAAAGCTTCTGATAAATGTTTCGCTAAAACTTGATGATATTCTTCCATTCTTTCCGGTGTCATTAAATCCATGAAATAATTTTTACGATGGTGGTGCGCTTTTCCGTCCAATGTTTGCACTCCATCTTCGCCGAACAATGTTTTGAGCACAGGTTTTGGCATCGCACCTTCCCGTTTAAAATGTTCAGGGTCATAAAACTTCCGAGCCGCTTCCTCTCCGTAAATAACTGTTATACTTTCATTAAAAAACTCTGCTTTCACTACTGGAGCATCCACATCTTCGCGTAGCTCACCTAGTAAATTATATCCTTTATTCATCAATTCTTTTACATCTTTTAGTTTAATTTTTGTTTCTGGCACTTGTTTCAACGTTTATCCTCCTTAATATTGCTCTGTCTCCATAATTTGCTATTACAATTTATATAATTCCCTAGTATTCATTTAGATAAACGTTAGTTTGGAGGAACATTCTAATTTCTAGAGCCTCCTTAAAGTTAGATAGAAAAATCTTGCCTCAAGGAGGCTCTACTGATAATATGCCTTTCATTAATTGTTCTACTGGAGCATATTCCACATCGTATCCTAGGTATTCGGGAGCTAGCGACTTTAAGTCCCTTTTCCGTACGCCATTTATCATGACAAGGAATTCCTAACACGTACACCCACATTCCATATCGAATATTTTCTAGTAATAAAGATTCATGAAAAATCACTTTTTATATAAAATATCTAACTATGCCTAGCGAGATTGATTATCTAAGTTATCAGACATTGTAAAGATATATTATACGTAAACTTTTCTTAATTATATTTAGTCAAAAGAAACTAGCTGATTATGATTGGAAAGGATTCAAGGTGAAATTAAACAATGTTATTGGAATATTAGATAATGATAAAATGTAACATTTTGAACAATTGAAAGAATTTTTATGTTTATTTCCTCTACAAGTTGCGGTATACTATAAGTAGAATTTCATACAATAATAAAAGATCGCCCATGCGGATACATGGAACGGTCTAGTGTGTAAAAGCCCTTCAAGGGGGCAGCTCACATTGTTAAGTTGGAAAAAGGTAACCAACCCAAATGCTTGCTAGGCGTTCATTGGGTGGTTACTTTTTTTGTTCTGACAGTATAGCTACAATTAATGTCGCGAACGAAACCATTAAAAT
>Ga0079226_10002964_pt1 | contig 13072 bp, 13 predicted proteins | sample Poulit2014_FD_76345 | JGI IMG/M metagenome (GOLD analysis project Ga0079226, IMG submission 76345) | Agricultural soil microbial communities from Georgia to study Nitrogen management - Poultry litter 2014 | ecosystem: Environmental > Terrestrial > Soil > Agricultural land | place: USA: Georgia... | reverse complement strand
CAATTTTGGCAAATTTTATTAAATGATGAAGCGCTTCAAGTAGGCGTCCTTAGCCATCAAGTCCAACCTGGCGAACATATCCAGTTAAGATTAGAGTCATTTGATGCCGGAGACGATTCAGAGGGCGATGCGGATGATTCGGATGAAGAAGATGGTTCAGACGAAGGAGAAGGCTCGGACGGCGGTTCAAACGAAGGGGACAGCTCAGACGGCGAGTCGGAAGAAACGGAAGAAGAAAAAGATGTAGATGAAAACGAACGTGAACAAGAAAATGATGCCGATAAAGAAACAGAAGAGGAAACGGACAATGCTCCTTCCGAGGAAACGGTGGAACAAGTTTCTGAGGAAATCGATTTTCTAGCAAACTATGTGCTGGACAATGGACTTGCAACTGATAAAGGCGATGAAGACTGGGTTTGGGCATTAGCCATTGCAGGATATGACGTTCCGGAAAGTTATGTAGAGAGCGTGGAAGCATTTTTAAATGACAACAATGAATTTGGCAGTGTGAATGAATTATCGAAAGTCATCATTGCTTTATCTTCGGCAGGGGCCGATGCGTCAAACATTGCTGGTCACAATTTAATAGAAGAATTGGCAAATTTAAAAGCCCCGGATGCACTTTTTATCAACGAAGCCATTTTCTCTTCCATCGCAATCAATAGCGGCGATTACTCTGTCGATCAGGAAATGGAAGCTGGAATCGTTCAGTCCATCCTTGATGCAAAGTTAGGAAACGGAGGCTGGAATTGGTATGGAAGCACGCCGAGCTACGATTTGACAGCGATGGCGCTCAACGGCCTTGCTCCATATCAAGATAATCCGGATGTAAAGGAAGCAATCGACCAAACAATCGCCTTGTTAGCGAAAGAACAAGATTCAAATGGCGGATATGATGAAGAGTATGTAGGTTTTTCTAGCGCGACGGCTGCCCAAGTCATCATCGGCTTAGTATCTGTCGGCATTGAACCGACTAGCACAGACTTTACAAAAGAAGATGCAAATTTGTTGGAATTCATGCTGCAATATAAAACAGAAGATGGTTTGTATAAAAATTTGATAGAGGATGAACAGCCTGATTTAGCTTTTGCCACGCCTCAAGTCTTTTTAGCGTTAGCTTATTACAAAAACTTTATCGGTTTAGATGAAAGCGAAGCAACAAAGCCGGAAGTTCCTGGGGGAACACCAGAACCGGAGCCGGAAGAACCGGAGCCGAAAGAACCGAAGCCGAAAGAACCGAAACCAAATCCTGAAAATGGGGAGAAACCTTCAAAAGAATCAGATGATGAGAATGATGAAAATATCATCGAGAAAGTAGAACCGAAACCGGAAGTTGAAGGAGAAATGGATTCGCTGGAAGATGATAATGGTTCTGCCAAAACGGACGAGATAAGCGACGGAAATGCAGAAATTGATACTGGCGAAAAACTGCCGAATACAAAGACGGATATTTTCAATATGTTAGGAATCGGCATCATCGTTCTTGCAGCCGGTTTTGTGTTGTTGACATTGCAGCGCAAATGGAGAGAGCAATAAATTAAATGAGTTGGGTAATCTAGCTAGATTACCCTTCCATTTCGATTGAAGGAGGGTGAAGATTGAAACATATCAAAAAACTTACGCTACTATTATTGACCAGTATTGCGCTCCTTCTTGCCGCTTGCGGGAATGCAGATGAACCAGTTCTGACGGACGAAGCGGTTGAAGATGCCGAGCTCAAAGAGGATCTAGCCAAAGAAGATGAAGAAGACGATGAAGAGAAGGATGAAGATGAAGAGCAGTCTAGCGATACGGAAGAAACGACCAGCGAGGAAGAATCATCTTCAAGCAAAACAGATTTGCAAACGGAAATAACGAAGACTGAAAAGGATAAAACGGAGAAATCAAACAATGCATCTAGTGCTAGTGCGTCTTCATCAACGAAAAGTGAAACGAGCAAAAAATCCGACAGTGCAAAAAGCACGAGTTCGTCAGCTAAATCAAATTCCCCCCAGTCTGAAAACAAGCCGGAAAAGAAGACAAGCAAAACATCAGAAAACAAGCAAAAAAATACAAGCACATCATCTGAAAGCAATTCGAAAAAGAACAATGATTCCAAAGCGAAAGAACAGAACTCATCTAGCAATCAAACGAAAGAGAAACCATCTCCAAAAGTTCAAGATTCCGTCACCGTGTCGATTTCCATCCCAAGCGGGGTGAAGAAAGGGTCCGGAATGGCAGCGACGAAAGTGACGATTGAAGAAGGCGATTCCGCATTGGATGCAACGCTTAAAACAGGTGCAAATATAGACTACACAGGTTCAGGAGCTAAGGCATATATCCGAGGAATCAATGGACTGAAAGAATTTGATGAGGGGCCAATGAGCGGTTGGCTTGTCAAAGTGGATGGCGCTATCATCAACCAAAGCGCTGGCAGTTACAAAGTGAAAAACAACCAAAAGATAGAGTGGGTGTACACGACAGATTATACAAAGTAGCAGAAGTGCTTTAGGATTGAATAAACGTCAAAATTTATTTAACCTATATGTATCATTTCATGTCAAAGGAGATGCACGATGGACATATCAAAATATAGAGAAGCCAATTCCGACATCAATCCGATTTTTATTGAACGGTGGTCCCCACGTTCTTTTTCTTCCAAGGAAGTGGAAGAGGAGAAGCTATCTGCTGTTTTTGAAGCAGCACGCTGGGCTCCCTCAGCAGCCAATTTGCAGCCATGGCGTTTTATCGTCGCCAAGACGGAAGCAGACAGAGAAACATTCCAGTCGTTTATCAATGAAGGGAATGTGGAATGGTGCAAAAACGCGCCGGTACTTGTTGCAATCCTATCCATGACAACTCGGAATGAAAAAGGTGATCCTAACGTCACGCATGCATTCGATGCAGGAACTGCGTGGGGCTATTTGACGCTTGAGGCGAAACGCCAAGGATTGATTACCCATGGCATGGGCGGATTTGACCGCAAAAAAGCAAAAGATCTGTTAGAGGTTCCGGAAGAATACGATGTGCCAGCTATCTTTGCCTTAGGCTACTATGATCCGACCGTAACATTGCCGGAACATCATGAAAAACGCGAAAAGCCATCAGGGCGAAATCCGATAGAAAGCTTTGTTTTCGAAGGGAAATTTGCAACATAATTGGGAAGCTAGCTGCCTTGGGTTCAAGGGGCTAGCTTTTTTGCTTTATTGATTCCATTCATCGTCAGAGACAGCAATCACCTTTTTGATCAGCGCTTAGGGAAGCTAAGCATCCGCTCTTTATGCTGCAATCCTCTTTTTTCATGCCAGTTCCACTAGTAAATCAACACGAGCACGACCGATCCGATTGCAATAGCAAAGGAACTGATCATATACAGAGCTGCTTCGCCAAACTTTTTCTTCTCAATCAGTTGAATCGTCTCGCTTCCGAAAGTGGAAAAAGTCGTGTAAGCTCCGCAAAATCCAACCCCTAAAAAGAGCCAAACAGCTTCAGATGCTATTCCTTGCAAGTAATATTTCAATAGAATGCCAAGCAAGAATGAACCTGATATGTTAGCGAACCAAGTGCCGATAATATGTTTATTCGTCATCTCGGAAATGAAAAAACGCAATATGCTCCCTAAAAATCCGCCGCACGCAACGATAAGGAATGATGCAATCATTTTAGAACTCCTCCTTTTGCGATTCTGCGAGCAGTTCTATAGCCGGCGAAACTGCACAATAAGCCCCCGAAGATCGTCAAAGCAAGATAGGTCGCCATCATTGGCATGTTTTCTTTTGCAAGCAGCGCCACTTCAATCGCGATAGTCGAAAAAGTCGTATAAGATCCGATCAGTCCAGTCGTAAAGAAAGCGGCGATAGCCGGATTAAATCTAGCTGTTATATATGGATGGAACACAATAAATGCAAGCAAAAAAGCTCCGCTCAAATTGACAATCAATGTCGCGCTCGGAAAGCCCAACAAATTATCAGTCGAAAACAATAAAGAAATAAAATAGCGCAAACAAGAACCGATGACACCGCCAATGCCCACTGCGATATAGAACTTCATCCAGATACTCCCTTAAGCCGATTGGCAGGCCGGACAGAGTCCATACACTTCAAACTTATGGCCGTCAATTTTGTATGTTGCGAGCAACTGTTCCACATCATCCATCGGGCAAACATTTATTTTCTTCGTTTTTCCGCATGTGTTGCAAATGAAATGATGGTGATGATGGCTGGTGCAATTCATCCGAAAATGTTTTTCTGCATTCAGTTCTGTCGATTCAAGTATCTCTAATCCATGATATAGATGGAGGTTCCTGTACACGGTGTCGAAACTGATGCCAGGGTATATCGTCTCCATATATTCGTAAAGGTCTTTCGCCGTATAATATTTTTCTTCTTTAGCGAAAAAGTTCAATATATCTTCTCGACGTTTCGTCATTTTATACCCGTGTTTTTGCAAAATGGAGATAGCTTCTTGTTTGTTCATCATTCTTCCGCTCCCTTTTGAAATAGTAATGATAAACGTTTGAATAGAAGTGAAAACAAAAGGATGACAACTGCAACCATTACGATTGTCCCCCCAGGGGGAATGCTAAAATAATAACCGCTGATCAATCCGGTTATCACCGCGATTTCCGCAAATAAAATTGAAAAGAAAATAAGTTGTTTGAAGCTCGCCGCAATTCGCATCGCGCTTGCAACCGGCAAGGTCATCAAAGCGGAAACGAGCAGCACCCCGACGATCCGGATCGAGGCCGCAATGACAAGAGCTGTCAAAACGATAAATAGGAAATGAATCCGTTTGGAATGGATGCCAGAAACGGAAGCGTGTTCTTCATCGAAAGATAATGTCAACAGCTCTTTATAAAAGATGATAATTACAATTATGATGAATATCGATATGCCCAAAATCGAGAAAAAATCATTCCTGCTTACGGCGGAAACAGAGCCAAACAAATAGTTGAATAAATCGGTATTGAATCCGTTCGCCAGCGAAATGAAAATGACGCTCAGTCCGACACCGCTGCTTAAAATAATCGGAATGCCAATTTCTTGATACGCTGTATAAACGGAACGCAGCTTCTCTATCAAAATAGCGCCGACAACCGAAAACCCCATTCCGCTGTATAAAGCATTTAGCGGCAGGAAAAATTGTTTTTCGATGAACAGTCCGAAAGCAATCCCGGCCAGCGTAACGTGAGACAGAGCATCTGCCAAAAGAGAGAGCCTTCGGACGACGAGAAATGTTCCGAGCAAAGGTGCGATGATTCCAATCAATAGGCCGGTCAAAAACGTGTGGCGCAAAAAGTCAAATTGAATAATATCAGCTAGCATATGGACCTCCTTAATCGTGGTCATGGACAATGACTTGGACAGGATGCCCATAGATTTCCGATAAATATTCCGGAGACAAGGCGGAATATTCGTCGGATTTTCCGTGGAAATGCAACGTCTGGTTCAAACAAACGACATCCGTTGCATATTCGGTCATTGCGCCTGTATCGTGCGTGACGAGCAAAAGCGTAATGTTTTGCTTCGCATTCAGCTCGTGCAGCAGTTTATAGAAGCGTTCTACATTTTGATAGTCGATTCCGACAGTCGGTTCATCCAAAATAAGCAGTTCCGGGTCGCTCACCAAAGCACGGGCGATGAAAACGCGTTGTTGCTGACCGCCGGACAGGTTGCCTATATTTTGATGCGCATACTCTCCCATCCCGACTTGTTCAATTGCTTCCAACACTTTTTCTTTATGCGATTTATTCATGAATTTAAAGTATCCGACCTTTGCAGTCAATCCCATCGATACGACTTCAAAGACGGTTGCCGGAAATCCTTTATTGAACGTATTCGCCTTCTGTGAGACAAATCCGATGCGGTTCCAGTATTTAAAGGAATCAATCGGTTCATCCAATAGATAAATCGATCCCCGGTCTGGTTTCAACCGACCTAAAACGATGTTGATCAACGTTGTTTTCCCGCCGCCATTCGGTCCGACAAGCCCCATGAACATGCCGTGTTCAATATTGAGGTTTACGTCCCGCAAAACGGTTTTTTCGCCGTATGAATAATAGATGTTTTCTAAACGAATAACGGATTCGGTCACGATGTTTCCTCCTACAATCGATTGAAGCGGCTTGAAAGAACGAGTGGCTGCCCGCTCAATGGGTGGCAATGTCAAGCGCTTCTAAATTTTTTTCCATCAAAGAAAGATACGTTTCTTCTGCAGCAATATCGTCTTCCGTCAGCACTTCAAGATTATGGATTGTCAATTTTTCAGCATCGATATGCTCCTGGATGATGGTGGCAAGTCGATTGGAACCAGAAGTTTCAAAGATGACATAGCCGAGTTTTTCTCTCTCTGCAAGACGGGCGATGTCAGCAAGTTCTTTTTGCGACGGTTCATCGTTTGAAGACAAGCCGCTGATTGGAATTTGTTTGATTCCATACCGTTCTTCCCAATATCCGTATGCTGCATGACTTACAATAATATGTTTATTCGCTTTTGATTCCAACGTGTTGATAAATTGTTCATCCAATGTGAGCATCTTCTCTTTGAATAGGTTGAAATTCTCGTTGTACGCTTCTTTATCGTCGCTATTCAATTCAATCAACTCGTCTTTAATGATATCGCCCATTTCTATCATGCGCAAAGGGTCCAACCATATATGCGGGTCGAAGTCGCCGTCGTCGTGCTCATCTCCGTGGGTGCCTTCATGCCCATCGTCTTTTCTGAATAGATTTTCATGCTTTCCGATTTCGGCAAAGTGGACATCTTGCGAGCGAAGGGCATCGGCAGCGCTTTCTGCAAAACTTTCCATCCCGGCACCTAAATAAATGAAAGCATCGCCCTTTGCGATTTCAGTTATTTCTTTTGACGTCGGCTCATATGTATGGGCATCGACGCCAGGCGGAAAGATGGACGTTACATCCGCATCTTCGCCAGCTATTTCTTCGGCGATGAACTGAATTGGATAAATAGATGTATAGATTGTCAAAGATGAATCGGAAGGCGTTTCTGTTCCGTTGCACGCAGACAAAAAAATTGCGAATAAAAAAATGCCAAGCACTGTCTTCACTTTCAAAACGATTCCTCCCAAGTTAGATTGGTTTTAAGTATATCGTAATGATTCCGATTTGTAAACAGGAATGATTACGATTTGGAACTTAATTAGGGAAATCTTTCCTTATGTTTGCGATACATTTCTGTATACCTTATGAATAAGGCATTTTTATCACTTTCAGTTGCTTGCGGAAAGGAAGTAGATTTTTGCGGATAATTTGACGAACAAATAAGTGAAATTTATAGTTATTGTCCGGATAATTGCTCATGATAAAGCATTATGAAATTCTTTCAGTTTTTAAAAAATACGATTTAAATGTCGAAATTCAGGAGGAATGTTCGTGCTGGATGTAGAGTTGGATGTGAAAGGAATGAGTTGCGCTCATTGTGAAAAGGCAGTGAAGGATGCGCTAGCTCAATTAGATGGATTGGAGCACGTAACGGTACATGCCAAGAGCGGGAAAGTGAACGTCAAGTATAATCAAACCATTACTGTGTTAGAGGCGATTTTTGAAAAGATTGAAGAACAAGGATATAGCGTCGTCCGTTAAAAATGCAGTTTGCAACTTGCAGGCAATAGCAGATAAAAGGCATGTTTATGCGGTTTTAATGAAAAAAATGGAACTCGGATCGTTATTGAAACGATGCACCGTTAATGGAATCATGCGAATAGGAATGATATACTAAAATAGTGAGATAGGAGTGAAAGAAATATGATTACGGAAATGAAAACGGCTTCTTTCAAACAAATCAATGATGAAAAATGGCAAGAAGCTGCAGTGAAATCTCTTCGTGGCCTTCCTTTTGAAAAATTGATCACGAAGACGTTGGAAGGAATTGAAATTCAACCTCTATATACGAAACAAAAATTCGACAAGGAATTAGAAGCACACGATGAGATGCTGAATGCTGTCCGTTTCGGGATGGAATCTCCAGACTGGACGATTGCTCAGCGTTCCTATTCATCTAATTCTAAGCAATTTCTCGATGAAGTGAAAGAGTCGCTTGAAAAAGGAAATGAAGCGATTGTGTATGATGGCCGCCAGCCTTTCAGTTGGGAAGAAGCGGATTTGAAAGAACTGTCCGAATTAGCGATGAACCATCCAATTTATGCATTCAATGTCGATAAGGATGATTCATTTGCAAAGCTTTTTGAAACGATAGCAGAGTCGGATAGAAAAAAAGTGAAAGGCGCTGTGACGGGAAGCGTTGCATTGCCAGAAGGTTATCACTTGATTCGAAAAGCATATGCGGATACGATTCCGCTTCACGAAAAAGGTGCCGATATCGTTACGGAATTGGCTGTATCGCTTGCAAAAGCAGCCGAGGAAGCTGTGCATTACGATACGTTCACGGCATTTTCGAACCAATTTTTCGTCCGTTTTGCAATCGATACCCATTTCTTTTTTGAAATAGCTAAATTAAGAGCTTTTCGCGTATTATGGCAAACATTAGCGAAGGCCTATGGTCATGAAAAGAGAGCGCGAGTCCCGATTATTTCGGAAACGTCTCTTCGCACCTATTCGAAGCTCGATCCTTATGTGAACTTGCTGCGTGCAGGGAATGAAGCATTTTCGGCAGTGCTTGGCGGAACGGACGTGCTTACTGTGCATCCGCATAATGTGTTAGGGGAAGTCACCCCTGCTTCCAATCGCTATGCTCGAAACATCCAACTCGTGATCAAGGAGGAAACGCACGTTCAATATGTGCTCGATCCTTCTGGAGGATCTTATTTCATCGATACGCTGACGAACGAAATGGTAACAGAGGCATGGAAGTTATTTCAAGATATCGAAGCGCAAGGAGGATATACCGCTTATGCATCTAGCGGAGCCCTTGATGAAAAACTTGAAACACTTTATAAAGAGCGGTTGGATCAAGTCGGCCATCGCAAGAAATCACTTGTCGGCACGAACAATTATGCCGATTTATCTACGCCGATAGAAGCTTCTGAAGAGACGCTTCATGTCGAAGGCAGACTTTCTGAACCTTATGAGAACTTGCGCAGTTCCTTCGAAAAATCACAGCCGAAAACAATGTTGTTGACGTTTGGGGAACTGAAAGACTTTAAGCCTAGAGCCGATTTTGTAACTGGATTTTTAGCGGCTGGAGGAATAAAAGCCGAACAAAGTCCGGCATTTCGTACGGTGCAAGAAGGCAGAGAATGGATTAGAAACAATCATTTTGATTACGGAATCATTTGTGTCTCGCCCGAGGAGACGGAAAAAGTCTTGGACGAGCTGATTGAAGATTTTCCGGATGAAAAATGGATAGATGTGGCAGGAAAATACGATGAACAGGCAGAAAAATGGCAACGTGCAGGAGTTTCCGATTTTATTTTTCAAGGACAAGACCAGCTTGGGAAATTGAAGGGACTTCAAGCTCGCTGGGAAGAGGTGAATCATCGATGAAAAAGCCTGATTTCAGCAAAATAGAGCCGACTGAGGTAGGCTTGAACGAAAATGTCGCTGCAGAAAAAGCAGTGGAGACGAATGAAGGAATCGATATAAAAACGGTCTATCAGAAAGAAGATATAAAAGATGCAGCCCATTTGAACGACTATCCGGGAGTGGCCCCGAACACGAGAGGGCCTTACCCGACGATGTATGCAGCCCGCCCTTGGACGGTGAGGCAATATGCCGGTTTTTCGACGGCGGAGGAGAGCAACGCGTTTTATCGCCGAAATTTGGCGATGGGACAAAAGGGGCTGTCTGTCGCCTTCGACTTGGCCACCCACCGTGGATATGACTCGGACCATGAACGTGTGCACGGAGATGTCGGGAAAGCGGGAGTCGCCATCGACTCTGTAGAAGATATGAAAATATTGTTTGACGGAATACCGCTAGATGAGATGTCCGTTTCCATGACGATGAATGGAGCGGTGCTTCCGGTGATGGCTTTCTACATCATTGCCGCGGAAGAACAGGGCGTCTCTCCGGAAAAATTGGCCGGCACGATTCAAAATGATATTTTGAAAGAATATATGGTCCGGAACACGTATATTTTCCCTCCGGAAATGTCGATGAAAATCATCGCGGATATTTTTGAATATACGTCAAAATATATGCCGAGATTCAATTCGATTTCTATTTCTGGCTACCATATGCAAGAAGCTGGGGCAACGGCCGATATTGAATTGGCATATACATTGGCAGATGGACTTGAGTATGTGCGAACGGGGCTAGAGGCAGGCATCGATATTGATTCGTTTGCACCGCGCTTATCTTTCTTTTGGGCTATCGGAAAAAATTACTTCATGGAAATAGCGAAAATGCGGGCGGCAAGAAGAATTTGGGCGCAAATGATCAAAAGCTTCAACCCGAAAAACCCTAAATCGCTTGCGCTTCGGACGCATTCCCAGACATCTGGCTGGAGTCTGACGGAACAAGATCCGTTCAATAATGTGACAAGAACATTGCTTGAAGCGAATGCTGCCGCGATGGGCCATACACAAAGCTTGCACACGAACGCTTTAGATGAAGCGATTGCGCTTCCAACTGATTTTTCCGCGCGGATAGCAAGGAACACGCAACTTTTTCTCCAAGAAGAAACGTTGATGACAAATGTAGTCGACCCATGGGGCGGCTCTTATTACGTAGAAAAATTGACGAAAGACTTGATGGAAAAAGCGTGGGATTTGATAGAAGAAATTGAAGATTTGGGCGGAATGGCGAAAGCGATTGAAACGGGCCTCCCTAAATTGCGCATCGAAGAAGCGGCTGCAAAAAGGCAAGCGCAAATCGACTCAAAAGCGGAAACAATCATCGGCATGAATAAATATGAGCTTGAAGAAGAGGAGCCGATCGATATTTTGGATATCGACAATACTGTCGTGCGCGAAAAACAAATCGAACGCATTGAAAATATGAAAGCAAAAAGAGATGAACGAGAAGTGCAAAAGCTGCTTGATCGACTGACAGAAGCGGCTAAAACAGGCAAGGAAAACCTATTGGCATGCTCAGTGGACGCAGCTAGAGCGAGAGCGACGATTGGCGAGATTTCCGATGCAATCGAGAAAGTTTCCGGCAGGCATAAGGCGGTGATCCAGTCAGTGAGCGGCGTGTACAGTTCCAACTTCTCAGACCAAGAGGAAATTGAAGAAGTGAAACGGATGACAGATGAATTTTTAGAAAACGAAGGGCGCAGACCGCGGATTCTCGTTGCGAAAATGGGACAAGATGGTCACGATCGCGGTGCTAAAGTAGTCGCTTCCTCGTATGCGGACCTTGGCTTTGATGTCGATATCGGACCGCTTTTCCAAACGCCGGCTGAAACAGCGGCCCAAGCTGTGGAAAACGATGTCCATGTCGTTGGCGTCAGTTCTTTGGCGGCAGGACATAAGACGCTCGTTCCTCAATTGAAGGAAGAGCTTCGGAAATTGGGCCGAGACGATATATTGATCATCGTTGGCGGAGTCATTCCGGCGCAAGACTACGAGGAGCTCAGACAAAGCGGGGCGGTAGGAATATTTGGTCCGGGAACAGTCATTCCAGTTGCAGCGCAAAAAATCATAGAAGAAATCTATAAGAGTCTTGGGTATGAGGAAGTGAACGAATGAGTCCTCAAGACAAAGGGAAAGAACATGAGTCCGCCATGCATGTCATGGATGGGATAACGAGTTCTCATGACGGCATGAAGCGGACAAAGCGGCGCCGATTCGTAAAGAAAAAAACGGATATCGAAGTGGATGCATTGCATGAAAAAATTATCGCTGGCTCGAAGCTCGATTTGGCTAGGGCCATCACGTTGATTGAAAGCATCCGCCCGGAAGACCAAAAAAACGCTCAAAGACTGCTGCAAAAAGCGCTGCCCCATACGGGAAACAGCATCCGCATCGGAATTAGCGGGGTCCCGGGTGCAGGAAAGAGCACCTTCATCGAAACGTTCGGCTTAATGCTTGCTGAACAAGGGTTCAAAGTTGCCGTGCTTGCAATCGATCCGAGTTCGACCGTGACCGGAGGAAGCATTTTGGGAGACAAAACGCGAATGGAGCAGTTGTCTTCCCATCCGAATGCTTATATCCGCCCATCGCCGTCATCTGGGACGTTGGGCGGGGTCCATCGAAAAACGAGGGAAACGATGCTGCTTGCTGAAGCGGCAGGATACGATATCATTTTAGTGGAGACGGTCGGTGTCGGACAGAGCGAAACAGCAGTGCGCAATATGGTCGATTTTTTCGTATTGCTCGCCTTGACCGGGGCCGGCGATGATTTGCAAGGCATGAAAAAAGGCATCATGGAAATTACCGATTTAATCATCGTCCATAAGGCGGACGGCGATAATATCCGGCTTGCAAAACGAACGGTCCGGGAGTATAAGCAAATTTTGCATTTTTTGCAGCCGGCTACACCAGGTTGGGAGTCGACGGCAGTTCCTGTATCATCGCTTAAAAAAATAGGTCATGACGTTGTCTGGAATTTGATTCTCGAATTCAAAGAAAAAATGAAAGCGAGCAATTTTTGGGAGGAACGAAGGCAAAACCAAACGAAGAGCTGGTTCCATGATATGATCCACGATTCGCTCGTCGAACATTTTTTTGGACAAGAAGGGAAAAAGGAACATGTATCCAAATTGGAACAAAAAGTACTCACCGGACAATTGACGATAGCAGCTGCGGTTGAAAAGCTTTTTCAAGACGGCAAATAAAAGAGATGTTCCCATTTACAATCTATAAGTGGATATAAGTGAATGGGAACATCTTTTTTTAAAAAAGATTTTTTTGGTGAAAACGTTGTCAAAATTTTAGTTTTAGTATATGATGGTTACAGAAACACTTTTTTATTTTTACCCAACAATGAATGAGGATTCATTCAAAACACGATGTTAGGAGGATCATTCAATGAGTCGAGTAATAAAACGCGCTGCAGTGCTAGGTTCGGGAGTGATGGGTTCAGGAATTGCCGCTCATTTGGCGAATATCGGCATACCGACGCTAATGTTGGATATCGTGCCGAAAGAATTGACGGAAGCGGAAAAAAAGCAAGGGCTTTCATTGGAAGACAAGGCGGTCCGCAACAGAATAGCTGAAGGAAGCAAACAAGCT
>Ga0079226_10002963_pt1 | contig 13073 bp, 10 predicted proteins | sample Poulit2014_FD_76345 | JGI IMG/M metagenome (GOLD analysis project Ga0079226, IMG submission 76345) | Agricultural soil microbial communities from Georgia to study Nitrogen management - Poultry litter 2014 | ecosystem: Environmental > Terrestrial > Soil > Agricultural land | place: USA: Georgia... | reverse complement strand
GTTTTAATAAAGATTCAGCCACTTGCTTGCCGATTGGCATAGTCGGATCTAAAGAGGTCATCGGATCCTGGAAAATCATGGCAATTTCTTTACCGCGAATTCTCTGCATCTCTTTTTCGCTGCATTTCAAGATATCTTTGCCGTTAAATAAAATTTCGCCATTTTCTACAATTGCATTATTAGCCAATAGGCCCATAATACTACGGGTAGTTACCGACTTACCACTACCTGATTCACCTACGATTGCTAAAGTCTCACCTTCATATAGGCCAAAACTGACATCACGGATTGCCTGAACTTTACCAGCAAAAGTAGCGAAAGAAATTTCTAAATTCTTTACTTCTAAAACTTTTTTCATAAAAATTCACTACTCCTTCATCTTAGGATCAAATGCATCCCGCAAGCCATCAGCCAATAAATTAAAACCAATCATGATCAATGACAGCACAATCGCTGGTATGGTCATTTGATAAGGTAAGAACATAAAGGTCTTATATCCGTCATTTAACATCATCCCCAGTGAAGCTTGGGGTGGTTTCATACCTAAGCCGATAAAGCTTAAGAAAGCTTCAAAAAAGATGGCTGAAGGAATACTAAACATCATTTGAACAATGATCACACTAGAAATATTGGGCAAAATATGTTTAAAGGCGATTTTCGAACGACTTTCGCCTAAAGTAGTCGCTGCCAAGACAAATTCCTGGTCTTTGAGTTTTAAGGTCTGGGCTCGTACGATCCGCGCCATTGGTATCCAGTTAGTGACGGCCATTGCTGCTACAATTGAGAAGATCCCGGGTTTAAAGACAACCAGCATCAAAATCATTACAACTAGATTAGGAATCCCAGAAAGGATCTCCAAGAGACGCTGCATGATATTATCGGCTCTGCCGCCCAGCATACCAGATACCAGACCATAACTAACACCAAAAATAATATCTAAAGCTGCAGCAATAAAGGCAATCAATAAAGAGATTCTCGTTCCCATAAACAGCCGACTTAACAAATCACGCCCTAGGCCGTCTGTTCCCAGATAAAGATGAACATTATCAGGCACATTAGCTGCTGCATACTTATCAACCAGCTGACCGCCGACCATCGATTTACCATTTAAACCATTAATGTCTATGCCGGGAATTTTAGGCGGCAAGTTAATGTAGTTAACATTTTGTTCGGTCGGGTCATGTGGTGAGACAAAAATTGTCACCACTGAAATCAAAATAATAATCAAAAGAAAAATAGAAGAAAACACGGCTGCTTTATTTTTCTTCAAACGTCGCCATGAGTCTTGTAGAAAATTTAGTGAAGGAGCTGCTATTGCCTCACGCTCAACCTTCGTACTAGCTTCTAAAGGTTCAAAATCGCTTTTTGGAATATTCATGACTTCTTCTTTGTTATAATTTGTATTTTCCATTATCCACGACTCCCTTCTGATACGCGAATCCGAGGGTCAACTAAACCATATAAAATATCGACAACAAAGATAACAAAAACCAGCATTGCGGAATAAAGCATAGTCACTGCCATGATTGTTGGATAGTCATTAGTCATAATTGATTTAACGAACTGTTCGCCAATACCTGGAATAGCAAAAATATTTTCTACTACTAGTGAACCGGTCATTAAACCTACTGCCAACGGTCCCAGTAAAGTCAATAGCGGAATCAGACTGTTACGTAAGCCGTGCTTAAAAGTAATTTCCCAACGGCTTAGACCTTTAGATTTTGCTAATTCAACATAATCACTGTGTAAAACTTCAACCATTTCCGTTCGAATAAAACGGGCTGAGTCGGCTAAAGGCGACATGGCCAAAGCAATTGTCGGTAATATCGTATAAGTAAAGCTTTCCCATTTAGCAATGGGTAAAACTTGCAATTTAATTGCAAAAACGTATTGTAATAAAACGGCAAATACAAAGTTGGGGATCGAACGTCCTAAAATTGCTACTAGTGTACATAAGGTATCGATCCAAGAATTTTGCCGCATGGCGGAAATCGCACCTAAAATAATTCCAAAGATTGTTCCCACTAAAATTGCCTGAACCCCTAATTGAATCGATGGACCGATCCGACCACCTAATAGACTAGAAACTGCCTGGTTTTTAAACTGGAAAGAAATTCCAAAATCGCCATGTAAGGCATTAATTAAATAATTTCCGTATTGCACGATCATTGGTTGATCTAAGCCCATTTGTTTATTTAATAAAGCAATCTGTTCCGGACTCAGTTTTTCAGCATTCGTATAAGGCGTACCTGGTAAAAATTGCATCATGAAAAAGGTGATGGTTGCAATTAGCCACAAGGTGATCGCCATGTAAAAGATCCGCTTGATTAAATATTTTATAAAATCATTCACATTTTTTCCTCCTCGTTTTTTGACTTCTTAACATTTTTTTTGTAAATTTAGATTAGTTTAGCTTTAAGAAAGGACATACACATGCATTTAAAAAAAAGTTCTTGGATCATCAGTCTAACTTGTTTGTTAGTAAGTGGGCTTTTCACGATCATCCAAAAAGATTTTTCTTTCACCACATTATCAAACAATTTATTCCTCTTCACCTTGTTTTTCTTAATCATCGGCGGATTTCTCTGGGTCTGCTCTTCTGGCTTTTTTGATTTTTTTCAAAAATCTTTTAAAAGAAAAAAGAAAGACACCGACTACATGACAATATCTGAAGTCGGCCGTTCCAGTTTTCGTTTCTGGTTAGAACCTGCAGGAATACTCTTTTTATTAAGCTTACTGATGTTACTTTTAGCAAATTTTTAATGATGAAAGGCTGGGGCAAACTGGGTTGCCTCAGCCCTCTTTTTCTTTTATTTAATGTAAGTCCATTTGTAGTCAAATTGAGCACCAGCGGTATGCGCGACTACCCCTTTAACATTTTCAGATCTCATATGAGCTTCTGTTGTCTGATACAATGGAACGACACCTTGATCATCCATAATAGTCTTTTCTGCAGTTAACAAGTTTTCCCAACGTTTATCTACATCATTGGCATTGGTCGTACGAGCATCTTCAACTGCCTGATTGTAATCATCATTATCATAGTGCCCACGGTTATATGAGTTGCCTTCTTCAAATAAATCTAAGAAACTACTTGGGTCAGCATAATCAGCGATCCAACCATTTAATATCAAGTCAAAATCACCTTTGTTCCCACGATCCAAACGGTTTTGCAGTGGTACTGGGCTTAAAGTAACTTTAAAGCCGTCTAGATTTTTTTCAAGTGTATTTTGAATATATTCAATTGCTTTTTTAGTAGAGTCTGTATCAGATGAAACCAATTCAGCTTCAAGTGAATCAACATCTAACTCGTCTTTCGCTTTTTCCCAATATTCTTTAGCTTTTTTAGGATCATATTCAGTAGAGTTACCGGCTTCTTTAGCAAAGTCTTCATCAGTTGCAGGGTTGGCTGCTAAAGTTTGTGGAACAAGACCTGTAGAGGCAATTGAGCCATCACCTAAAATAGACTTGACTAAAGCATCACGGTCGATTGCATAAGAGATTGCTTTGCGCAAATTAACATTATGATAAGGTGAATCTTCATCTCGCTGATTTAATTCAAGATAGTTTGTTGAAGCAAGTGGTGTTTTCACAAAGCTTGAATCATTAGCCATTTGCTGAGCCAGTTCGCCTGTCAAAATAACATCGTCTGCCTGACCATCTTGGAATAAGTTTAGTGAAGTAGCTGATTCTTTAACAACTGATACATTGATTTTATCTAATTTCACTGTATCTTTGTCCCAGTATTGATCATTTTTTTCGTAAGCCCAGTCAGTATCTGAACCCGCACCATCAAATTCTGTTAATTTAAATGGTCCATTATAAATAGAGTTATCACTGGTTGCTGCATACTTTTTACCAAATTCCTTGACAGTTTCTTCGTGTTGCGGGAAGAAACTAGGAAAAGCAAGTAAGTAATCAAAATAAGCAGTTGGCTTAGCTAATTTAATTTCTAATTCATGATCATTGACCGCTTTTATGCCTAACTCATCTACATCTTTATCGCCCTTGATAATATTAGCCGCATTTTCAACTGGTTCAAAAAGATAAGAATACTCAGATGCAGTTGCTGGATCGATCGTACGTTGCCAACCATAAACATAGTCATCGGCAGTTACGTCATCGCCATTTGACCATTTCGCATTATCACGCAATTTGATTTTATAAGTTTTCCCATCTTTTGAGACTTCAGCTTTTTCGGCTGCACCGGCTGGTTGTGGCTTACTATCTTTATCTAAACGATAGATTCCTTCATAAACATTATTTAAAGCATTGAAACTAACTTGGTCTGTTGCTTGAGACAAGTCTGCAGTAGGCATTTCTTGTTGCACAACTACATTAAATTCATTATCTGCTCCCTTGTCTTTGGCTGTCGTTTCACCTGAATCTGCGGTTTTCCCGGTAGAACAGCCCGCTAAAGTTAAAGCACACACTGCAAAGATCCCCAAAGCATATTTCTTTTTCAATTTTCTACCCCTTTATTTATAATAATTTTCAGAAAAATAAAAAAATCTGAAGTTATATTAGATTGTAAGTATTAATTATTAAAAAATCAAGAGAAAACTTTAAATTAGATGAGTAAAAAAAATAAAAAAAAGAGTAAAATGTTGGTTTGACAACATTTTACTCTAAAAAATACAAAAGATATATTTATTGACTTACATGCGCTAAACGATAAGAAACCGTCCGGCCAAATGGAAAGACTTGTACACCTTGCAATCGATCTGATTTCATGTAGGCGACAGCTCCTTGATAAAATGGAATTACGGCTGTGTCTTCTTCAACCAGTAGTTTTTCCATTTCAATTAGTTTTTGCCAACGCTTAGCAGGATCATTGGCTAATGTTGTGCGAGCATCTGCTAAGCCCTTATCATAAGTTTTATTATTGTAACCCGAAGTATTCAACCCGCTATTTGAATCATAGAAATTTAAAAAGTCGATTGGATCGGCAAAATCCGGTGTCCAAGTGCCAAAAACTAAATCAAAGTCACTGGCAGTCTGTAAGTCTAAACGATTTTGCAGCGGGACAGATTTTAAATTAATGGTTAAGCCTGGCAAATTATCTTCTAACTGACCTTGTAGATACTCAATCGTCTTTTTAGCCATTGCAGTATCCGCCGAAAGTAATTCAAGGGTAATTTCATCTTGACCTAATTCTTCTTTAGCTTGTTTCCATTCTGCTTGGGCTTTTTTAGCATTATAAGGCAAAAGATCGCCCGCCTCTTTACGAAAGTCGGTCCCGGATTCAGGATTCTTAGCAAAGTCAGCTGCTACAAAACCATCTAAGGCAGCCGAACCATCCGCTAAAATATTTTTGGCAAAATTTTCATTATCGATTGCTAATTTGATTGCCCGACGAACATGGACATTAGCCGTCACTTCTTTTTTATGGTTGGGACTAATGTAACCCACCATTGCTTTAGGAGCAAAATGAGCATTGTCGTCATCGTGGTATTGCTGAGCATAAGTATCAGCTAACAGAGTATAATCTAATTGATCATCATTGAAAAGGTTCGTCCCTGTTGCTACTTCCTTGACTACTTGAACGTTGATCTTTTCCATTTTTACATTATCTTTATCCCAGTATTTAGGATTTTTGGCTAAGGTCCAGCTTTCATTATTACCATCCCAGCCTTTAATAATAAATGGACCATTACCGACAAAATTATCGGTACTCGTTCCATATTTCTTCCCTTTGTCTTCTGCAAACGTCTTTTGTTTAGGCATAAAAGGAGTTCCTGTCAAAATTTCCGGTAAGAAAGGTAGAGGATTTTCTAATTGCAACTCTAAAGTCTGGTCATCCAGCGCTTTGACGCCTAAATCAGAAACTTCTTTATCCCCTTCTCGAATAGCTCGACCATTTTTAAAGATATCCATCCGATTACTGCTGCTAGAAGCAGTCTTTGGATCCACTACTGTCTGGAAGGAATAAACAAAATCCTGAGCCTTCACAGCTGTTCCATCACTATATTGGCTTTTCTTTAGTTTATAGGTGTATGTAAGACCATCGTCACTGACCTCAGGTTTTTGAGCTGCTAGTGCCAATTCGGGATCACCATTTTTATCATAGCGATACAGCCCCTCTGTTAATTGTCCGATCATATCAGAACTATTTACGTCGGTATATTGGGCACTGTCTAAAGTAGACAATTCTCCTGAAAGAGAGACTGAAATTTCCTGTTTAACTTGACTGTTGTTTTTAGTGTTCTTATCTGCGTCACTACCACTAAAACACCCCGTCAACAATACCGTCATCACAGCTAATACCCATCCTACTTTTTTCATTCGACCACTCCTTTAAAGTTGATTTACTACATAATCAAAAACCTGCATTTCATTTGGTAAAGCTTCATAAGCAAAATCTGGATGCCATTGTACTCCTAAGATTTTTCTTTTGTTATTTTCAACTGATTCAATCACACCATCGGGACAGAAAGCTACTTCTTTTAAGTCACTCGATAGTCGATTGATCGCCTGATTATGAAAAGAATTTACTTGACTTTTATCACCATAAATAGAATATAATACACTTTCTTTTTTTGTTAATAATTCATGGGTCGGCTGTTCTCTGGGGATTGGATCTTGCATGTGTAAAATTTTGGTAAATGAGTGCAATTCTTGCTTTAAATCCCCACCAAAAAAAACATTCACCAGTTGCATACCGCGACAGACAGCAAAAACCGCCTTTTTTTGTAAAAGAGCCTCATCGAGTAAAGCCAACTCAAACTCATCACGAGCTATAGAATACTTGCCTGCTGCTGTTTGCTTCTGGCTATAAAACTTCGGAGAAATATCTTGACCGCCTGCTAAGATCAGTTTATCGACTTGTTCAATGTAAACTTTGGCTAATCTTTTGTCTCCAATGGGAAAAACAAATGGTATCCCGCCAGCAAGCTGCACTGCTTTGACATAACCATCTGGTGTGTAACTGATCGGCAGATGATATAAGTTTTCTCCCGGATCTGCTGATACATTACCCGCAATACCTATTTTCTTGCCTTTCATAGCTGCCCCCCTTTTCTGATAAAAGAATAACTTTTTTGTTTACATCTGTCAACAATCAGGTGTTTTACAAATAAAAAGAGCCCGGTATTAATTAATTACCGAGCTACTCTATGCTTTTTCATTTGTTTACTGCGCAGCTGACCGCAAGCTGCATCAATATCAGTGCCATGTTCTTTACGGATCACACAATTGATCCCATTATTTTTTAGAATATGATAAAAATTTAAAACATCTGTCTCATCACTTCTAGAATATTGATCATGTTCGCTGACTGGATTATAAGGAATTAAGTTGACATAGCTCAATTTCTTCTTATTCTTTAAAAGATCAGCTAACTGTAAAGCGTGTTCAGGTCGATCATTCAGGTGATTCAACATAATATATTCGAAAGTTACCCGCCGATTCGTTTTTTTCATATAATCATCTACAGCTGCCATTAATTTTTCGATCGGAAAAGTCCGGTTGATTTTCATTAAAGAAGTCCGGACTTCATTGTTTGGTGCATGTAAAGAAATAGCCAGATTGACCTGCAAACCATTATCAGCAAATTTTCGGATTTTCGGCACCAGACCGCTCGTTGAAACGGTAATGTGACGTGCCCCGATCGCTAAGCCTTTCGCATCATTAATAATAGAAATAAACTGCATCACATGATCATAATTATCAAAAGGTTCGCCAATACCCATCACGACTACATGCGACACACGCTTATCCTGATTCTTCTGATCAAAATAATGTTGAACGAGCATAACTTGAGCAACAATTTCACCCGCCGTCAAATCACGTTCCTTGCGTAAAATTCCACTCGCACAAAAAGTACAACCTATATTACAGCCAATTTGAGTTGTTACACAAACAGACAGGCCATATTCTTGCTGCATTAAAACTGTTTCTATCATATGTTTGTCAGGTAATTGGAATAAATATTTGATCGTTCCGTCGTTAGCTTCTTGAACTACCACCTGCTGCAAAGGATTAATAACAAAATTTTCTGCTAAGTTGTTAATTAGATCTTTTGATAAATTTGTCATTTCTGCAAAAGTCAAAACTCTTTGTTCATAAAGCCATTCCCAGATTTGATCGGCCCGGTACTTCTTTTCCCCGTGTTCGATCAGCCAATCTTTTATTTGTACTTTTGTTAAACCATAAATTGATTCTTTCACTTTTATTGCCTCATTTCTCAGTATCGTTTCCAACTATACAAGAACCATAAAGCAATTGCAAATATCTTTGTGAAAAAATATCTGTATGAAAAAAAGGTAGATTATTGGTGAAATGTACCTATTTTTTGAAATTTTGGGTAAATTCTCAAAACAATTTACCCAACTTTTGCTTTTTCGGGTTTATTCTGAAAATAATTTACCTTGTTTTTTAAAAATTAGGTAAATTATTTCCAATATCTTCTTCTATACATCTTGCGAAATAGTTCAAGTTGTTCGTAAAACCAATTCTCAAAACAAATACCTTTATTTTTGTAGACTTTTTTATTAGGGATCAACTGAAAGCACTGATGCAATACTTTTGTGACATAGCGACTGTTAAAATCTGCTCCCATCAACTCTTTGATTCCTTTTTTCTTTAATGGCAAGTGATGCATAATCAGGCCATATTCACAAATCGTGCGCGTATTGGCAATGATTTTGGGTTCTACATAACCACAATTGGGACAAATTAAGTTACTTCTGCTTTTTTCTTTCTCTTTAAAACTATTACAATTAGGACAACGAATTCCTTTTGTCAAGTTAGCAAACCGTTTTGGCGTGGTGATATATTTATTGTAACGTTTGGTTATTTTATAGTTCTGCAAAGCTGCTTGCCAATCTCCAGCGTCAAAAGGAACAATGCCAGCCAACCAGGGACAAATTTTATCATAAGTAAGTATAACTTCAGAAACGTCGTCTATTATCTCAATATTGACATTGTTATTAACAAACATAATGATACCCACGACCTTTAAATTTACTGCTGCTTCATTTAAAAATTGTTGTGTCATACGTACGGATCTGCGGGATTGCTCAATTAGATTATTAGCTAAAATTTTGCCATTAATTGTCCATTGATTATTTCTAAAACAGTAGTGTCCTTCATAATTCTTGATTTCAATGTGGTATAGCACAAAGTCACCTGCAATTAATTTATCGATCTGAGTTTCACGATTTTCTTTTCCAATAGTAATATCAGCCATGCTATGAATTTCTTTTGATAAATGTTTATCACACCAGTCGTCGATCTTTTTTTCACCCAGATAGCCTTTAAGTTGTTTATGATATTCTTTTTCTTCTTTATAGGTTAATCCATTACGTTGATGAAGCACTTCTAAATACTGTAGCTCATGCGGTTTTTGGCGCATAAAAAATCCCCCTTAATTTACGTTTACATTATATAAATACGCAATTAAGGGAGATTTCTTTTTGAAATTTTATTTGTTTAATAGATTCTTAAGTTTTTCCTGATTTACTTCTGGATAATGAGCCAAAAACTTACTGATTTCTGTTATAACAGGCACAATAAAACCTGCCTGATCATTTTCAACCTGCAAAACTAATAAGGGTTCATGTAAGCTCATACGTAATAAAAACCAGCCCTGACCAAAAGGTTCTTTTAGTGAGAAGCGGATGCCTTCTTCGTTTTCAGGATCAACCGTCCAACCGCTTATCTTGATATCAGCAATATCTGCAATCACTTTTTCACCTAAAGCACGATAGTTCTCCGTTTCTAATTTAAAGCGGACTTCCTGCGTTTCTTCAGGCTGTTTCAAATCAGCAATCAATGAATCTAAAGTACGTCCTTCTTCTTTTAGCTTAGGAAGCAACATTAAAATTTTTGCAATTACATAGGCACCGTCATCTAAAAAATAATTTTCTTTAAATGCTGCGTGTCCGCTAGTTTCAATCGCCAGTTGTGTATCCACACCAGCTTTGTTTAAATCGATCGCTTTATTGATCACATTACGGTAACCTGAAATATAGCGGACTTGTTTTCCTCCTAAAGATTCAATAAATATTTTCAGGTGATCGGAGGTTGGAGAATTTGTTACAATACTGGTTCCTGGATGTTCACTCAAAACAATACGGCTCAAAACAGCAATCAGATTATTACGATTAAGTGCATCGCCTTCTTTAGTTACTACCGCAGAACGGTCAACATCGGTATCAAAGATCACTCCGAGATCAGCCTGATTAGCCAGAACCGCTTTTTGAATGCTGGCCATTGCTGCCTGGTTATCCGGATTAGGAATATGATTGGGAAAATTGCCATCTGGTTCTAGAAACTGCGAACCGCTAGTGTCTGCTCCTAAAACTTTCAGCACCTTGTCAACAAAATAACCACCGGCACCATTGCCGGCATCAACAATAATTTTATAGCCTGCTAATGGCTGTTCTGGTTTGCCACTAATACCATTGCGTATTTTTTCAACCAGATCAGCTGCATACGGGGATAACAAATCAGCAGAAGTAATACTCCCTTTTGATGTAGCAGTTACCTTTTCCGTATGGCTCAAGATATAATCAATATCCTCAGCTTCTGCTCCACCTTCTTTACTGAAAACTTTCACACCATTATGATAATAAGGCAGGTGACTGGCAGTTAGCATAATTCCTGCATCACAAGAGAATTTCTCAAATTGAGTACTCATAAATAAAGCTGGTGTTGTAGCTAAATCAAAGTCATAGACTTGAACACCACTAGCCACAAATTGATCGATCAGCGCCTTTTTCAAAGCGGGGCCACTCAGGCGGCTATCCCGACCTATGCCGATCGTAAAAGGTTCCTTGATGCCTTTAGTTTCCAGCCAGCGGATAATTCCATGGGCAATTTTACTGATGGTAGCTACCGTTAAATTCGCCTTGTAGTCTGCTGTGTCAATTGCAATTCCGCGAATGTCAGAACCATTACGTAATTTCTTTAATTCTTCCACTAAAAAATTCCTCCTTATAAAATCAGACTTTGCTTTCATTATAGCAAATTAGGGGCTAAAAAATAGAAGAATTTTTAAAGTTGAGCTAAGATTTTTCGCATCGCTTCTTCTGCTTCACTAGGTAAGGCATCATAGCCTTCATTTTCATCATTTTCTTTCAAAATATAATCTAAACGATTCTGCAAACGAATCTTAACTTTTTTAAGATATTCTTCGTTAGAAAAAGCTACTTCATAGCCTTTTATCGGCAGATAGGCCATTTCCTTTAATGGGCCGAACTGCTCAAAGGCAGCTTCTTTACTAATAATTTTTTCAATACTAGTTAAAGTGACTTTCGGCGGAATATCTTTTCCCTGGTAAGAACCTGTATTTAAAATATAACAGTCGATTTGGTTTTTACTGAACAGGTCACGGAAATTACGATAATCTTCTGCCAAGGGATAAGCTCTAAAAGGATCTGCGTAAGGTTCAATCACCAACTGATTTAGATCCACATTCCCTACAATATTTTCTGCCGTAGTTCGTTTGGTTGCTAAAGTTAAACCAAAGACTGCAGCCAAGATAGAATCGTTAATTTTAACTACGGGTGGCAGGCTATCGTCTTTCATGATCCAAAAAATAGCATCCAGTTTATCATCAAGTACATCTACGCGATTTTTTGTCACATAACGCGATTTAACGGTCCGACCGTTTCCGTTACGAATATCTTGTAAAACAGGTACCTTCAAACCATTTTTGTCCAAAGTCACCCCGACATTTTGCATGGTCAGATAATACTGGACAGTTGCATGAGAAAGCGGGTAATCCTGCACCTTATCAAAATAAGATGGTTCCAGGGCAATCGTCGCACCACTGTCACGATTAATGATAAAAGCATCGTCATGTAAAACATCGACCTGATATTTCCCCCCGTGTTTCGTCAAAGTGATCGTGGATTTTCCTGAACCAGACAAGCCAAAAGCAGCCATCGTAAATTTCTTGCCATCTGTCAGATGATATTGCTTAAGTCCCCCATGACAAGCGACATAGTTATTGCGGTGCGCAGTCGCCCAGGCGAGCGTCAAGGTGGCTTTCTTTAGTTCACCAAAATAACGCAAGCCTAAAATAGCGGCCACATTATGCTCTGGATCAAATAAAGCTAACCCATTAGGAAAATCTGGATGACGCCAATCTGGATCTGCAAACAGATAAATATCGCCTTCTTTATAGAAAGTAGAATGCTCATAACGTTCTTGCCAGCTAGAATCTACCATTTGAAAGTTCAACAGATAAGAATATAAATTAGCTTCAAATCCTGCTGGAAGTGTCAGATGACTTTTCACCATAAATTTTTCATCCAAACCGACAACCACATCGGCACAATAAAATTGTCGCTGACGTGCCTGATAAATTGCTTCACGTAAAATCCCCTGATAGTAGTCTGGATCCACACCCGGCTGACCGATCACCACACGTGCCTGGGCTGTACGGCCGACTACTTTCCCGTCATTTGACACCAGCATTTTAGCATCTTCAGGTAAGCCTAGCTCTTTAGTATGTTTGACCGGCATGTCAGTTACGATCGTTGCCGTTGACTTTTCGGCGTAGTTATAAGCTTCTTTTAAATCACTCACATGCGTGACATTATTGCCGTAAAAAGTCGTTTCGATCAGTGAACGAAAATGTGAGAATAAGCTATTTTCTTTTTTTACTTCACTGCGTTCAAAATTTCCAATAGTTGCCATGTGAAAACCCTCTTTCCTAAAATTTCTAAGTATATGTGCTTTTTCCTACAAGTCTATTGTCCCACAGTTATAAAACGTTTACAAATGTTTATTAGTAGAAATTACTTTAATTTAAAAAGATATTCAAGAAAAATTTGTCCTAAATGTCCAAAAATTTTTTCTTTAATTTAATAAAAAGCTGCGAATCGCTGTTTGACCAGCATTTTCTAGTAGTATTTGAACTGAATTGACTGCTTCTTGCAAAGACATGGGGCGGTTAACTGTAGTTAAGACCAAATCAATCCCATGTTGATAAACTGCGGATATATCTCCACTGACACTTCCGACAACAGCAATAACTGGTAACTCATAATTTTTAGCACGCTGGGCCATCCCAATCGGTGCTTTACCATAAAATGATTGAGCATCAATGCGACCCTCACCAG
>Ga0079226_10002961_pt1 | contig 13084 bp, 9 predicted proteins | sample Poulit2014_FD_76345 | JGI IMG/M metagenome (GOLD analysis project Ga0079226, IMG submission 76345) | Agricultural soil microbial communities from Georgia to study Nitrogen management - Poultry litter 2014 | ecosystem: Environmental > Terrestrial > Soil > Agricultural land | place: USA: Georgia... | reverse complement strand
CTGGACGACGCGGATGACGTCATCGCGGAATTCTTTCGGGTAGGGCTGTGGCATGGTGTCCATCCTTCCAGACTTGCTTTCAAACAAGCCAGACTAGATGTCACCTAATCCTGCATCAGTCCCAACACCGGTTGGACTCTCCAGGGGACTGGGCATTCCCCTTGGAACCCCCGCCAGTTTCGTGTCACCTTGCTCGCGCGCCGCAGCCCGCCGCTCCCAACCCTCGCCCACCTCCGGGAGAGGGTGATCGGGCTCGCTCGTACTCTGAATCCGAATCGTGCACTCGGGTAGTTTGAAGTCAGCGCATTTGGTCTTGAAGCGATTGAGGAGGCCCGTCACCTGACTTCGACAGATGCTACGCGATCAGCCTCCGGTTTTTCGAGGCGATTCCTTGGCATTTGAGTCGTCGATCCAGGCTTGGATCTGCCTCATGCAGCGTTCGGGATCGGGCGCTGTCGAGTGGACCTCGAGCTCGAGATAGCGATCTCTTTCATCGATCGGCAGCGGTCCAAGCGGATGTTCGCGCAGTCGGACGACCCGGTGCCCTTCTTGAAGGAGGGCTCGGGTCTTTGTCGCGTCGGGTTCAGCCTTGCCTTGATGCCAGTACGACCCGTCATACTCGATGAGAAGCTGGGTCGAGTCTGGCAGCTCCACGGAAATATCAAGTCTCCACGCGCGTCGAGAGAGTCGGTTTCCCGAAGTGAACTTTCGTCCGGACTTCGCGTTGCCGAAGAAGGCCTCGGCTGCCCGAAAATGCTCGAGCTCGATTCTGGACTTGCCCGCTTCGCTGCATTCCGGGCACGAGCCGCCCTTTGTCCGCGCGGGAAGGCTCATCTCGAAGATGTGGCTCGAGTTCGTCGAGCATATCCATACGGGGGTAAACGGCGCAGATGTGGGCCTGACCTGCCAGGCATTCTTCGGGTTACTGTCGGACCACTCGGCTGCTAGATCCGGATGATGGTAGGCGAGTGAATCGAAAATTGATCGACAGGCGGGGCACCTAAGCGCTGAGGCGTAAGACCGTCCCTTGGGTGTGTCTTTCCATTCGTGCCCGCATTCTGCGCACAGCCAGGTGAACTCCCGGCGCGAGTTTGGAGAGACCTTTCCAAGGTCCTGCTTTCCATTCGCGGTCGGATGCCACTGTGAAGCTATCTCGGGGTCCAGGCGATATGCGTTCTCATCCTCGGCGATGGCCACCTCGTGCGAGAGGATGGTTTCGCTCGCCCGGCAGTGCGGACATCCGCTCTTCAGGAACGTGTGCGGAACTAGTCTCGGTTGGTGCCCTGCAGGGCATTTGAACCGGCGCAATGGCCCGAACATGCGGAAGAAGACTCGACAGCAACCCGAAGCTGATAGTCGGGCGTGATCGTAGAGTAGGGGCGCGGGGCATCGGAGTGGTGCTACCGGATCCTCGCGAGGTTACACACCGGATCCTCGCGCTCCTGCTACCCGATCGTTACACACCCGATCTTTACACCCGATCGTTACACAGGTGCTACCGAATGCAGCTTCCCTACAGGAAAGCGTGGATGACATCTGCTAGGGGAGCGACGATGTCGGAGCAGACAGTCATCGTCTTATCCCTCGGTGTCGGACGAACCCGGCTGGCGCTTTCAGCTCTCGTCCAATTGTGGGGGACCGCACCACATGGAATGACCAGATGTGGCTGCCAATGCCATGTCCGAGACTTCCATCCTTCGGGAAGATAGGAACTATCACCACATCATCTTCAACCGAAGGGAGGGTGCACCATGATGTGCACTGACCTGCTGGAAACTCACACTGCACAACACGGGGTGCTGCGGATGCCGCGTGCTGTACTCCTCGGGGAAGGGCAGCGCCATGGTCTTGCCCCCGCAGCCAGAGATTTCGGAACCTCCGCACTCATCTGCACCGATGATCGTCTGGCTGCCTCCGAGGAAATGCGGGAAATCGTCGCGGCACTCGCGGCCGAAGGCATGGAGATCACCGTCTATGGGGACACTCAGCCCGAGCTGCCCTCCGATGCGATCACAGACTGCGTTGAGTCCTTGGGAGAGACTCGGATCGATGTCGTCATCGGCATCGGCGGCGGCAGTTGCATGGACATGGCCAAAGTGGTCGCGGTCCTGCTCACCCACGGCGGTGAGCCTTCCGACTACTACGGCGAGTTCGCCGTTCCGGGGCCGGTGACCCCCGTCATCGCGGTGCCGACCACAGCCGGCACCGGATCCGAGGTCACTGCGGTCGCCGTCGTCTCCGACACCGAGCGCGGAATGAAACTCGGCATCTCTAGCCCTCATATCGTCCCGATCGCCGCTGTCTGCGATCCGGCGCTGACGATGACCTGCCCGCCCGGCCTGACAGCCGCTACGGGAGCTGATGCGTTCGTCCACCTCGTCGAGTCCTACACGGCGATTGCGCGAGAAGCCACACCAGGACTCTCCCGGGAACGAGTCTTCGTCGGGCGCAATCCACTCACCAATACGATCGCCATCGAAGGAATTCGGCTCGTCGGTCGGAGCCTGAAGAGAGCCTACGCAGAGCCCGACAACGCTTTCGCCCGTGCGGATATGAGCGCTGCCGCGCTCTACGGCGGAATCACCTTGAGCAATGCTGGGACCGCCGCGGCACACGCTATCCAATACCCGATCGGGGCGCTGACACACACGCCGCACGGTGTCGGAGTCGGGCTGCTCCTGCCATACGTGGTGCGTTTCAACTTCCCGGCGATCCAGCCACAGCTCGCACGGATCGCCGAAGCGCTCGGAGTCGATACACAAGAAATGACCATCCTCGACGCCGCTCTTGCCGGAGTCGAAGCCATCGATGACATCCTCGGCTTCATCGGTATCCCGGCCACTCTAGCCGATATCGGCGTGACCGAGGCCGATCTTGCGATGATTGCGGAGAAGTCGTTGAACTCGGCCCGTCTCATCACGAACAATCCGGTCCCGCTGGACCTGGAAGCACTTGTGACCATTGTCCGTGCCGCACACGCCGGCGACAGGACCGTCCACAACTGACGGTTCCTGCGGACCTCGCCTCTCGACCCGCTGGCGCGCCTCGCAGAAGAGCACCGTCTGATGCCGGCTCGCGCCATCCCACCACCGACTGCATTTCTCAGGAGCAGATGACCATGAGCACCACACTGACCCCAGACCTGACCACCTCCGCCTCGATCGTCGACGGCCTCGATATTCCGGTTCGCCTCCTCATCGGCGGCCAGTGGGTCGAAGGCTCCAAGGCAGGGACTATCTCGGTCACCAACCCCGCTGACGAGACCGTGCTCGCCGAGATCGCCGATGCAACCCCGGCCGAGGGCACGGCCGCGGTCGACGCAGCGGCTGCGGCGCTGCCGGGCTGGGCCGCGACGCCCCCTCGGGATCGCGCCGAGATCCTGCGCCGCTGCTTCGAATTGATGACTCAGCGCAGCGAACAGATCTCCCAACTGATCTCACTGGAGAACGGAAAAGCCCTGCCCGATGCCCGTGGCGAAGTCGCCTATGCGGCGGAATTCTTCCGCTGGTACTCGGAGGAAGCCGTGCGCCTGCTCGGGGAAGTCTCCACTTCGCCTTCGGGGGCGAACCGTATTGTCGTCCAGCGCCAGCCGATCGGAGTGGCGGCTCTCATCACTCCGTGGAACTTCCCCGCCGCGATGGCCACCCGCAAACTCGCCCCTGCGCTGGCCGCAGGGTGCACTGCGATCCTCAAACCGGCCACGCTGACCCCGCTGACGGCCCTGGCGATCGCCGGACTCATGACCGAAGCCGGAGTGCCGGCAGGCGTCATCAACGTCGTGACCTCCCTTCGCACCGGACCGGTTATGGATGCCGTCCTCTCTGACCCCCGTGTGCGCAAACTCAGCTTCACCGGATCCACCGAGGTGGGTCGCCACCTCATCCGTCGGGCCGCCGATCAAGTGCTCAGCTGCTCCATGGAGCTCGGCGGAAATGCCCCCTTCCTCGTCCTGCCTGACGCAGATCTCGATGCGGCGGTCGAAGGGGCGATGGTGGCGAAGATGCGCAACGGCGGGCAGGCCTGCACCGCGGCCAACCGCATCTACGTCCATCGCGACGTGCACGACGAATTCGCATCCCGGTTGGCAGCCCGCATGGGCGAGATGAGGGTGGGAGCCGGCGGCGATCCCGGAGTGGAAGTCGGCCCTCTCGTCGACATTGCGAGCGTGGACAAGGTGGACGAACTCGTCACCGACGCCGTCGCGCGGGGAGCCACCGTGCTGGTGGGCGGTGCCCGGGGAGACGGGCCCGGTTTCTACTACCCGCCCACCGTGGTCACGGGAGTTCGCGAGGATGCGCGCATGGTCACCGAGGAGATCTTCGGTCCGGTGGCCTCTCTCATCCCCTTCGACGACGAGGACGAGGCGATCGCTGCAGCGAACTCGACCGAATACGGTTTGGCCGCCTATGTCTTCACCGAAGACCTGCGCCGGGCCATGCGCATCGCAGAACGCATCGACAGCGGAATGGTCGCCATCAACCGCGGTCTCGTCTCGGATCCGGCGGCACCCTTCGGTGGTGTCAAGCAGAGCGGGCTGGGTCGCGAAGGTGCTCACGAGGGAATGCTCGAGTTCACCGAAACCAAGTACATCGCCGTGGACTGGTAGTCCCAGGACTGTACAGGAGAGGAGCCGAATCATGCTCATTCCCGTTGCCGAAGTCACTGACCTCGCTGCCTCCGCATTGCGTTCTGCGGGGGTGAGTGAGAACAACAGTGAGATCCTCGTGCGTGCCCTGGTCGAGGCCGAACTGCGCGGCCTGCCCTCGCACGGTCTGCTGCGCCTGCCGCGCGTGGTCGAACGCATCCGCAATGGAGTCGCCGACCCGCACAGTACCGGTGCACACGACTGGGCCACACCGGCACACCTCATCGTGGACGGTCAGTGCGGAATCGGTCAGGTCGTGGCCACCCACGCCCTCGACGCCGTTTCTGATCGTGCTCGGGAGACCGGGCTGGCGATGGCGACGATCTCCAACAGCAACCACATCGGGATGCTCTCGCTCTACGCCGAGCGGATCGCTATGGCGGGGCAGGTGCTCATCGGACTGACCACCAGTGAGGCGCTCGTCCACCCCTGGGGAGGACGAGACGCGATGCTGGGCACGAACCCGATCACGATCGGGGTGCCCGCCGAACCCGAGCCGTTCGTCTTCGACATGGCCACGGGGCTGGTGTCGATGGGCAAGATCCACGACTATGCTCACCGCGGCGAACCCCTACCCTCCGGGTGGGCGTTGGATGCCGCGGGCGATCCGACGACAGACGCCACAGCCGCAAAAGACGGTGCGATCGCCCCGTTCGGGGGCCCGAAAGGTTACGCCTTGGGCCTGGCATTCGAAGTTCTCGTTGCGAGCCTGACAACGAGTGCCACCGGGCGGGACGTGGCAGGGACACTCGATTCGGACCAGGTGTGCAATAAGGGTGACGTGTTCATCGTCGCTGAACCTGTCGGGTCGATGGCGGCGGTGACCGACTACCTCGCCCGGATCCGATCCAGCGCACCCGCCGATCCTGATCATCCAGTCCTCGTCCCCGGCGATCGAGCGAGGACCCGCCGAGAACAGAGCCTCAGGGAGGGAATCGATGTCGCCGAGGATGTCTGGCAGAGCCTGCGGACCCATGCTGCCGGAGCCGACGAAGCGACATGGTAAGATCTCAGAATGGCCGAGCACCTTCATCCCACGGCGCTGAGTCAGCTGCTGGCCAACGCAGGCCACCAGCTGCCCGCCGCGGAGTGGGAGCGATTGATCAGTGAGGCTCAGCGCGCTGGCGACCTAGATGAAGCCGAAGTCTCTGCCCTCCACGGAGTCCACGACCGTCTCGTCGAAGCTGGTCGTCGGGAGGGTCTGCTGCGGCTCCTCCACGACACTTCGACAGATCTCATCGGCATCCGCGATGTGGAGGCGAGCCTCAAAGCGATCGTGCGGCGCACAAGGTCGCTGCTCAACACGGACATCTCTTACCTCAGCCTCAACGACTACGAACGCGGCGAGTCGTACGTACGAGTGACCGACGGTGCGACGACAGCTGCCTTCCGCACCATCCGAATCCCACTGGGCGGAGGAGTCCTCGGCACTGTCGCCACCGGTGCCGCTCCTGCACAGAGCGCCGACTATCCTCGAGACACGACGAAGAGCCACTTCCCTGACAGCGACTCCGCCGTCATCGGCGAAGGCGTGAAAGCCATCATGGGAGTGCCGTTGTGGGCAGGCGGGACGGTGATCGGGGCCTTGATGGTCGCCGATCGAAGGGCTCATGAGTTCGACAGCGATGACATCAGCGTGCTCGAGTCGATCGGTGCCCATGCCGCAGTCGCTCTGGACAATGCACGCCTCTTCACGGACATGTCTCAGACCCTCGACCAGCTCCACGCGGCACAACGGGAGAACACCGACCATGTGCGCTCTCTCGAAGAGCTGACTGCCCTCGACCAACAGCTGATGGAGACCTTGGCAGCAGAGGACATCCTGCCCAGTCTTCGGCGACTGATCGCGACGACGCTCGATGCACGGGTGTGGATCCTCGACCCCAGCGGTGAGCCGATCGGCGATCCGCCGACCGACGAAGGTTGCAGGGACGCGCGGATGCGCGAGGCCGCCGCCAGATCTCGCAGCCACCGGATACCCGTGCCCTTCTCCGTCGGCGACACGCCATTCATGGTGATGTCAGCGGTGGCCGCCAACGAGCATATGGCCGACTTGCTTGTCGCCGACGTCAACGACGATCGAGCGGCTGTGATCATTGAACGCAGCACCCTCGTCCTCAGCACGGCGATGCTCTTCGAGCGTACGCTGCGCGAGGCACAGTTCCGCCTCCAGCGAGAACTCGTTGACGAACTGCTCAGCCCGCGTACCCAGATCACCGAGGCCCTGCGGCGGAGAGCGCAGCGGTTCGGAGTCGGCGACGACGCCATGCTCGTCGTCCGCGCGGTGTGTACCCTGCCAGAGGACCGTGCCCGGGCCGTGACGCTCCTGCGCCGCTTCGCCCGCCCCTCTCAGGTCGTCGCTGCCTACGCTGATGTTGTGTGCGTGGTCGAGGGAGTCACCGAGGATTCCGACGACTCGGGTCAGTGGGTTGTCGACCTCCTTAGTCAGGAGAGTATTCTCGCCACGGTCGGGTCCTCCACCTCCACGTGTGGACTCAGGCACCTGCCCGCAGCCTTCGACGAGGCACGGACCGTCCAGAGTGCACTGATCGCTCTCGACCGTCGAGGCGAGGCCGCGGGCATGCCGCAGCTGGGCACAGCGGGTATGCTGCTCGGCGGAGTCGACCGCGCATTCGCCCGCCGCCTGCTCCATTCGCACCTCGGCGCGCTCATCGACTACGACCGACGACGTCGGACCGAGCTCATGCAGACTGCGTGGGTCTATCTCGATGCCGGGGGCGGTCAGAAGGCCGCTGCTGATCGACTCCATATCCATCCCAACACTCTGCGCCAGCGGCTCGATCGCATCGACGATCTCCTCGGCGACGATTGGCGTGTGGGCGGACGCGCGCTCGATATCCACATCGCCCTGCAGCTCTGGCGGCTGCAGGAGCATAGGGTGACCGACTGACCTGGCACTTCCTTCCGCTTCAGTGACGACGCACACATGAAGAGGATGAATGTGGGTGTCACAGACATAGTCGCGTGGTTGCGCCGTTGAGAGTATGAAATGGAACCAGGATTCCTACCGGGACAGACGAAGTGCCGGGCACTGGTCACCACATCTAGATCGAAGGAGATACGATGAAAACCGCGCAGTCGACGACCCCGACAACAGCTGCTTTCACCTGCAACCCATCCGCGCCCGCCGAGATCAACGACTTTCTCGCCGATCCGGACAATCCTCTGGTCAGGGATTTCCTCGCGGTGGTCGCGAAATTCGGCACGCCCGAGGAAATCAACGAAAAGGCCGCCGAGGCCCGTAAGCTCGAGAATCTCAAACAGCGGCTCGCAGACATGGCCTCGCCCTACTTAGCCGATCTCGAGTGGCTCGAAGAGCAGCGTGATGCGGGAGCTTTCGTCAGCCTCGACGAATACACCCAGCGTGTCCTCGGCGAAGGCGGCGAGACAATTCGCAACAGCGAGAATGCCGTGACCCTCGAAATCAGCGTGATGAATTTCTTCCCCTGGCTCATCGACGAGGCCCGCCGTGCGATCGCCAACCGCGAGATCATGCCCGGCCGCTATATCCGTGTTCGCGATATGAATGAGTCGCTTGAGGACAAAGGCGACATGCTCGCGTTCGCCGCTGCCATGCAGATCATCGGCGCCACCTATGTCGAGACCCTCAACACGCGAGGCACCGACGGATCCAACGTCAACATCGGCAGCCCGAACGAACTCGCCGGATATTTCGCCGGCATCCAGATGCCCAACACCCAACCATTGGAATGGGTGGAGGAGTATCTCCACCATTACACGACCAACGGTGTCCGTCAGGTCCTCAACATCACGCCGGGTCAGTTGCTGCTCGGATACTGGCTCAACCAGCTCGGCATCCACACAGAATTCAAGGTCTCCGTGTGGTTCGCCGGACATGAGAACGCCTACGGTGCCCTCTACACGTTCATGATGGCCAAGCTCATGGAAGCCTCCGACGGGGTCACTCCGTTGACCGGGCTCAATATCACGAACTCGGTGAACGCTGACACGATCCGGCAGATTGCCGCGATCCGTGACAGGTTCGGATACAGGGACCAGGTGAGAATCGAGCACCACCTCACTCAGACGTACAAGTCCACCGTGCGCCAGCCCTATCTGCGCCGCGACGAGATCGTCGAGGTCGCCCAGACCGTGGCCAATGTGGCAGCCAAACATGAGGGCGGAGACCCTGAGACGGAGATCCGGCGTGAGATCCAGTCGGACTTCTTCGACTACTTCCGCACCCAGGAAGACCTCGAATCCACCGGCGATATCGCCGCGATGCAGCAGCTGTACATGGACAAGCACGATTCCATCCAGAAGACCGCCGAGGCGCTTACCCACGCGGGTGTGGGCTTCGTGACCGCAAGCAAGCTGCACCACTGAAACGACTACGACGAACCAGGAGATGACCATGAACTCCAGCACGACCACCACAGATACCCGAGCCTTCGCCGACAAAACGACCATTGAGGAGACCGTCGCGGCAGTCACCGCTGAGCGGAGCCTGGGTGAGGTGACATTCACCATGAATTCCCAGTCCACCGGAGGTGTTTCGGCACTCGCGCGCACTGGCGGAATGGTCCAGGCCGGCACAGTCGACGAGTCCAGGGAAGGAAAGTTCAGCGCGATCACTGATGAGCCGGTCGCACTGATGGGAACGGATACGGGTATCAGCCCGGCAGAATACATCCTCACCGGACTCGCCGCCTGTTACACCGTGACACTTGCTTCGTTGGCCACGATGCGCGGGATCACTCTCGATTCGGTGCAGCTGCGGTTGGGGTTCGACATCGATCTCAGCGGTTTCCTCGGCATCGACAAATCGGTGCGCAGAGGCGCCTCGGGAATCACGGTCGAGGTCGATATCGACAGTCCTGACGCCGATCGTGCTCAACTCGAAGAGCTCATCTCGGAACTCGAGGCGACCTCGCCGATCCGCGACACGATCGCAAATCCCGTCCCGGTCGCCACCACCCTGGCCTGACGACTCCGTCGCGGGGTCCGTCGAATTGACAGACCCCGCGACTCCATCAATCCTCCCGGTCGCCGCAGGACGATCGTCCTGCCCCTGACTCGCACACCCGTACACCGAACAGAGAAGGTCTATCATGAGCCAGCAGATGCGCAATGAGGCGCATGGCACAGGCAAACCAATCGAATTCTCCTCCTTACGACGCGTCATTGCATCCTCTGCCATTGGCCAATTCGTCGAATGGTACGACTTCGTCATCTACGCATACTCGGCAACGATCATTGGCAAGCTCTTCTTCCCTACCGAGGACCCGGTCGCGGGTATCTTGGCAGTGTTCGGCACTTACGCTGTCGGATTCGCCATGCGCCCACTCGGTGGCATCGTCTTCGGCCTCCTCGGAGATCGTATTGGTCGGCGCAACCTGCTTGTCATCGTCATCGTGATGATGGGGGCCGGCACGATGGGTATCGGGCTCCTGCCGACTTACCACAGCGTCGGTCTGATCGCCACTGCTCTTCTGGTCGTCTGCCGGATGGTACAGGGTTTCTCGGCCGCAGGCGAGACAGTCGGGTCGAATACCTTCGTTGCCGAGCACGCGCCCAGGAAACGACGCGGTCTGTATGTGGCCTTCACCTACAGCTTCTCGACGGTGCCCTCTGTCGCAGCGGCGCTGTTGGTCTTCGTGCTCATCCACACCCTCGGCCAGCCAATCTATGATTCGTGGGGGTGGCGGATTCCATTTCTGCTGGGCGGACCGATGGCCTTAATCGGCTTCTACATCCGCAATCGAGTCGACGAGTCTCCAGTGTTCGAAGCCGCCCAGAAGGCGAAGGCCGTGCAGGCCGAATCCGGCCAGGGCACGGCCGAAGTCGGCAAAACCGTCTCGCCCGTCAAAGAGTCCTCTGCCCGAGCCATTGTGCAGACTCTGGCCTTGGCTGCGTTGTCGAGCATGGCCTTCTACACGCTCAGCGGCTACATGGTCACTTTCCTCACCACAGGCTCTCATCTTCCCGAAGACCAGGCGCTGGTGACGAACGGAATCGCTTTGTTCATCGCTTTCGTGTGTTTCTGGGCCGGTGGGGCGCTGTCGGACAGGTACGGCCGCCGGCCGGTGCTCTACAGCATCATCATCGCCGCGATCCTTCTGTATCTTCCGGCCTTCTGGCTTGCCGGCTTGGGCACGCTGTGGGGGGCCCTGATCGGTCAGCTCGTGATCGGAGTCATCTTCGGTTTGTACTGGGGTGTATTCGGTATTACGGTCGTGGAACTGTTCCCGACCCGCAACCGTGTCAGCGGCGCGACCATCAGCTACAACGTGGCATACACCGTCTTCGGCGGGACTGCGCCATTGGTGGCCACGTGGCTGATCGCGCAGACGGATATGCTGATCGCTCCGGGCATCTACATGATGCTGATCGCCATCATTGCGCTCGTCATCGTCGTGGCCACGAAGATGCCGGAAACTGCAGACAAGAGTCTGCTTCACGCCGACGATCAGGCCTCGTCGATCAGCAATGACCAGGGCCCGGTCAACGGGGAAGAGCAGGGACCGTCGAATTCGGGAACCGCCGCGCTATGACTGCCCTGCAGAGGCTTCTCGACGAAGTTGGTGACGTCGTGGTCACCCACCCGGATCGGCTCGAGGCCATGCGCACCGATCGATCCGGGTGGATCGCGGCAGATCGCCCACTTGCGCTGGTCGAGGCTCGAACCGTTGAACAGGTACAGACGGCGGTGGGAATCGCGCACGAGACCGGGACCCCGATTGTGCCGCGCGGAGCGGGGACGGGCCTCGCCGGTGGAGCGAACGGCACTGCCGGGTCCATCGTGCTCAGCCTCGCGCGCATGGACCGGATCTTGGAGATCGCATCCGCGGATGAATATGCGGTGGTCCAGCCGGGGGTCATCAACGCTGATCTCAATGCTGCCCTCGCTCCGCATGGCCTTTGGTTCGCGCCGGATCCGGTGAGTCGCGACATCGCGAGCGTCGGAGGCAATATCGCCACCAACGCCGGCGGCCTCTTGTGCACGAAGTATGGTGTCACTCGTGAGGCGGTGCTTGCCCTCGACATCGTGCTTTCCGACGGTACTCTGCTCCGAACCGGCCGGCAGACTGTGAAGGGTGTGACGGGCTTGGACCTGACTGCACTGTTCGTCGGATCCGAGGGCACTCTCGGTGTGGTCGTCGGGGCAGTGCTGAGGACGCCGCCGTTGCCGCAAGGCGATACAACCACCGTCGGAGCGCTCTTCGACGATATTGCGGCCGCGGCCTCGGCCGCATCGGCGATCACCGCAGCAGGGCTCCATCCTGCCGTGATGGAGCTCATCGACGCCTCGACCCTTGATCTGATCACGGACTACCTCGGTGAGGAAACGATCCGTTCGACGCTGGGAACGAGCGCGGGTGGCAGCTATCTGCTCGTGCAGTTCGATGCTGGAACGGGTTCGCATACGGGGCTGGCGGCTTTGTCTCTTATGGAGGACAAGGGAGGAGCCGGTCGACTCTCACGGGACCCGGACGAGGCTGAAGCCCTGTTGCGGATTCGTGGAAGTGTCAATCCTGCCCTGTCGGCAGTCGGCACGATGCTCATCGAGGATGTCGCTGTTCCTCGCTCCCGCATGCCCGACATGTTTGCTGCGATTGAACGAATCGCAGCCGAACACGACGTGTTCATTCCCACAATCGCACATGCTGGTGACGGCAATCTCCACCCGACATTCGTCTACGACGGCCCAGAGGTCCCTGAGGAGATCTGGGCAGCTGCCGATGAAATGTTCCAAACGGCCACCGAGCTCGGTGGGACGTTGACGGGAGAGCACGGGGTGGGTGTGCTCAAACGGCAGTGGCTGAAAGGGGAGCTCGGCGACGTCTCCTACCGACTGCAGGAACAGATCAAGGAAGTCTTTGATCCACGCGGGATCTTCAACCCCGGAAAGGTCTTCCACTAGTTGGGTCAGGCACGGCGAAGCCCGGCCTCGTAACAGGCGAATGGGTGTGCCGTGGCTGACCCAACTAAGAAGCTAACGCTACGGCTTTCGAAGCTGTCCTTCCCAGTATTTGTCGAATTCGCCAGAGTCCTCATCCGAAATCTGGCAGAACATATCGAACGCGTCTTGACGCTGACGACTGGGACGCTCATCGTAAGCTGGCAATCATCGCTGTCGAAAGTGGCTACGCTGCCGAAGTGCAACAGGACTTCAACAACGATGCCACGGACCAGCAGCCACTCACCCACTGAATCCGCATCCTCAACATCGGCGATGTTCAGCCCCTGCAAAAGGACTCAGCAGGAATGAGCACAGAGTTCGATGGCATTGTCGGCACCAGCGCGTGGGTGGCGAGGGTTCATGGTTCCATCATCGCCGATCGGAGTTGATGATGGGGAGAGAGTCGAGATACTCATCGTGGTTGTTCCTGATCTCGCCCTGCTAAGGCGGACTTGCTATGAACCGGTGGACTCAACTCACCCTGACACGCAGGG
>Ga0079226_10002960_pt1 | contig 13084 bp, 9 predicted proteins | sample Poulit2014_FD_76345 | JGI IMG/M metagenome (GOLD analysis project Ga0079226, IMG submission 76345) | Agricultural soil microbial communities from Georgia to study Nitrogen management - Poultry litter 2014 | ecosystem: Environmental > Terrestrial > Soil > Agricultural land | place: USA: Georgia... | reverse complement strand
CGATCGACCCATTAATAACATTAAACATGCCTTAGCAGCTTAATGTAACCGGTAAACGCGTTATATTATAGTTATATAGAAGACTGAATAGCTCAAATTTGAGTATCAAGATTTTACTGCGAAATCAGGTGTGTAATCCAGGTCAAGATACGGATTAAGTGATTATCGCGGGTCAAAAATATGGTCCAGCATAATTTGCTGAACATTGGCAGGCTGTAGCGAGTCAGAGGGGATCAACTGCTTATTCTGAGATCCGAGAAGCGGTCCTTTTTGGTTCGAATCCGGTATGCGACCATGCGATCCGTTCACATGATCACCATGGGTCGGCACTAAATCCAGGATATATCGAAACCCTAACTTTTTCTTCAGCAGCGTAAATCCTGCCTTTAACTTGGGGAACGAAATATCCGGATCGAGTATCATTTCGGCGGGATCGTAACCCGGTTTGGCGTGGATATCAACCGTGGGAGCAAAATCCGGGGCTTTATCGTCATCCAGCCAATAATAATAAGTAAACCAGGCTTTTGGCTCCGCAATAGCCACTAATTCACCGGATCGGGGGTGATCAAGGCCCCACTTCTTTTTCGTGTTTTTATCCAATATCGTATCAACTCCGGGTACGGAGGCCAATAGCTTTCGCACCTGCTTTATCTTATCAGTATTTTGCACATAAATATGGGCCAGCTGATGATCAGCTACGGCAAAGGCTCCACTTGCGCCGGGATCAAGCACTTCCCCGCCCTTTTCTTCTCGAACCGTAATATATCCATGCTTCCGCAGTACACGGTTCAGTGATACCGGTTGATTCACCGATGTAATACCATATTCTGATAGAACGATCACTTCAATCCCGCGGTTTTCATAAAAATGAATCAATTCCCGGCATACATCATCAATCTCATTAAGATCCTGTTTTATTTTAGATTGATCGGGTCCGTGGCGCTGCAATCCATAATCCATATGAGGTAAATAAACCAGTGATAACGTAGGGTCATATTTTCGTTCTACTATTTTTGCCGCATCTGCAATCCACCGACTCCCCTTTATAGAAGTATTCGGCCCCCAAAAATTGAAGAGTGGGAATGGTCCTAATCTGTCTTGGAGCTCATCCCGCAATGACATGGGGTTGGCATAAATATCCGGCACCTTGACGCCATCTTTGCGATACATGGGGCGTTCAATCACGGTATAATCAGCTCCTGCATAGGCGCCATATCTCCAAAATAGATTGGCACAACTAAACTCGGGATTTCGCTGGCGCGCTATATCCCAAACCTTTTGTCCCTGGATGAGATGCCCCGAGCGCATCCAAAAGCGGACTTCAGCGGTATCTCTAAAATACCATCCGTTGGCCACAACACCGTGCTCGGCAGGGGAAGTACCGGTAAGATAGGTAGCCTGCACCGCATTGGTCACAGCAGGGAGCATCGAGTTTACCGATGCTAATTTACCTTTAGAAAACCAGTCAGACAAAAAAGGAGTCTGCTCTCCCACTAAATCAGGAGTTAACCCCACCACGTTTACAACAGCTGTTTTTTGCATAGGTATAAATATTAAAGTTTCGAAATGTTTAACTTAAGCCAGATTAGTCACCAAGTACCGATGTTTCGGAATTACTCAAAAAGTAAAATCAAAAAAAGGAGCCTAAAGGCACGTTTTCCCTGTCTCGAGCAAATATTTTTTAATTTTAATGAAGTAAGTCCTCAAATTTGAGCAATATTTATTTTCCAGCAAATATCGTATAAATAACGCGTTTTAGTGGTTATAATTAAGTTTAAGTTTGATTAATCGGGACTCCAATCTCCCTAAATCCCTCTTCTCAAAGAGGGACGCCCGGATATTTACGCCCTCAAGTAGTAAAAGCTTCAAATGGGGCATTAAGTTCCTACTTAGAGAAGGAGGACAGTAGGATTGAGTGTATTAAGATACATTTGATAGCTTATATTACATGCTTAACCGTTAAACCCGCTATAATTATATATTTATCATCCTATCCATAACTTATTCCTGAATAGTTTGGCCTAAAATGCATCCAACACCCAATTAAACTCCCGTTCAATGGAGTCAACGATATTGCGTTTAAGTTCTTCTGGCAGTACCGACCACGTATAGGTTTCAATCTCAAAATGATTGCAAAGGTCAGATTCTGCTTTGAAAATTTCCAAACTTTCTATGATGGCATCCTGCGTTGAACGCAACATGCCAAACTCACCGACAAAAATAGGAACATGGTAATGGATACGCCATTCGGACACTTTTTCTTCATCAATATGAGGCAAAGCCGGCGGAAGGTCCTCATAAGAAATAAGAGTACTCCCCTCCGTCGTCTTCCCTTTTACCTGATGCAGGTACACATCCTCTTTAAATGGCGCTAATTTTTCTCCCAATGTGCTTCGTTGTGATGGTGATTTGAGCTGTGCTTTAAGTGCAGCACTTATTTGAACTTTACCAATCCTGATGCCTGCATTCTTAAATTTATCAATAGTTTCTCGCGGATCTTCATATTCAACGGCAAAATGACACGTATCGTAACAAACGCGAATATGGCGCAAAAGAAGATCTTTAGATTCTGACTTAGCATAGCTCGTATTTTCTATTAGATAGTCTGAGCCGATGGGCAACAGCCAGTCGGTAAAGAATGACACCGTTTCTTCGGTATTCTCGATCAGGCAGTCAGGTTCCGGCTCAATATCTAAATGCAGTTCTGTTACTTTTTCCTTTTCAATATTTGCCATATGCAGCGCCACCTTGGCAAGTTGCCGGCACGCTTTCTGCAAGACGTTTTCGCGCTGCCGGCTATTATCAATCCACGGTTTATAGCTAATGGGAGACGTGGAAATCCCCCCATCTAAATCACCGGGTACCAGTTCGGCTAATATGTCGGCCAGCATCAGCGTATAATCAAACCGTTTTTCGGAGCTCCAGTCCGGTTGATAAACGTGGTCTTTAACAACCTCATGGTGAAAGCTCCCGTACGGAAATCCGTTCATCGTAAAAACGTACGCATTTTGATCATCAAGCCACTTTTTCAATGCGCTCATCTGCTGAGGATGCCGTAACTCTTTGGCCGCCTGGGCTGAAAGTCGTAATCCAATGCCGAAAGGATTATCAGGTGTTAACCTTTGTTTAAGCTCTGGGATATTCGCTTTCAGCTGTGCAAAAACATCCTCCCAGCTTTCTCCGGGATGAATGTTCGTACAATAGGTCAGGTGTGAATAAGGATCCGTTAGCTCCATATCGACTTATACCTCCGCCCCAATATTTTGCTCCGACTGAGCAAATGTCTTCAGTTTTTGAATAGCCTCACGATAAAGATCATGGCTAACTTCATGTACTTCCATTCCTTCACCAATATTTTGCAGAAGCATGATGGTTAGCTTACCTCCCAGATGTTCGCGAAATTCTTCCAGCCCGTGAAAGATCGAATCTCTGTCTTCAGGATGATCAAGAGCGTTTTCCAGCTGAGGAACCCAAAGCTTAAATCCGCAATTCTTAAACGTATCTAAAATTCGTCTCCACGTCTTTTCATCAATATAACCTTTTAACAATGAGTAGGTCACATCCAAACAAATACCAATCGCTACAGCCTCTCCATGGGTCAATTTATAATTCGTGAGCTGTTCGAGCTTGTGTGCTGACCAGTGTCCAAAATCAAGTGGTCGCGATGATCCCATCTCAAAAGGATCTCCCGAATTAGCGATGTGATCCAGATGCAATGCAGCGCATCGATGGATGAGATGTTCCATCGCTTCTTCATCGCGGCGGTCAAGACGGGCAGCGTGCTCCTCCAAAAACTCAAGAAAGGACGCATCTTTTAACAAGGCTACTTTAATCGCTTCCGATATACCTGATCTCCAATCACGCTGTCTTAGCGACTGCAAAAACTGAAAATCGTTAATGACGGCAAAAGGTGGCGAAAAGGTCCCGAGAAAGTTTTTCGTGCCAAACGCATTAACCCCGTTTTTAACACCGACGGCGGCATCATTTTGAGATAAAACAGTTGTGGGAATACGAATCGTGCGAATACCACGATGAGCCGTTGCCGCAGCATAACCGGCGGCATCTACAACAGCTCCGCCCCCAATCGCCGCAACATAAGAATGCCGATCTAAAGAGGCCTGATATATAGCCTTATGTATTTTCTCTACGTAAGCGTGATCATTTTTTGCGGCTTCTCCGCCCGGTATGATGATGGGCTCTGCTACAGGCACGAAAGTATCGGTATAATGATCCGCATAATCTTTAATCTGGTCAAATAACTCTGGATGATGCTGGTACATCCCTTTATCAAAGACAAAGAGTACTTTACGGGCCACTTCAGGCGAAGATGAAGCAATCATATCCGCAAAAAGTGAATTATCCGCAGAGAACATATTACGGGTAAAACAAACATCATATGTAAATGAAACCGGAACGTGTTGCGTTATGTTTTTCATCTTAGATTATCAACTGAAATGACATGGTTTTTTGTTATATTTTAAAACGATAAATATGGTCATAATATTTGAAATAGCATAGTCTTTTATCTGAATATTTATGGAACAACGAGAAAATGAAAAATCCTCCCTGAAAAAAGCTAAAAAAGCTCGTGAGACCATTTTTACTTGGCTAAAAACACGTCTTGAGGAACATGCCTTTCACTCACTACAATCTACCAGTCATAAGCTCATAGAAGAGACGGAAGACTGGCTTTTTTATTCTTCTTTTAGTGCCGTGCCCCGCCATACCGGTAAGGATACGGCTGATTTAAATGCAACCGAATTGGAGCAAGCAGACCAGTTAAGAACGGGTTGGGATCCCTCGCACTGGACCCTGGATGAACTTGGCCGGACAGCCATTTTGCTTTCTATTGCAAATCAACCTAAAGACGCATTCCTCGAATATATTGAAAATACGTTTGTCTCAAGCGATAACCGCGAAGCTGTAGCGCTATATCAAAGTTTACCTCTGTTACCATACCCGGAAACATGGACCGATCGGGCTGCTGAAGGGTTGCGAACGAATGTCACGACGATCTTTAATGCCGTAGCTCAGAGAAATCCTTATCCGGCTGACTATCTGGATGAAGATGCCTGGAATCAGTTAGTATTGAAAGCCCTTTTTATTGAATCTTCACTTTATTTGATTCAGCAAATTGATGACCGAGCAAACGAGAAGCTGGCTCACATGTTGGTTGATTATGCTCATGAGCGCTGGGCGGCAGATCGAACGGTATCACCTGAATTGTGGCGCCCCGTAGGACCTTTTGCCACTGATCAAATCGTCGGCAATGACCTATTAAAAGTACTTGAAAATCCCGATCCCTTACACCAGCAAGCCGCTCTACTGGCCTTATCAGCAAGTTCAGCTAAGTCTGCTAAAAAACTGATTGAAGCTAACACAGATCGTTTAAAAACAATAAAATCGGAGGACGTAAATTGGCAAACCATCGGGAAAGAACTTAACGACAAAGAATAACGCCTAAGCTTTTTCTTGCAACTTATTTTTAATTCACAGAAATAAGATTAAACCACTATATCATGAAGTTTATTGATCCACATATCCATATGATTTCCCGCACCACAGACGACTATGAAGCTATGAAAGAAGCAGGTGTTGTAGCGGTCATAGAACCCGCTTTCTGGCTGGGACAGCCGCGAACAAATGTTGGCTCCATGCTTGATTATTTTAGCACCATTGTAGGCTGGGAACGCTTCCGAGCCGAACAGTTCGGTATCATCCATTACTGCACCATTGGCCTAAACGCAAAAGAGGCAAATAATGAAGAGCTCGCGGAAAAGACCATGGATTTGCTCCCCCGTTATGCCAACAAAGAGGGCGTAGTTGCCATTGGTGAAATTGGTTACGATGACATGACCGACCTGGAAGAAAAATATTTTCACCAACAGCTTGAGCTTGCCAAAAAGCTGGATATGCTTGTTCTCGTCCATACTCCCCATCGAAATAAAAAGCAGGGTACGATTCGAAGTATGGATTTATGTAAGGAACACGGACTGGATCCTTCAAAAGTGGTGATCGATCATAATAATGAGGAAACAGTAGAATATGAGCTGGATCGTGGCTACTGGACCGCTTTCACCATCTATCCCGAGACCAAAATGGGCAACGAGCGAATGGTCGATATTGTAAAAGAATACGGTTCAGATCGCATATTTATTGACAGTGCGGCCGACTGGGGGCGAAGTGATCCGCTTGGTGTTCCCAAAACAGCACAACTCATGCTAAAGCGGGGAATTGATCAGGAGGATGTTGAGAAGGTTTGCTACCAAAATGCACTTGATGCTTACAAGCAAAGCGGCCAGATGGAAGAGGACGACTGGTTGAACCGGCCGCTTATTGATCAAAGTCAAACTCGAAGCGGAAGCTCGGTCCTGCGCGGAGGCCGAAAACCTTTCATCGAAAAAGATCAGCCTTCTGAAGATGACATCATTATCGAGTAGATTTCAGAAGCTTCCCAATAAACCACACTGTTGAATTCTTCATCCTCCTCTTCCATCTCGACCAAATTGCGGGCTGCGGCCGAACTTATGCGTCCGGCGAATATCGTTACGGCTTTTGCCGACATATTAGCCGGAACTGCAGCTGCAGGGGGGACTTTGTCGTTTTCAATATTCTCTCAAACCCCTGAGGGACTTGGGTGGCTCCTACTTTCCACTTTTGGCCTTTATGGAGGAGGCGTCGTATTTAATGATGTTTTTGACGCTCAGCTGGATGCTGATGAACGCCCGGAGCGTGCCATCCCAAGTGGTCGTATTTCTATGCCTGGGGCTGTTATTTTGGGAACGGTACTCCTAATGATTGGCATTATATCAGCTTTTATCGTCAACTACGTTGCGGGTGCTTTTGCCTGTATCATAAGCGTATTAGCATTAGTTTATAATTATTGGGCAAAACATTCTGTCTTCTGGGGTCCTCTATTTATGGGTTCCTGTCGGGCGGGCAATCTATTGCTGGGCGTCTGTATCGCTCCAATGGCGCTGCCGCACGTATGGTTTTTAGGCCTCTTTCCTCTGTTATATATCGCAGCTATTACCCTTATCAGCCAGGGAGAAGTACATGGCGGACATCAATCTTCCGGATATTTAGGACTGGCTTTGATTGTTATTGTCCTTTCGGGTCTATCCGGGCTACCGATTTGGTCTCACTTCAGCATTATACCTGCACTACCATTTATTGCCTTACTAACAGTCCTGGTGGTGCCACCTTTTTATAAAGCTGCAATAAAACCAGTACCCTCTGCAATACGAAAAGCTGTCAAACGTGGGGTTATATCGCTTATTATTTTAAACAGTGTACTGGCAGCCGGTTTTTGTGGATGGATAATAGGACTGTTCACCGCCCTTTTACTGCCTATCTCACTAGGGTTCGGACAAATATTTGAGGTAACATAGGCCTCTCAAAATAATTATGAAGGGTTTGTTAAAAATTTTACCTGACTAAAAATGGGTCTTTACTAGCATCCTTATTAAATGGCAAAGAAATCTGACACAACCCGTTATTAGCGGTTCCTTTTATGTTAAGCAAGCAGGCGGATAATTTCTTAACACTTTATGAAAAAGATAATCGAAGACGCTCTAAACTTTTAGGAACAGCCGTCATTGCGTCCTCTTTACCCTCAATCTCAAGCGATACATATCCTTTGTAGTTTTCTTTATGAAATATTTTAGCCACTTTGTCAAAATCAGCCTCATTTTCATACCATAGTCCTCCACCGTAATATGTCTTCGCCTGAAGCAGGACAGTGTCAGGCGCAATAGCTTCTAACTGTTCATACTTGTTGTCTAAAAAGTTGCCCGTATCAGCAGTAAACTGCAACCAGGGAGAATCAACTGCATTCAGTATACGGAGCATACCCTCTTCCGTGCGCCCCAATCCACAGTGATTCTCCAGACCAAGAGTAACCCCACATTCCTCTGCTTTTGGAAGACATTGGTGAATTCCATCAATCACCCATTTAAATGCATCTTCATTGTTGTAACCTTCAACAGGTTCTTCAATGCCCTTCTTTTCCATCAATTGGTCAAAGGAACCGCTGGTTCCCCAAGTACCGGTTTGTATTCGGATGGTAGGAATTCCCAAACTATAAGCTATTTCAATTTGGCTCTTTGTCTTAGCGATCTCTTCATCCCTTTTTTCCTGAGTTGTTGATAAAAACTGATGGTGTGTAGAAAGCCCATATAAAGTCAACCCACTACGAAGGGCTTGTCGCTTCAATCTTTGCAAATAGGCGTTATCCATGGAGCCGGTTGCCTGCATTTGTACAAGCAATATTTCAACACCATCAAATCCCATCCTGCTGGCATATTCTATGCAATTTTCAATACGTGCTTCTTCTTTATCACCTTCAAAATGCCAGTAGGAATAGGTAGATGTTCCAATAAGATTTGTAATTTCTCGGTTTGCTGGTTTTTTTCTTTCACAAGAGAACTTATACCTGCACTTGGAACAGCTGCTGCAGATCCCGCAGCTACTAGCTGTTTTAAAATAGTTTTACGGCTTGTCTTCATAGTCTCAGAAATTCATCAGAGATTGTTATTTATATATACCCTTCTAATTTTATAATTATTTCTTTTTCACATTTAAAAAACAATTTTTAAGTACTTTTGTAATTATAACATTTTTATTCATGTACTCAACATTAATCTTAACAAATATAATATATTAATTTACCCCCTATTTTAATTACCTGTAAACACATTTTACCATTGAATCCTAAGGTAACAGAATTGTTTTATTCAGTACTTTCGGAGTCATTGGCTTTGCGCTGAAAGCTATCTTCTCCGACCCACGATTTGTTGAAAGTCCAAAACGATTATTTTCTTTCCTGCTATCCTAACCAATCCCTATAAAACAGGCTTATTGCGGATAATATCCAGCACACCCTTTCCATCGGACGTTCATCTATCACAATTAGTCCGATCAAACCAACCCTTCTATTTTAAATGCTTCGCAAAATCTTTCAAAAAGGGACGCCAATGGGCATTATATCCGTTCATGCCAACTCCAGTTTCTTGGTTACAAAGGCATCCTCATTTTCATCGTAATAACGGAATTCATTGCCCAAGGAATCATCGAGTACTCATTAATTTACTCCTTGATTCCTGCATTCCGAGCAAATGAAACCCACTGGTCAAAAAATGGAATAGTCATAACTCCAGCCTCCTTCCCGGTGGCGGATCTACTTAATCATGGATTCAAATGGATCATAGATTTGCCCGCCCCAGGGGCTGTCTAACACGCTCACCGAAATACTTTTCTGCCCCGCATTGGCCAGCCTCTGGAGCAAGGGCTTCAGCAGATCCCAGTGCTCATCTGTCCAGAGTGATACGTCATATAACGGGCTAAGGCAAAGGGTTTCTGCTACAAATCAAGGTGGAAGGCCCATTGGTCCGACGAGAGAAGTTTCTGCGAGGATACTTCCAGGTTAATACTCAGCGTTTGGATACTTTCACTCCCGGCTTGTACCTCTACGGTCCCCTGATATTGGCCTGGGCTGGCCCCTTTTAGAACGTCAACAGTCAACCATATGGGACGTACCATTTGCCCTTGTGCAACCATACCTGGAAGCGGATCGAGCATATTGGCGACCTGGGATGAACCATAAGCCGCTTTTTGGCGATGCCCGCAGCCCTCAGTGAATTCATCGGCCATCATGTAGCGTACAAAACATGTCTGCATAGCTGATTCACCTATTTTTCACCATTATGGGTCGTTAAATCGCTCAATTCCAGCAGTACATCATTCAATTCGTCGCCGTCCACAAAACGACTTGGGCATGCTTATGCTCCCCACACCTGGCGTTTTTCTCCTATTTTATACGACCTTCCACGCCGGCACCTCTTCTTTAAGGTAGCGTTTATCTACGGAACCGAAAGCCACCTATAATAATCCATCTGGTGTCCTGACCCACCGGCTACTCCGCCGAACTTTCAAGCTTTATCAAGGTTTCAATCAGTTTTGGCCGTTGTGTACCTTCCTTGCAGGCAACAAAAGAGACCTTTTGCAAACCCATGTCATTCCGATAGCAAACGAAGAAAGACTCCGTTCTTCAGAATAACAGAACAGTGGTATTTCATAGGCTTCTATAATATAATTTGCATATCTTCTGCCACAACTTTCAGCCTCGCACCAGTAAAATTAGCTGTGTAAACAGGGCTGATTTTACAGACATGAACCGGAAGTATGATGCTCAAAACATTGGTTCGGATCGCGAGGTCAAACTATGTGAGGCTTCTCGAGGCTTTTTATCCCAAAACGCGTTCTAAGAATCAATTTCCATTTCAATAATAGTATCAACCTGCTGCAAATCCTCTTCTTTTAGATACAAGAAAACCCCTTCTTCCATCTGCTTGTATTCAATTGAAGCGCCCCCGTCATAATACTTTGCCGACTTTAATGTACCGGGGAAATTGTGAATAAAAAGCGTATCTCTTTTTGCATCCAGGATATGTACATAGTTTATACCATCTTTTTTAGTGCTGACGCCCCACTCTCGTGGCGATATATCTCCGCTCCGCGTACCGTAAATAGTTTCACCATATTGGTCCGTCCATTCTCCGATCGCTTTGAGCGTATCCCTGAACTCCGGCTGAATCTTACCATTGGGCATAGGACCTACATTGAGGAGTAGGTTGGCATTATTTCCAGCTGATTTTACTAAGGCATGGATGAGCTCTTTGGTCGTTTTGTAATCATTATCCTGTAGGTTGAAGCCCCACGAGCCATTCATCGTCTTTGCTGATTCCAGGGGCAAATCAGAAGCTTCTGGTCCCCCCCATCCTTCATGCTGCTCACCGGGCAGCGTACGCTCAAACATTTGGAAATCCTCACCGGGCAGCGGGTCTAAATGATGATTATTCCCAATCATTGCAGCCGGCTGCAGCTTATGGATGAGCGGATAAATTTCATCATAATGCCAGTCAATATTAAGATCACCCCAGTTTTGGCCATCCCAATCCACATGATCCCAATGGCCGTCAAACCAAATACCTCCCACCGAACCATAATTCGTTAATAGTTCGGTCAGCTGCGTCTTCATAAATTCAATATAATCATCCCAGTTGCCGTGATCCGGCCGACCCAAATTATGGCCTGTACGTCCACGCGGATAATAATCGGTATTATGCCAGTCCAACAGGGAATAGTAGAAAAATATTTTGAGCCCTTGGTTATGTGCTTCTTCAGCTAATTTAGCAATAATATCTTTCCCATAGGGCGTATCTTCAACAATATTGTAGTCAGAGGCCTCGGTATCAAACATGCTAAATCCATCGTGATGCCGAGTTGTAATGGTGATATATTTCATCCCGGCTGCTTTGGCTAAACTCACCCAGGCCTCGGCATCAAACTCTTCTGGATCGAAGAAGTCAGCTAAGCGCTCGTAGTTATCCTTTTTTATATGCTGATTATTCATCACCCACTCCCCGTCTCCAAGGATACTGTACAGTCCCCAGTGGATAAACATACCAAACTTTGCATTCTGGAACCACTCTCGAGCTTCCAAATTCTCCTGAGAGGGCTGATAACTCTCTTGCGCTTTTGCTGTAGTCAATCCAACTGTTATTAACAGTATAACAAAACATCCGTAAAATCGATTATTCATAACTATATATCAGTATTAACCGTTTCCTAATTCACTTTACTAACGTAAGTACAACAGCCACTCTGTCTCAATCTACTATTATCTTTGCGGATATATCTGTATAAATTTGCAATTATATTTAGTTAATACCCTAATATTAACGCTAAAACGTCCTTCATTGTGCTTCAGGTGAACAGCAGATCATTCCGGCCTAATTTTCAAGATTAACCATGCTAACTATGAGCTCAACTTACCGCTTATAATTATATATTTTCGCCGAGTAATTCGCTTTCAATTTCTTCCAACGTACGCCCTTTGGTTTCGGGTAGCGGGAAAACAGCGATGAGTAAATATAAAAATGTGAAAAAGGCCAATACTAAGAATATACCGCTATAGTTAATCAGCTCGACAACATCCATGAAAATAGCGGCCAATCCCGCTGAAGTCAATGAGTTAGCACACAGTGCTACCGCCATGCCCTTTGCTCTAATAGCCATGGGCAGCACTTCTGAAATCGCCAGCCACACCACCACACCCGGACCCACGGCGTAAAACACCACAAATACCATAAATCCACCTAATGTAGCATAACCGGTAAAAGCAGTTGAAGGCCAAAGAAGCTGAACAATTCCGATAAATGCCAAAGCAAAAGTGACCCCTGCTGTACCTGTAATCAATAGTGGCCGTCGGCCAATACGGTCTACCAGCGACATGGCAATAATCGTTACGACAAAATTAATCAATCCAACTCCTACACTCCCAAGTATAGCTGTACTGTGCATACCGGCATCCGATAAAATAGTAGCGTTAAATTGAAGCAACACATTAATACCTGTCATTTGAGTAAGAACCCCCACTGCAAGTGCAATAAAAAAGGCTTTCCGATATCCGCGATGGAATAACATTCCCCACGAACCCGATTTCTTTTTCTCCTCCTCCTTAATAACTGATTTCATTTCTTCCACTGAGTCTTCCACCTGGTCTTCTCCCTGCGTTTCAGCAAGAACATCCCGTGCTTCTTCATCGTCTCCATTTTGGTAAAGCCAGCGCGGAGAACGCGGCAACAAGAAAAGCCCGCCTGCCAGAAAGATGATAGATGGAACGAGACCTGTACCAAACATTAGACGCCAGTCTCCTGTCGGCTTCAAGAAATAGTTCACAAGATATCCTGATAAGATACCAAACGTAAGGCTCAGCTGAAATAATGCAACTCCGCGTCCACGAATATTAGAAGGTATAATTTCTGCCAGATATAATGGAATCACAATGGTAATAATACCAACTCCAACCCCCTGAATGAGGCGACCTGCCATTACGGTAGCAAAACTCGAGGCATCAATTAAAATTATAGTGCCAATAATAAATAAAACCGCAGATATGATGATAGAAAACCGGCGACCATAACGGTCAGCAAATGGGCCAGATATAAAGGTAGCTAAGGCCCCTCCACCTAATACGGCAGAAACGATGAGCGACTCCTCACTTGGCGTAATGGTAATACTT
>Ga0079226_10002959_pt1 | contig 13086 bp, 9 predicted proteins | sample Poulit2014_FD_76345 | JGI IMG/M metagenome (GOLD analysis project Ga0079226, IMG submission 76345) | Agricultural soil microbial communities from Georgia to study Nitrogen management - Poultry litter 2014 | ecosystem: Environmental > Terrestrial > Soil > Agricultural land | place: USA: Georgia... | reverse complement strand
GCGGCCGAGAAGGTGCGGGTCGACGACACCGTGGCCGGATCCGTGGAGGTACGCGCGCGGACCGCCGAGGTGCTCGCCGGCGACTGCGACTGCGTGACGGCGCTCCTGGTCCGCGCCGCCCCTCGGGTGCTGCGCGATATCGACACCCGCGCGCAGGTCACCGCGGTCGAGGCGCTGCCGGGCGATGCGGTCTACGGCCGGTTCGCGGTGCGCCCGGCCCCGGTGACCGCGGACTGACCGCGGCGGTCACTCGCCCGTGGCGCGCGGGCCCGCATCGGTGGCGCCGTCGGAGCTGACGGCGCCGGCGTCTGCCGTGGGCGGGGCCGGCCGACCGGTATCCGCCGCCCCGACGGTGCGGCGGCGGATCCAGCGGGTGAGCCGACTGTCCTTGCGCACCGGGGCGGGCCGGCCCGGATACCAGCGCAGCGCCGTGTCGAGGAAGGCCACCAGCGGTACGGCCAGCACACCGCCGACGATGCCGGCGAGCATGATGCCCAACGCGATGGCCACGATCACGGCTACCGGGTGGAGCTTGACCGCGTTGCCGAGCACGAACGGCTGCAGGATGTGGCCCTCGAAGGCCATGACGAACACCAGGATGCACAGCACGATCACCGCGTTGAGCCAGCCCTGGGTGGTCAGCGCCACCAGCACGGCGAGGAAGCCCGCGACGAACGAACCGACGATCGGGATGAACGCGCCGAGGAAGATGATCACCACCAGAGGCAGCACCAGCGGCACCCCGAGCGCGGCCAGCCCGATGCCGATGATGATCGAGTCGATCGCCGCGACCAGCACGGTGGCCTTGACGTACTGCTCGAGGGTGTGGAAACCGGCCGCACCGGCCCCGCGCACCCGCTCACGGCCGGCCGCCGGGACCGCCTTGGTGACGAAGTTCCACATGCCGCGGCCGTCGTAGAGGAAGAACAGCAGCAGGAACACGGTCAGCAGGAAGCCCGCGCCGATCCGGGAGAACAGCCCGGCGGTGCTCAGCGCATGCGAGGCGATGAACGATTCGTGGGCCTTGATCCAGGTGGTCATCTCGTTGGACACCGCGTGCAGCTGGTCGCTGTCGATCTTCAGCGGACCGGTGGCCAACCAATTCCGGGTGTCGTCGATGGTCTGGGAGAACTCGGCGGCCAGCTCCGGACCGCCGGCCACGGACTGCTGGACGACGAAGGCCAGCACCCCGAGCACCACCAGCACCGCCAGGACCACCGCCGCCACCGCGGCGGTGGCGCGCCCGAGCCCCTTGCCGGTCGCCCAGGCGACCAGTGGATGGAGCAGGGCCGCGAACAGCAGGGCGAGGGTGACCGGCACGGTGACGTCCTCGAACCTGATGAACAGCCAGCCGACGGTGACCACCGCGACGCCGATCAGCAGCAGCCGCCAGGACCAGGCGGCCGCCACCCGCACCCCGGGAGAGACCCGTTCGGCGGCGATGAAGGGCCGAGACGGTTCCGGGGCGGGGTCGGTGGGGGCGGTGTCGTTCGTCACGCCACGACCCTAGCGGCCGGGCCGGCGACGGCATAGGGCGGAGGGTGACCCGAAGCCCGTGCGGCCTCATCCGCCCGGGGCGCCGGACCTCACCCGGGGGTCACCCTGTGGCAGGGGGGCGGATCCGCGCGGATGCCGCCGATGGGGGCAGACGCATAGACTCGGGCTCGGTGGCGCGGCCGGACGGCCGGGCACACGGGAGAGGACGGGCGGTCAGTGGCTGGTTCGGGTTTCGTGCATCTGCACAACCACACGGAGTACTCGATGCTCGACGGAGCGGCGAAGATCGACGAGTTGTTCGCCGAGGCGCAGCGACTGGGCATGGATGCGGTCGGGATGACCGACCACGGCAACATGTACGGCGCGGCCGAGTTCTACCACCGGGCCGTCAAGGTCGGGGTCAAGCCGATCATCGGCATCGAGGCCTATGTGGCGCCGGAATCGCGCCTGAACACCAAGCGCATCCAGTGGGGCGATCCGAGCCAGAAGTCCGACGACGTCTCCGGTTCGGGCGCCTACACCCACATGACGATGGTCGCCAAGAACGCCACCGGGCTGCGCAACCTGTTCAGGCTGTCCTCACTGGCCTCGATCGAGGGCCAGCTGGGCAAGTGGCCGCGGATGGACGACGAGATCATCGCCGAGCACGCCGAGGGCATCATCGCCACCACCGGCTGCCCCTCGGGGGAGGTGCAGACCCGGCTGCGGCTCGGCCACGACCGCGAGGCGCTCGAGGCGGCCGCGAAGTGGCAGGAGATCTTCGGGCCCGAGAACTTCTATCTCGAGGTGATGGACCACGGGCTGTCGATCGAGCGCCGCGTGCGCGAGGGCCTGCTGGAGATCTCCCGCCAGCTCGACATGCCGCCGCTGGCGACCAACGACTGCCACTACACCACCAAGGACTTCGCGCAGACCCACGAAGCGCTGTTGTGCCTGCAGACCGGTAAGACCCTCAACGATCCGACCCGGTTCAAGTTCGACGGTGACGGCTACTACGTCAAGTCCCCGGCCGAGATGCGGGCACTGTTCGACGCCGAGATCCCGGGCGCGTGCGACAACACGCTGCTGGTCGCCGAGCAGGTCGAGTCCTATGAGGAGATCTGGACCCCGCGCGACCGGATGCCGGTCTTCCCCGTGCCCGACGGTCACGACCAGAACAGCTGGCTGCGCGTCGAGGTCGACCGCGGCCTGGAGCGGCGCTTCCCGACCGGGGTGCCCGAGAAGTACCGGCAGCGGGCCTACTACGAACTCGACGTCATCGCCCAGATGGGTTTCCCCGCCTACTTCCTGGTCGTCGGTGACCTGATCAAGCACGCCCACGAGGTGGGCATCCGGGTCGGGCCCGGCCGCGGCTCGGCGGCCGGTTCGCTGGTCGCCTTCGCACTCGGGATCACCAACATCGACCCGATCCCCTACGGGCTGCTGTTCGAGCGGTTCTTGAACCCCGAGCGCGTGTCGATGCCCGATATCGATATCGACTTCGACGACCGCCGGCGCGGCGAGATGGTGCGTTACGCCGCCGACCGCTGGGGCCACGACAAGGTCGCCCAGGTCATCACCTTCGGCACCATCAAGACCAAGGCGGCGATCAAGGACGCGGCCCGGGTGCACTTCGGCCAGCCCGGCTTCCAGATGGCCGACCGGATCTCCAAGGCGCTGCCGCCCCCGGTGGCGGCCAAGGACATCTCGGTCGCCGGCATCACCGACCCGAACCACGAGCGCTACAGCGAGGCCGCCGAGGTGCGCACCCTGATCGAGACCGATCCGGATGTGAAGACCATCTACGGCACCGCGCTCGGCCTGGAAGGGCTGATCCGCAACGCGGGCGTGCACGCGTGCGCGGTGATCATGTCCTCGGAGCCGCTGATCGACTCGGTCCCGCTGTGGAAACGTCCCCAGGACGGCGCGATCATCACCGGCTGGGACTACCCGTCGTGTGAAGACATCGGCCTTTTGAAGATGGACTTCCTCGGCCTGCGCAACCTGACGGTGCTCGGCGATGCGATCGACAACCTGAAGGCCAACCGGGGCATCGACCTGGACCTGGACACCCTCGCGCTCGACGACGAGAAGAGTTACGAGTTGCTCGCCCGCGGCGACACCCTCGGGGTGTTCCAGCTCGACGGGGTGGCCATGCGTGAGCTGCTGAAGATGATGAAGCCCACCGGCTTCGAGGACATCGTCGCCGTGCTCGCCCTCTACCGGCCCGGGCCGATGGGGGTGAACGCGCACACCGACTACGCCAAGCGTAAGAACGGTCTGCAGGAGATCAAACCGATCCACCCCGAGCTCGAGGAGCCGCTCAAGGAGATCCTCGGCGAGACCTACGGCCTGATCGTGTATCAGGAGCAGATCATGCAGATCGCGCAGAAGGTCGCCGGCTACTCGCTCGGCCAGGCCGACCTGCTGCGCCGGGCGATGGGCAAGAAGAAGAAGGAGATCCTCGACGAGGCCTACGGCGGCTTCGCCGAGGGGATGAAGAACAACGGCTTCTCCCAGGCCGCGATCACCGCGCTGTGGGACACGGTTCTGCCGTTCGCGGGATACGCGTTCAACAAGTCGCACGCCGCCGCCTACGGCCTGGTGTCCTACTGGACCGCCTACATGAAGGCGAACTATCCGGCCGAGTACATGGCCGGGCTGCTCACCTCCGTCGGCGACGACAAGGACAAGGCCGCGATCTATCTCGCGGACTGCCGTCACCTGGGCATCACGGTGCTGCCGCCGGACGTCAACGAGTCGGTGACCAACTTCGCCTCCGTCGGCGAGGACATCCGGTTCGGGCTGTCCGGGGTGCGCAACGTCGGCCACAACGTGGTCTCGTCGATCATCGACTCGCGCACCGAGAAGGGGCACTTCGCCAGCTTCTCCGACTACCTGAACAAGGTCGACGCGGTGGCCTGCGGCAAGAAGGCGGTCGAATCGCTGATCAAGGCCGGGGCGTTCGATTCGCTGGGTCACCCGCGCAAGGGACTGCTCCTGGTGCATGCGGACGCCGTCGACTCGGTGATGGGCACCAAGAAGGCTGCGGCCGTGGGCCAGTTCGACCTGTTCGGCGACGCCGGCGGTGACGACAACGCGACGATCTTCGAGGTCCCCATCCCCGACGAGGAGTGGGAGACCAAGCACAAGCTGGCGCTCGAGCGCGAGATGCTCGGGCTGTACGTCACCGGCCATCCGCTCGACGGGGTCGAGCACCTGCTGGCCGACATGTCCGACTCCTCGGTGCCCAAGATCCTGGAGGGCCAGGTCAAGTCCGGCACCCAGGTCTCGATCGGCGGTCTGCTCACCTCGGTCGAACGCCGGGTGACCAAGCAGGGTCTGCCGTGGGCCAACGCCCGGCTCGAGGACCTCACCGGCGGGGTGGAGGTGCTGTTCTTCCCCAAGACCTACGCGGTGTTCGGCATGGAGGTCGCCGACGATGCGATCGTGCTGCTGCGCGGCCGGGTCAACGAGCGTGAGGGCCGGCTGTCGATCATCGTCAACGACCTGGTGCTGCCCGACGTCTCCGCGGCCGGGGAGTCCCGGCCGGTGGCGGTGAGCCTGCCGACGAGGCTGTGCACCCCGGACCGGGTGACCGCGCTCAAACAGGTGCTCACCCGCCATCCCGGCACCTCGGACGTGCACGTGCGCCTGGTGTCGGGGGAGAAGATCTCCACCTTCAAGCTCGACGACCGGCTGCGGGTCGAACCCAGCTCGGCGCTGATGGGCGATCTGAAGGCACTGCTGGGGCCGGGCTGCCTGGGCGGATAGCAGGCAGGGCCGGATGCGCGCGCCGCGCCCGTACCCGGCCGGGCAGGTCCCGGCTGTGCGGGCGATAGGCGGCGGTGGGAAGATGGGGAACTGTGTCCAGCGCTGAGAATCCCGCCCCGTCCGCCGCGTCACCGGTGAGCGCCGCCGACATCACGTCGGCGGCCGCCCGCATCGCCGAGGTGATCGAGGCGACGCCGCTGAAGTACTGCGAGCGGCTGAGCGAGGAGACCGGCGCGCGGGTGTACCTCAAGCGCGAGGACCAGCAGGCCGTGCGCTCCTACAAGATCCGGGGCGCCTTCAACTGCATGGTCCAGCTCTCGGCGGCAGAACGCGCCGCCGGGGTGGTCGCGGCCAGCGCCGGCAATCACGCCCAGGGCGTGGCCTTCGCCTGTAGGAAGCTCGGCATCACCGGCCGGATCTACGTGCCCACCAACACCCCGAAGCAGAAGCGCGACCGGATCGTCGCCCGCGGCGGGGAGTTCGTCGAACTGGTGCTGACCGGTCAGACCTATGACGCGGCCGCCGCCGCGGCCGCCGAGGACGCCGCGCGCACCGGGGCCACACTGGTGCCGCCGTTCGACCATCCGGCCACCATCGCCGGACAGGGCACGGTCGCCGCGGAGATCATCGACCAGCTCGGCCGAGCCCCCGACACCGTGGTGGTGCCGGTCGGCGGCGGCGGACTGATCGCCGGGATCACGGCGTATCTGGCCGAGCAGGCCCCGCAGGTCGCGGTGATCGGCGTCGAACCGCAGGGCGCGGCCTCGATGACCGCGGCGCTGGCCGCGGGCGGGCCGGTCACCCTGTCGGAGGTCGACCCGTTCGTCGACGGCGCGGCGGTGCGCCGCATCGGCGACCTGCCGTACCGGATCGTCTCCGGTGCCGGGGCCGAGGTGATCACCCACTCCTCGCTGCCGCTGGTGACCGCGGTGGTGCCGGCCGGCGACCGCGGGGGCGTGTCGCTCTCGCAGGTCGGGGAGGGCGCGGTGTGCACCGCGATGCTGGACCTGTACCAGAACGAAGGCGTGATCGCCGAGCCCGCCGGCGCGCTCGGCGTCGCCGCCCTCGAAGGGCTGGAACTGGTCCCGGGATCGACCGTGGTGGTGGTGATCTCCGGCGGCAACAACGACGTCTCGCGCTACGGGGAGATCCTCGAGCGCTCCCTGGTCCACCAGGGCCTCAAGCACTACTTCCTGGTCGACTTCCCGCAGGAGCCCGGCGCCCTGCGGATGTTCCTCGACCAGGTGCTCGGACCCGACGACGACATCACCCTGTTCGAGTACGTCAAGCGCAACAACCGGGAGACCGGGGCCGCGCTGGTGGGCATCGAACTCGGCGCCCCGGAAGACCTCGAGGCGCTGCGCGCACGCATGGAGTCCTCACCGATGGATGTCGAAAGGCTTGTCCCCGGCTCGCCCGCATACCGATACTTGACCTAGACCGCACCGGGCCGGGGCCGCGTAAAGCCCCGGGCCCGCCGCTTCAGCGACCGGGAGGACCCGCCGTGACCGACACCCGCACCGTGGACGAGCTGTTCGCCGTCGACACCCTGCTTTCGGCCGAGGAGATCGCGCTGCGCGACAGTGTGCGCGGGTTCGCGGCCAAGCGGTTCCGCCCGCACATCGCCGACTGGTTCGAGGCCGGTGAGCTGCCGGTGCGTGAACTGGCGACCGAACTGGGCGGGATGGGTCTGCTGGGGATGCACCTGGACGGCTACGGCTGCGCAGGGGCCGGCGCCGTGGCCTACGGCCTGGCCTGCCAGGAGCTCGAGGCCGTGGACTCAGGGATCCGGTCGCTGGTCTCGGTACAGGGCTCGCTGGCGATGTTCGCCATCCACCACTGGGGCAGCGAGGAGCAGAAGCAGCAGTACCTGCCGGCCATGGCCGCAGGCGAGGTGTTCGGCTGCTTCGGGCTGACCGAACCGGACTTCGGCTCGGATCCGGGCGGGATGCGCACCTTCGCCCGCCGCGACGGCGACGACTGGGTGATCCCGGGGACGAAGATGTGGATCACCAACGGCTCGGTCGCCGACATCGCGGTGATCTGGACGCAGACCGACGACAAGGTCGCCGGATTCATCGTGCCCACCGACGCCCCCGGATTCACCGCGACCGATGTGCCGGCCAAGATGTCGCTGCGCGCCTCGGTGACCTCCGAACTGGTGCTCGACGAGGTGCGGGTGCCCGAATCGGCCCGGCTGCCCGGTGCCCGCGGGCTGCGCGGACCGCTGACGTGCCTGAACGAGGCCCGCTTCGGCATCATCTTCGGCGCGATCGGCGCCGCCCGGGACTGCCTGGAGACCGCGGTGGACTATGCGCGCACCCGCGAGGTGTTCGATAAGCCTCTGGGCGCCTACCAGCTCACCCAGGCCAAGCTCGCCGACATGGCGGTCGAACTCGGCAAGGCGCAGCTGCTCGCGGTGCACCTGGGCCGGCAGAAGGAGGCCGGCGAGGTCGCCCCCGCGCAGGTCTCGCTCGGCAAGCTCAACTCGTGCCGCGAATCGATCGCGATCGCGCGCGAATGCCGCACCATCCTCGGCGCCAACGGCATCACGCTGGCCTACCCGGTGATCCGGCACGCCAACAACCTCGAATCGGTGCTGACCTACGAGGGCACCTCCGAGGTGCACCAGCTGATGATCGGCCAGGCGCTGACCGGGGAGAACGCCTTCCGGTAGAGCCGCCGGCGCACCGGGGCGTCGGATGTCGCGTCCCGGTTCACCCGTCCCGGCCGAGCAGCCGGTCGACCACCTGTCGGTGCAGTGCCGGATCGGGGGCGGGCAGGTCGAGCAGGGCCGCCATGAAGATCCCGTCGCCGACCAGCCGGACGATCTCGGCCTGGACCGGATCGTCGAACTCGGCCTGCAACCAGTGGTCCCACGAGCGCATGACCTCCACCACCGCGGTGTGCACCTCGCCGTGGCTGCCGTCGGCCGAGCGCAGCGCGGCCAGCACCGACTGATACAGCGGGCGGTCCTCGAAGTCGGCCTCGTCGAAGGTCTGCAGATAGAACTCGGCGACATCGGTGCCGCCGGCCACGGCCTCGGCGAACTGGTCGTCCGAGCGCGCACCCATCCGCCGCACCATCGCGGCGAGCATCGCCTCCTTGGTGGGGAAGTGATACAGCAGCCCGCCCTTGGACACCCCGGCCTCGGCGGCCACGGCCTCCAGGGTGGCCTGCTGCGCGGAGTGGTCGAGCAGCAGGCGCTCGAGCGCGTCGAGGATCCGGTCACGGGTGGAGGAGGTCGCCATGACAGGGACTGTACCGTCCGGACGGTTTTCTGTTAATCTCTGTACCGTCCAGACGGTTCAGTAAAGGAAGTCGCCGTGCTCACCACCGCAGAATCCGCCCCGCCGCGCGCCGGGGTGCGCCAATGGCTCGGCCTGGCCGTGGTGTCGATGGCGGTGCTGCTCATCGCCGTCGATGGCACGGTGCTCGACCTTGCGGTGCCCTCGCTGTCCGATCATCTGGGTCCGAGCGGCACCGAACTGCTGTGGATCATCGACGTCTACTCCTTCGTGCTCGCAGCACTACTGGTGACCATGGGTGTGCTCGCCGACCGGGTGGGCAGGCGCCGACTGTTGATGATCGGCGCCGCCGGCTTCGGGCTCGCCTCGCTGATGGCCGCCCTGTCGACCACCCCGGTGATGCTCATCGCCGCCCGCGTGCTGATGGGTGTGTTCGGTGCGACGCTCATGCCCTCGACCCTGGGGCTGATCCGGGCGCTGTTCCCCGACACCCGCCAGCGCGCGACCGCGATCGGCATCTGGGGCGCGATGTGGGGCGGGGGAGCGGCGATCGGACCGCTGATCGGCGGGGTGCTGCTCGAACACTTCTGGTGGGGTTCGGTGTTTTTGATCAACATCCCGGTGCTCATCGTGCTGCTGATCGCCCTGCCGCTGACCGTGCCCGAATCCAAGGACCCGGCGCCGGGACGGTTCGACGTGCCGGGGATGGTGCTGTTCATCGCCGCGATGGTGCCGCTGGTGTTCGCCCTGAAGGAGACGGCCGTGGCCGGGGTGCAGCTGCGACTGCTCGCGATCGCCGCGATCGGGGTGGCCGCGGCGGTGGGGTTCATCCGGCGCCAGCGCCGCACCGACCATCCGCTGATGGACCTGTCGCTGTTTTCGAACCCGGTGTTCACCGCCTCCATCGTCACCAACCTGCTCAGCGTGTTCGCCCTGGCCGGTGTGCTGTTCTTCGGTTCGCAGTATCTGCAGATGGTGCTGGGGCTGTCCCCGCTCACCGCCGGACTGTGGGCGACCCCGGGCACCGCGGCCAGCGTGCTCGGCGCTCTTCTCGCCGCCGCGGCGGCCGCCCGGTGGGGAGACCGGACGGTGCTGGCGGTGTCGATGGCGGCCACCGCCGCCGGTGCACTGCTGCTGGTCGGGCTCGACACAGACGGTCATGCGTGGCTGTTCGCCACCGGGTTCACGATCATCGGGCTGGGTTCGGGCGTGGGGCTGACCCTGACCTCGGCGCTCATCCTGGCCGCGGTGCGCCCCGAGAAGGCCGGGGCCGCATCGGGGATGTCGGAGACCTCCTACGAACTCGGGCTCGCGGCCGGGGTCGCGGTGCTCGGCTCGGTGCTGCTGGCGATCTACCGCGCCGGCATCGACGTCACCGGGCTGGCCGCGGAGCAGGCCTCGGCCGCGCGGGCGACCCTGGGCGGGGCGATGCACGTCGCCCGCGACCGTGCCGACGAGGTCGGCGCCGCGATGTTCGACTCCGCCCAGCACTCATTCGTGGCCGGGATGCACGTGGCCGCCGCGGTCACCGCGGCCGTGATGGCCGGGGTGGCGGTGCTGGTGTGGGTGCTGCTCAGCGCGCGCCGCACGGCCGCCTTCCCTCCCGGCGGGCAGGACGCGGAGTCCGGTGGCGCCGACCCCGCGCCGGCGGTCACCGGCTGAGCCGGGCCGCGGCTATCCGGCGATCAGGGTTGCCGGATGCGGGCGGGGCCCGGAAGACCGCACAGGTCCTCCGGGCCCCGCCCACATCCGGTACTCCGGTCAGCGGTTGAGGTTGCCGATGTCGACCGGCAGCTGCACCCCGGTCAGATACTTGGCCTCATCCGAGCAGACCCAGGCCACCACGTCGGCGATCTCCTCGGGCTGGGTGATCGCATAGGGCAGCGAGTTCATGAAGATCGGCGCCAGCGTGTGCGCGAAACGGGCGAACAGCGGCTGCATGTCCTCGGCCATGTTCATCCCGGTCTCCACCCCGGCCGGGTGGATGGTGTTGACCCGGATCTTGTGCTCGCCGAGCTCGTTGGCCATGGTCTTGGCCAGGCCGGTGATGCCGTGCTTGGAGGCCGTGTAGTGGGCGGTGAACGGGGTGCCCTTCAGGCCCGACACCGAGCTGGTGAACACGATCGATCCGCCCTCGCCCTGCTCGATCAGATACGGGATCGCGGCCTTGGCGGTGTTGAAGGTGCCCGTGAGGTTGACGTCGATGGTCTCCTGCCACTGCTCGGCGGTGACCTCCCAGGACAGCGCGCCCGAGCACACGCCCGCGTTGGCGATGACGATGTCGAGTCGGCCGAACGCCTCGGTGCCCTCGGTCAGTGCTGCCGACAGGGCGCCGAAGTCGCGCACATCGACCTTCCGGGCGATGATCTTCGCGCCGGTGGCCTCGACCAGGCGCACGGTCTCGGCCAGGTCCTCCTCGGTCGCCGGGGCGTAGGAGGTGGACTTGAACGGCGCGCAGGCGTCGACGGCGATGATGTCGGCGCCCTCGGACGCGAACTTCACGGCCTCGGCGCGGCCCTGGCCGCGGGCGGCGCCGGTGATGAAGGCGACCTTGCCGGCGAAACGCTGAGATGAGGTCACGGACGACCCTTCCTTTGAGAAGACGACGGGGACTGTGATGGAACCTGTGTCAGAAATCTACCGATGGGGCCGTCACACCCCGAGTCCGGCTCCCGCTCGGCGGTCGTGCATGTGACGCCTCGGCCCCGATGTCCGGGTGGGGACATCGGGGCCGAGGCGGGCTTTTTCCGCGGCGCGCACGGGCCGCGAGTCGTCAGCCGCTCAGTACAGCTCGCCCTCGTGCTTGGGGCGGTCGAAGGCCGGCAGCTCGCGGCCCTCGGTGAGCACCTTGCCCAGCTCCGGCTCGGCCAGGTGCAGCCGGCCCACGGCGATCAGGTCGAACTCGTCGTCGCTCAGGCGCCGGGCCAGCTCGGCCCGGTTGTCCTTGACCGGGGCCTGGTTGGTCAGCCGCGAATCGCGCAGCGACTTGCCGATGCCGAAGCTGCCCACCGCCATCGTCTTCGCGCCGGTCAGCTTCTTCGCCCACCCGGCCAGCGACAGGTCCGAGCCTTCGAAGGCCGGGACGTCGAAGCGGCGGATCGAGGCGTCGAGCACGTCGGCGCCGGCCTCGACCAGGGCGCCGAGCAGCACGCCGAGATCCGCGGGATCCTCGGCGATCTTGGCGGTGAAGTCCTGCTGCTTGTGCTGGGAGAAGCGGTAGAAGATCGGCAGATCGTCACCGATCTCCTTGCGGATCGCGGCCACCACGGCGGCCGGGAAGTTCGCCCGCCGCTCCACATCGCCGCCCCAGTGGTCGTCACGGCGGTTGGTGTCGGCCCACATGAACGCGTCCAGCAGGTAGCCGTGACCGCCGTGGATGGCGATGCCGTCGAAGCCGGCCTCGGCCGCATGCCGGGCCGACCGGGCGTAGGCGGAGATCACGTCCTGGATGTCCTGCTCGGTCATCGGCTCGGTGTCATCGCGCATCCGCCCGACCACCTCGTCGGGGTAGGAGGTCACGCCCGGCGTGCCCCACAGGCCCGACGGGCGCATCGACCGGTCGCCCTCGCGCAGCCGGCGCATCGCACCCCACAGCGGGCCGACGTGCCACAGCTGCGGGACGATCTTGCCGCCCGCGCCGTGCACCTGATCGACCACGGTGCGCCAGGCCGCCATGGCCTCCTCGCCGTACATCACCGGCACCCGGCTGTTGTCGACCGCGAACGGGTGGTCGATGGTCACGCCCTCGGTGACGATCAGACCCGTGCCGCCCTCGGCGCGGCGCCGGTAGTAGTCGGCCACGTTCTGGCCCGGGATGCCGCCGGGGGAGTGCGACCGGGTCATCGGCGACATCACCAGGCGGTTGCGCAGCGACAGCGAACGGATCTCGAGCGGGCGGTCGATCGCCGCGGCGGCGGCCTTCGCGGTGGCCGGGTCGTACTGGTCGGCGTCGGGTGCGGCGGTTTCGGTCACGGTGGTCCTCATCGTCGGAAGGTGGGTCGTAGAGATGTCTCAGGGGGCGGGCCGGGCGGGCGGGCCGGTGCGGGGGTTACCGGCCGCGGGCGCCGCGGGCGAGCAGCTCCACGGCCTCGGCGCGCCCGTCGAGCACCCGGGAGGTGCGCACGGTGCACTTCCACTCGCCGTCGATCTTGCGCAGCTCCCAGCGGTTGGCGGTCACCCGCGCGACGGTGAAGCCGTCGGCGTCCTCGTCTTTCAAGATCAGCTGCGACTTGCAGGTCGCCACCGCGGTGTCGCCGTCGATCTCGACGTAGCCGGGCTCGAGGACGTGGCCGCAGCCGCGGGCGATGTAGCCCTGGTGGGCGTCCGAGCCGACCATCTTGATGATCTCGTCGTGACCGACCATCTTCAGCTTGTCGACGTCGTAGATCCCGTCCTCGGTCCACACCTTGATCACGGCCTCGGCGTCACCGGCGTCGACGGCGGGGCCGTAGAAGGCCATCAGGTCCAGGATGGCCAGGCGGTCCTCGAGGACCTGCACGCGCTCGGCGAGGCGCTGGACCAGTGCGGCGGTGTCGGACATTGCAGGGCTCCTCAGGGGGCTTGGACGACGGCGTCGGCGCGGCAGGGC
>Ga0079226_10002958_pt1 | contig 13087 bp, 11 predicted proteins | sample Poulit2014_FD_76345 | JGI IMG/M metagenome (GOLD analysis project Ga0079226, IMG submission 76345) | Agricultural soil microbial communities from Georgia to study Nitrogen management - Poultry litter 2014 | ecosystem: Environmental > Terrestrial > Soil > Agricultural land | place: USA: Georgia... | reverse complement strand
TTCAAGGCTAATTCTAAAGGACTTTCTTCTGGTTCTTCTGTTTTATCATATTTTTTCATCAAGCGTTTTTCTTCACCCTTACTCATCTTTTTCTTCTGGTCTTTTTTACTGAGCATTTTTTCAGTTGTTCCATCATACTTACAGCGGAAAAACGGTCCCTTCTTACCTTCAATGATCTCCATTTTACGGTGGCATTGTGGACAGCGGTGGTTGCTGACTTTAGGGTCTTTGCGGCGATGATAGTTACAGTCAGCATTGGTGCAGACGTAAATTTTACCATCGCGGGTATTCTTTTCCCGGAGTAAAGCACCGCATTCAGGACATTTTTTCTGGGTAATAGAAAAATCCTGATAGGTCTTTTGACTTTGTTTGACTTCACTGACTAATTTTTTGGTATCCGACTCAATTTGTTGCAAGAACTTTTGACTAGAAAATTTCCCTTTGGCAATCGCTTCGAGTTCTTTTTCCCATTTCTGAGTCAAATCAGGACTGACTAGCGAAGGATTGACTAATTCCAATAATTGCTTTCCTTTTGGCGATACTTGTAAACCACTGGGGGTACGCTCCATCAGCTCAGAACGGACTAACTTTTCAATGATCTCTGCGCGTGTGGCTGGTGTACCTAGACCGAATTTTTCCATTTTCAACAGTAAGCTGCCTTCATTTAAAGGTTTGGGCGGTTTAGTCAGCTCTTTTTTCAGCTGAAAATCAGCTGAGACTTGCTGGCCTTTTTGCCATTGGACATTTTCAAACCTTTCATCCGTTTCAATTTTCCAGCCGGCTTCGAGTACTTTATTTTGCGTAAAGGTAAAAGATTCTTTACCGAATTCAACAGTGACTTTCTGCTGCAGGCGTCTATGCGGCAAGGCAAACAGTGACAAGAAACGGCTGACGATCATGTTATAAATTTTCTGTTCGTCATTTGAAAACTTAGCGGCATTGGCTCTTTGTTCAGTTGGGATCAAGGCGTGGTGATCGCCGACTTTACTATCATTAAAAACAGTTTTCTGTACAACTTGACTGCCGTTTTTCAAATAAGTTTTGACTTCAGGAGCAAAATTTGCCACAGCAGACAAGCGTTCTTTCATGGTCTGTTTCATGTCGGTGGTCAGATATTTGCTGTCTGTGCGCGGATAAGTAACGACTTTATGCGTTTCATATAGACTTTGGACTAAAGACAAGGTTTTTTTGGCTGAAAAACCGTAGCGCTGATTGGCTTCTCTTTGGATCTCCGTCAGATCATAAGGTAGCGGCGCAGCTTCTGTTTTTACTTTATCGGTTACGGCTGTTACCGTACCTTGCTGTTTTTGCAGTTTTTCCATAAAGGCTAAAGCAGCTGTTTCTTGATCAAACTGCTGTGCGGCGCGCGCTTTTTGTCCTTTGGCCTGAAGTTCGATGACATAGTAAGTGTGCGGACGGAACTTTTCGATCTTCTTTTCCGCTTGACGGACAAAAGCCAAAGTTGGCGTCTGGACGCGACCGGCACTTAAATTATCATCATATTTGACTGTCAAGGCGCGGGTCACATTCAAACCGATCAGCCAGTCCGCCTTGGAACGGGCTAAAGCAGAACGATACAGATTATCATAAGCTTGAGCTGGCTGCAGATTTTTAAAGCCATTTTTAATGGCTTTGGTGGTTTGTGAAGAGATCCAGAGACGCTTGACGGGCTTGTTAAAGCGAGTCCACTCGATGATCCAGCGCGCGACTAGTTCCCCCTCACGACCGGCATCAGTTGCGATCACCATTTCACCCACGTCTTTTCTGTGGCTCAACTGCTTGATTGCCTTTAATTGCTGTCCGGTTTTAGGCAGAGGTTTGATCCCGATATTTTTAGGGATCATCGGCAAAGTTGCCATTTGCCATTTTTGCCAATCCTGATTCAGATCTTCTGGCATTTTTAAGCCCAATAAATGACCAAGAGCCCAGGTAACGATCACACTGGGCCCTTCGTAATAATGTTTCGTTTTTTTATTGGCACCTAATACTACGCTCAGATCTTTGGCAACGCTTGGTTTTTCCGCTAGAATTAGTTGCTTCATAATACTTCCTTTCACTTTTTTCACTAATCGGCAGGTGGTCTTTTAACAAAGCTAACCCCTGGTATTGCTGAAGGTCAGTGCCGCATTCCTCGCACCAGCGCTTGTCTTCTTCATTCCAAAAGGCAGCTAGATAATTTTCTTTGGCCTGCAGGCAAGAAAAGGCCGCATGAAACAACTCCCATTGTCTGTAATAGAAAGTTTCTGCCTGTCTAAAAGTTGCAAAACTTTGTTCACTCTGGATGTCGGCCTCCCAGTCTTCAAAAAACCACCAGGGTTCGCTGTCGCCGTACATTTTAACTACTTGATACATTGGTGTCTCCCCTTTTTCTTTTCAAGGGTAATGGTAGAGAGTTTTTGTTGAAGTTGCAACGATTCGGCTTGTGAAAAATAACCCTAATCGATTAGATATATTGTAATACTTGACTCTTTTTAAAGGCTGCATCAATGATACCGCCGCCCAGACATTCAGCACCGTCATATAAAACGACCGCTTGGCCCGGCGTAATGGCCCTGACTGGCTGATCAAAAATAATTTCTGACTGATCATCAGCCAGCAGACGAACGGTCACCGGTGTATCTTGCTGGCGGTAACGGAACTTGGCGGTGCAGGTAAATTCCGTCGGTTTTTCTTCATTGGTGGTAAAGTGCATCTGGCTGGCTTTTAATGAATCGGCATAAAGAGCTGGGTGATGAAATCCCTGACCGACATATAAAGTATTGGTCGCTAGATCTTTACCGACTACAAACCAAGGATCATTGGACTTGCCGCCGCCACCGATGCCTAAACCTTGTCTTTGACCGATGGTATAATACATCAGACCGTCATGCTGACCTTTGACTTCACCATCTAAAGTCATCATATTGCCTTTTTTAGCCGGCAGATAATGACTTAAGAATTGTTTAAAATTACGTTCACCGATAAAACAAACACCTGTCGAGTCTTTTTTCTTAGCTGTTGCCAGTCCCGCCTTTTCGGCAATTTCACGGACTTTAGGTTTTTCAATATGACCAAGCGGAAACATCACCTTAGCCAATTGTTCCTGGGAGAGCTGACTCAAAAAGTAAGTCTGATCTTTATTGCCATCAGCTCCGCGCAGCATATGAACCACGCCGCCTTCGTCTTTTTCAACTTGGGCATAATGGCCAGTCGCTACATAATCAGCTCCTAGTTGCATGGCATAGTCTAAAAAAGCCTTAAATTTGATTTCTTTATTACACATGACATCTGGATTAGGTGTGCGTCCTGCGCGATATTCGGCCAAAAAGTATGCAAAAACCCGGTCCCAGTATTCCTTTTCAAAATTGACGGAATAGTAAGGTATACCGATTTGTGAAGCCACTTTAGCAACATCCTTATAGTCTTCAGTTGCAGTGCAGACACCATTTTCATCGGTATCATCCCAGTTTTTCATAAAAATACCGATCACATCGTAGCCTTGTTCTTTTAGTAAAAGTGCAGTTACCGACGAGTCCACCCCGCCGCTCATGCCAACGACAACCCGTATCTGGCTGTTGTCTGTCATGTTTATCACCATCATTTCATTATAGATTCTAAAAATATACGATTTGAAGGTCGCAGCTTTTCAGTAAAGGCTATTATAACGCAAAATGGAAAGAATTTCACCTGTGCAATATTTCAGAAAACTAATCTACCAGATAATGAACCCGAAATTTAAAATTTTGGGTTCATTTTTATTATAATTTCCCTAACTTTTAAGTTTTCGGGTACGTTTCTATAATAATTTCCCTAATTTTCGAATTTTCGGGTTCATTCTTATCATAAGAAAAAATCCCGCCACATCAGCAGGATTTTTTTATTTGTCAACTTTTTCAAATAAACCACGGTCAATAAAGCCAGCCATTAAAAAGTTGAATTTTTCAATTAAAAGTTCATTATTGTTTTTAAAAATGTTCACTGCTTTTAAGCCGTTTGCTGTTGTCACGGACATTTTTAATTTTTTAATTTCTTGGTCCACTGTGATTTTTAGTTTCAAGCCTTCTTTACTTTGGGGAGTTGCCTCCAGCGGACGAATCAGTTGGTAATTACCGTTGGGAGTTTCAGTAAAGCCGTTATCACGCAGGGTATAGCGTTTGGCAGTGGGTGCGATTTTATAGTTTGTCGCTGCTCCCAGAATACTTGTTGCTGTTTGAAATGCCATTTTTTCACCTCTTCAAATTTTTTATTACTGTTACTAGGGTTTGAGCAAATTGCTCAATTTCTTCTGTGGTATTTCCGTAACCAAAACTGATACGGACCGACTGATGTATTTTTTCATCAGTTTTACCATACATGGCTTGTAAAACGTGAGAAGGGTCCACATTCCCAGCGGTGCAGGCCGACCCGGTCGAAATCGCGAAACCCTTTAAATCTAAATGCAACAAAAGCAGATCATTGGGAACATCTGCCAGTCGCAGATTTAAGAGATGGGACATTTTGTGTTCAGGATCCCCATTGAGCTGATAACAAATGTCCGCATTGTCTAAGGTTTGCAGCACGATCTGACTAAAGCGGGCATATTTTTCCTGGTTTTCTGCCTGAACTTCACTAGACAACAGCTTGATAGCTTGGGCCATACCGCAGATAGCAGCCAGGTTCTCAGTTCCTGCACGCCGTTTTTCTTCCTGTTCACCACCATGCATGAAAGACGGCGATCTGAGGCCATCTTTACGGTATAAAAAGCCGATTCCCTTGGGACCGTTAAATTTATGAGCGGAAACGCTAAGCAGGTCAACACCATTTTCGTAGGGATGGACCGGAACTTTACCGAAAGCTTGTACGGCATCGGTATGAAAAAGTGCGGGATGACCTTTTAGCAATTCACCGATTGCTCTGATTGGTAAAAGATTTCCAGTTTCATTATTGGCAGTCATGACAGAAACTAAGATCGTATCCTCTCTTAAAGCTGCGGCCACACTGTCAACTGACAATTGACCCTTGCTGTCCACAGGTAGATAAGTAACTTCAAAACCCATTTGTTCTAAGTAGTGGGCGGTATTTAAAATCGCCGGATGTTCAATGGCTGTTGTAATGATATGCTTTCCCTGATCTTTTTTAGCCCAGGCTGTTTCGATCAAAGCTGTATTATCGCTTTCTGTACCTCCACTGGTAAAAATTACTTCATGCGCTTTTACCGCTAGAGCATCGGCGATCACTTGACGGGCGTTTTCCAATTCTGTATGAGCTTTTCGCCCGTAGTGATGGATACTTGAGGGATTGCCAAAAGTTGCCTGCATCACCTGAGTCATCTTTTCAATTACGAGTGGATGCATGGGGCTGGTTGCCGCATGATCTAAATAGGTCAATTTTTTCACCTTCTTTTGTTTCTAAGCATAAGTTAAAGTCGTATAAAATGCCAACAAAAAAGCACAACACTTTTTCATTGGCACTTTTCTTATAAAAGTTCTTCGTCTACTTTAGTAAATAAGGGACTCATCGGCGTATTTTCATGGATCCGCCGAACGCCTTCACCAATCAATTTCGAACAGGTGACATAAGTTAAATTATCAGGCTGCTGTTCTTTTTCAGTCCAGCAGGAATCAGTCGCACAAATTTCTTCAATCGGAGCTTGTGCCAGGATCGCTTTGGCTCCATCAGACAGTAAGGCATGGGAAGCACAAGCATAGATATTTTTAGCGCCATTGGCTTTCAGCAAACGGGCAGCCTTTGAAAAAGTTACACCGGAAGTCACGATATCATCGACCATGATACAGTTTTTGCCTTCAACTTCACCAATCACATAACCGTTGCCTTCATCTTGTTCGACGATTGCCAAAGTGGAATTTAATTGGCTGGACAAGCTGCGGGCTCGACTGACTCCACTGTTTTTAGGCGAAACCATGACATAATCGTCACCTTCCATGCCCAGCATTTTATAATGGCGGGCAAACAGCGGCATGGTAAATAAATTATCCACTGGAATATCAAAAAAGCCCTGGATTTGAACTGTGTGCAGATCTAAAGTCAACACGCGTGTAGCACCAGCTTCTTCGATCAGATTGGCAATCAGTTTGGCTGTGATCGGTTCGTGCGGATGAGCTGTGCGATCTTGGCGGGCATAACCGTAATAAGGTAAGACCACATTGATTGTTTTTGCACTCGCACGCTTCATGGCATCGATCATGATCAATAACTCCAGATAATAATTATTGACGGACTGATTGGTTGACTGAACGATGTAAGTATTAACACCGCGTACACTTTCTTCGATACTGATCGAAATTTCTCCATCACTAAAACGTTTGATCGAATATTCCCCTAATTCCGTTCCAAAAACGCGGGCAATTTTTTGAGCTAATGGCTGATTGCCATTCAAGCTAAAAATTTTTAACGGCTCTGCCTGATGATTGACTTCCATAATTTCCTCCTGATCCTTTTTTCTTTATTCTATCATATCTTTTGTATTTTTGAAGGTTAACAAAGCGAAATCGTAGCATTCAGCCATTTTTGCGGGATTACTTTTTCATAATTGCCCCAATTATCATGAATTTTCAAAAAACGTTGGCCTGCGTCATTTTCATAATAGGCGTAAGCTACCACCCAATGATTGCCATAAGTACTGCCGGCCATGGCATTGAGTCCTACAATCAAGGGTTGGCCTGCATCAAGCCTTTTTACCGCTCTTTGCCAGCCACCGATCAATGTTGCCCGAGCGTGGTGTGGGCTATTGATATAAGAAAAGTAATTTTCTAAACCACAGGAGAGTTGCGGTGCTATCGTCGGCAGACCATGCTTTTGGATGAACAAACGTAAAAAATTCACTAAAGTTGTACAATCACTCTGATTTTTTAAGCGAAGGTAAGCCGGCAGAATATTTTCATCCAGCTGATCCTGATAGTAAGCCAAAAGAACAGCCGTTGCATAAGTACCACAAAGATAGCCTGCTGGTGTCTGCCATTTTTGATATGGCTTGAATTTTTCCGGATCCAGTCCGACCCACTGATTTTTTTGCATATTCATCTTCCTTTAAGTAAATGACTTGTCTTTACTCCCCACATTGTATCATAATAATGGAGTAGATGAATGGAGGATATAAAATGACCGATTTAAAAAATGATTTTTATGAAACGATTAATGGAGAATGGCTGAAATCAGCTGAGATCCCTTCTGATAAACCAGCTACTGGCGGTTTTCAAGATTTAGTTGAAGATATTGATAGAATTTTGATGAAAGAGCTGGCTGAGATGAATGCTGATACTAGCAAAATTCCTAATCAGGAATTAAAAGAAGCTCTGGTTTTTTATGATTTAGCCCAAGATTATGATCAGAGAAACAAGCTGCAAGCCGAACCGATCCGCGACTTGTTGAATGAAATTCAGGCAGTTGAAAGTTACGCTGATTTCAATCACTCTTTAGCTGACTGGGTAAAAGCGGGCATGGCTTTACCCTTTAGTATTTTCGTCGATGCTGATATGAAAAACACAAAAAAGCATGCTGTTTATCTGAATCCGACTTCCTTGATTTTGCCTGATAAGACTTATTATAAAGCTGACAATCCGCAAGCTGAAAAATTGCTGCAGGTTTTCTTTGATATGGCGGTAAAACTATTGCAGTTAAGTGGTTTTTCACAAGTCGAAAGCGAAAGCCTGACAGAACAGGCACTGGCTTTTGATCATAGCCTGGTAAAATATGTGCGCAGTGCCGAAGAAAATGCTGATTACACCAAGATTTACAATCCGCGTGATCGTAAGAGTGTCAAAAACTATTCGGATAAAATTGATTTCGATGCACTTTTAGAAAATATTTTTACTGCACAAGTCAGTCAAGTGATCGTCACTGAACCTGCTTACTTTGAAAATATGAAGCAGTTTATCACACAAGGACATTTACCTTTACTGAAAAGTTGGATGATCGTGCGCACGGTGGTCGGTTATGCCGGTTATTTGAGTGAAGATTTCCGTCAGACCGGCAGCCTGTATAGTCGGGCTTTGTCTGGTGCTGAAACGACTGCCTCACAAGAAAAAGCCGCTTATTATCTGACTTTGGGGATCTTTGACCAGGTAATTGGTTTGTATTACGGCAAAAAGTATTTTGGTGAAAAGGCTAAAAAAGATGTCGAACATATGGTTGCTTCGATGATCGACATTTATAAGAAACGTTTAGCCCAGAATACCTGGTTGAGTAGTGCAACCAAAGAAAAAGCCATCTTAAAATTAGAAAAGATCGCAGTTCATGTCGGTTATCCTGAGCAGATTCCGGCAATTTATCAGCAGTTTATTACCGATAGAAATGACACTTTAGTGGGCAATATCCGTAAGTTCAACCAAATTGCGCGGCGCGATAATTTTGCCAAATTAAATCGGCCGGTTGACCGTAATGAGTGGGAAATGCCGGCTTGCATGGTCAATGCCTATTACAGTGGTTCACTAAACATCATTGTTTTTCCTGCTGCAATTTTACAGGCACCTTTTTATAGTCTCAAGCAAAGTGCCAGTGCCAATTATGGCGGCATTGGCGCAGTCATCGCTCATGAAATTTCGCATGCCTTTGACAATAACGGCGCCAAATTTGATGAATACGGTAATCTGCATAATTGGTGGACTCAAGCTGATCTTAAGCATTTTGAAAGTCTGGCCCAAGATATGATCAGAGAATTTGACGGTTTAGCGATTGCCGGAGCTAAGGTCAACGGCACTTTGACAGTGTCAGAAAACATTGCTGATGCAGGCGGCTTGAGCTGTGCTTTAGAAGCAGCCAAAAATGAAGAAGACACCAGCCTGGAAGACTTTTTTGTTAACTGGGCCAAAATCTGGCGTACCAAAGCAAAAAAAGAATATCAGCAACTTCTTTTGGCTATCGACGTTCACTCTCCAGCTAAATTACGGGCCAACATCCAATTACAAAACTTAGATGATTTCTTCACCACTTTTGATATTAAAGCCGGCGATGGAATGTATCGCAAGAAAGCCGATCGTGTGAAAATCTGGTAAATATTAAATAGCGGCTACTTTTGATCTTACAAAAAGTAGCCGCTATTTTTTTATAAAATTTTAGTTGATCTACTCAAACTTTACTCGACTTGGAGTAGATTACTGCCTGATCTACTCAAACTTTACTTGACTTGGAGTAGATTACCACCTGATCTACTCAAACTTCGCTTGACTTGGAGTAGATTACTGTCTGATCTACTCAAACTTCGCTCGACTTGGAGTAGATCCACTAAGGAGATGCTGTTATAAGGCCGCAATAAAGTTCAAGACTAATTCTGCTGATTTTTTACCTGCTTCGTCAATAAATTCATCAAAGCTTTGGCTGGCGCTATGATCAGCGGTATCGCTCATGGCCCGGATCACGAGAAAAGGAACACCGAACTGCATGGCTGTCTGGGCAATCGAAGCTCCTTCCATTTCACAGCATAAAGCTTGAGGAAAGTGCGCTAAAATTTCCTGAATTTTTTGCGGATCACAAACAAAAGAATCCCCAGTCACGATCAGGCCTTTTTTGACAGGTAAATCAGCTTGGGCCGCAGCCCGGCTGAATTTTTCGATTAAATCCTGGTCGGCCTCATAGTACAGCGGCATACCGCCAGGGACCTGTCCATAAGCATAGCCAAAGCCTGTTGCATCAACATCGTAATAAGCTAATTTTTCCGATAAAACCAGATCGCCTACTGCCAAGCCTTGACCGATACCACCAGCCGACCCGGTATTAATAACCAGATCTACTTGGTATTGCTGGATCAGTAAGCTGGTGGTTAAAGATGACAAGACTTTACCGATGCCTGATTCGACTACCACTACTTCTTGTTCTGAAATCCTGCCGCTATAAAAAACAACATTGGCTCTTTGCCATTGCTTCAAGTCCTCCATCGCTTCTTTTAAGCTTTTGATTTCTTGTGCCATTGCACCAATAATTCCTATTTTCATTGATTACACCTCTTATAAATAAAATACCATGACTAAAACTAAGATCAACAAAAGCGCGACGATCACGATCCCCTTGACCAGAAAGTCATTGAACTTGCGTGAACGTCGATTACGACTTGAGCGAGTGGCTTTGATCGGCTTATTTTTTTTGATTTCTCTGCGGTAGTGATTACTGATACGCTTTTCTTCTTCCTGGTACTGGCGCTGGGCAATCTGCTCTTGACGAGTTGCTTCTTCCCGGTGCTTTCTTAGTTGCGAACGGGTAATTAATGGGTTTTTAGCCACATTACTCCCTCCTTTGAGCCATTTTTAATTTCCACCAATTGACAGCATAGAGCGTTTTGGCGTCACAGATGCTTTGCTGCTTGATCGCTTCTTCTGCCTCTCTTAAAGTCAATTCGTATAATTCAATCAACTCATCGTCATCTTGTTCTTTGGGGTGAGTTGTTTTGCTGAGATTTTTAGCCCAGTAAATATGTAACATTTCATTAGAAAAACCTGGTGAAAGATACATTGAAGCCAAGTGTTCCAAGGCTTCACACTGATAGGCCGTCTCTTCTTCCAACTCGCGGCGACCGGTCACTTCAGGATGAGCCCCTTCACCCGGATCGATCTTTCCGGCTGGGATTTCTAAAATCACTTTTTCTAATGGTTTGCGAAATTGACGTACGAAAACCATCTTATTTTCAGGGGTGAGTGCAATGATCCCTACTCCACCATGGTGAAAAACCAGTTCGCGTTGGGCTTTTTCTCCATTGGGCAATAGAACTTCATCGAGTGCTACGTTGATGATCTTCCCATTGAGAATTTCATTTCGTTGCAGTGTTTTTTCTTCAAAATCTTCAAAATTCAGCATGTTTTCACCAAACTTTCTTTTTCCTTGGTCAGTTGACTCTATTTTAACATAAAAATAGTTTATGATTTTCCTAAATTAACAAAATACAGCCTAAGTCGGATTCTTTTATTTTATAGTTCATGCTAGAATAAAAATGTGAAAAAAGGAATTAGCGGAGTAGAACATTTTTTGGGAGGGAATAGCAGATGAAAAAAACAAGCTGGGGACAAGGGATTTTTATCGGCTTACTGATCCTCTTTTTCTTAAACTTAATAATGGAAGGTCACTATCCAGTGTCCTTGAGTCTATTTTTACTGGGCTTTTTACTGGTTGTTTATGGTTTAAAAGGCAACTCTACAAAAAGCAATGACAATTTACCTAAATTATCTAAAAAAAGGGAAAAAAGTTATTATGAGGCGGGTATGACAGATGCAGAAATCGATTTGTTTCGCCAGACGATGAATCAGGCCAAAAAGGATATTGACCATTTACAGGCTAACATCAAGAAAAACGGCAAACTAAGGGCGATCGACCTGCGCCACGATACAGTAAAAACAGCTCAGGCTTTGTTTAAGCAGTTAGTTGAAGCACCCAAGCGGATGCCTGAGGCCAATCAGTTTTTATATACCCATCTACCTAATTTAGTTGATTTAACTGACAAGTTTCTGGAGATCAATAGTCATGAGATCAAAAATCGGGATACTTATGACAAAATCGAAGAAAGTATCCAGATCATTGATCAAATGGCTGCTTTAATTGCCACTGACTATCAGAAATTTGTATCTGAAGATTTAGAAGATCTGGATGTCGAAATTTCGATTGCCAAGCAAAGTCTAAAACAAAACAGCGATTATAATGAACATCAGGCTTAGTTTTTATTTGCCTGATAATTGGAGGAGTGTGCTATGACAGCAGAGCAAAAATCAGTAGATGATACCTTAGCGGAATTAATGAATGATCCTTTTTCGCCTGATTTAAATAAATTAACTAAAGACCAGCAAAAAGATATCGCTCATTTACATAGTCAAAAACAGGCCAGACGCCTGATCGATAAGTTACCAGAAGAAAGGCAGCAGCAGGCTAAACAGTTAGCTGATCAGATCGATGCTACCGACCAGCAGGCGGTACTATCCTACGGGGCAAATGCTCAAAGTAAATTAAGTGAGTTTTCGCAATCAATGTTAAATCAGGTACAGGCAAGTGATATCGGACCGATTGGCGATTCACTTAATGAATTGATGTTCCGCCTGCAAGAAGCCAATCCAGATGAACTGAGAGCTGGTGAAGGAGGAATTTTCAAGCGGATGTTCGGCAAGGTCAAACAGTCGATTTATGAAATTACCGCTAAGTATCAGAAAATCGGTGCTCAAATTGATAAGGTTGCAGTAAAATTAGGTCATGAACAGGAAGGCCTGATTGATGATAATCAGTTACTCGAACAGCTTTATCAAAAAAATAAAGATTACTTTGACGCCTTGAATCTTTACATTGCAGCCAGTGAATTGAAGATGGCCGAACTGGAAGAAAAAACAATTCCTGAAGCCATGGAAAAAGCGCAGCAGTCAGGTGAGCAGATGGATGTACAGCTGGCCAATGATTATTCCCAATTTCTAGATCGTCTGGACAAGCGGACCCACGACTTGCGTTTAACGCGGGAGATCACCTTGCAGCAGGCGCCGCAAATTCGTCTGATTCAAAATACCAATCAGGCTTTAGCTGAAAAAATTCAGTCTTCCATCCTTACTGCTATTCCTTTATGGAAAAATCAGGTGGCGATCGCTCTGACCTTATTACGGCAAAAGGATGCCGTGACGGCTCAAAGGCAGGTCTCTGAAACAACGAATGACCTTTTGAAGAAAAACGCCGAATTACTGAAAGTTTCAGCGATTGAAACTGCGCGGGAAAATGAGCGCGGGATTGTGGATATTGACACTTTGCAGCAAACACAAAATGACTTGGTCGAAACGATTGAAGAAACCCTGCGGATCCAAAAAGAAGGTAAAGCAGACCGGCGTCATGCTGAAGTTGAATTAAATGAATTGGAAGACAACCTCAAGCAAAAGTTAATTGACTTAACGAATAAACAATAATAAAAAGCTCGGCTGATTTTTTCAGTCGAGTTTTTTGTTTAAACTACTGTGGCGATAACCATAGCTAAAATAAATCACCAGACCAATCGCAAGAACTAGTAAAAAGACGATCCAGGTGACTGCTTTCAGGCGCAACATCAAAAAAACGCACGCGGCTGCAGCCAACAGTGGTAGAATTGGAACCAGCGGCATGCCAAACTCCCCTTTTTGCGGTTTGCCATACATTTTACGTAGACGGATCACTCCTAGTGCAGTCA
>Ga0079226_10002957_pt1 | contig 13092 bp, 11 predicted proteins | sample Poulit2014_FD_76345 | JGI IMG/M metagenome (GOLD analysis project Ga0079226, IMG submission 76345) | Agricultural soil microbial communities from Georgia to study Nitrogen management - Poultry litter 2014 | ecosystem: Environmental > Terrestrial > Soil > Agricultural land | place: USA: Georgia... | reverse complement strand
GCGGAGCCGGGCAGCGCGGGTACGCAGCCATCCACCTCGGCGCTCGCTTCACGCAACCGTCTGCGCAGTGAATCCATATCGCTCGCGTCGATCGCTATCACGCTCGCCATAATCGCCCCTCACACATGCGATCCGTCATTTTTAACCTTCCGAGCATAGCAAGGCGCGAGGCTCCCTTGGGCGCAGCGACACGAATCCTTTACTCTGCCTCGAATCTCGCGAGGTCTTCGCGGGTATCGAGGTCACGTCCGGAGGCGAGGTCACTCATCTCGACGATCGCGGGCGCGTGTTCGCGCAGGTACCGGCGGGCGCCGGCGTCACCGGAAGTCGAAGCGATCACTCCGTCCCAATGCTCCCGGCCGAGCAGGACCGGATGGCCCGGGGCGCCGTTGTAGCTCGCCCTTGCCAGTGCCGCGGAGAGGTCGGTGCCCCCGGAGACGCCGTGGGCGGTGATCCGCTCAATGGCGTCCGGACCGACGCCCGGCAGGTCGACGAGGTGGATGACAGCGGCGCTGGCCGCGGAGGTGTCACGCAGGTTGGACAGACCTACTCGAAGGGAGGTGGCGAGCCCCTCGGCCCAGTCCGGATTGACGACGGCGACGACCGGGCCTGCGGTGCTGCGATCTGGCCACCTGTCGCCGAGGCGCTCCCGCGCGGATTCGGATTCGGCCCCGAGCACGGCGAGCACCGGATCGCACCCGGCGTCGAGGAGAACTTCACACGCGGCTTCCACGAAACTCCGGCCATCGGGCAGGGTCAGCAACGCCTTCGGCTGCCCCATCCTGCGCCCCGCGCCGGCGGCCAGCACTATCCCCGCTACTCTGCTCATCCTCGCCTCGTGGAGTTCGCCATGTGTTGGTGCACATCGTAACCCTCGTTCGCCCGCTTTCCGCCGCGAACTAGGCCATCATGTAGTCGTATGGGATCAGCGTTGACCACCATCGGATTGCCCCTTGCACTCGGCATCATCATGCTCGGCCTCGGGCTCACCTTAACCCCCGCCGACTTCGCTCGGGTGGTGAAGCACCCCAAAGCGGTCCTGATTGCGCTCGTGTGCCAACTCATCGTGCTGCCCGCCCTCTGTTTCGCGTTGGTGCTCGCCTTCAAGCTGCCACCGATCCTCGCAGTCGGGATGATGCTCCTCGCCGCCTCTCCTGGTGGCACGACGGCGAATCTCTACAGTCATCTGTTCCGGGGCGACGTCGCGCTGAACATCAGCCTCACCGCCGTCAACTCGGTGCTCGCCGTGGTCACGCTACCGCTCATCACGAACCTGGCCATCGCCTATTTTGCTCCCGATCAGCCTGGGCTCGGGTTGCAGGTGGCCAAAACGTTGGAGGTGTTCGCCATCGTGCTGGGGCCGGTGGCGATCGGGATGATCCTGCGTCGCGTCAAACCGGCGTTCGCCGACGCGATGGACAAACCGGTGCGGATCGCCTCCGTCGTCATTCTCGCGGTCGTGATCGCGGGGGCCGTGGCCGCCAATTTCGAGCTTCTGCGCGTGCACATCTCCTCCCTTGCGACGATCACCGTGCTGCTGTGCATCGTGAGCCTGCTCGTCGGCTACTTCGTGCCGAAACTCTTCGGAGTCAAGGATGCTCAAGCGCGGGCCTGCTCGTTCGAGATCGGGATTCACAACGCAACGCTCGCGATCGTGCTCGCCCAGACAGTCATCGGCAACATGGAGATGTCCCTGCCCGCCGCGGTGTACGGGGTGCTGATGTTCTTCATCGCGCTCGGTTTCGGATTCCTTCTGCCCCGGCGAAACCTGGCGGAGTCGGTCCCGCACGCAACGGGCGCAACCCCGGCGTAAATCTTGCGGGAGGCTGGCGGGATGAAGGATCCGTGCGAGGGGCTGAACCCGGATGGAACGATCCGCACGGGCGCAGATCGGCGCCGGGTGCCGCCGGAATTCGAACCGATCCTGAGCGCCGCAGCGCGGGCCCTGCGCGCAGTAGCCGGCGGGGCAGCGGAGTTGCACCTGTACGGTTCCGTCGCGAACGGAACGGCGCAGCCAGGGGTGTCTGATGTGGACCTGCTCGCCATCAACGTTCCTCCGGGCTGGTGCCGGAACACAAGCGACGAGCTAACGGCGCGGTTCTCGCACCTGTGCCGCGCCGTGGAGATCGGCGAGGGCACGAGCGGCGATTTCCTCGGCGATGCGCGCGCTGCGCGTAGCGTTGCCCGGAAAACGCTGTTCGCGGCGGCGGTCGGCCGAGGGCGAGGGGAACCCGCGGCCTCTGGTCCTGAGCCCTCCTCCCATCGCCCGCGCCTACCGCTCGGATCGAGACCCCGCATGCTGGATCGCTGCCCACACCCGATGCGGGGTGGCGGGCATGTCCAATGCGTCCACCCCGAACGGCACGAGCGCATCGACAACGGCGTTCATCACCGCCGGCGTGGAGGCGATGGAGCCGGACTCCCCCGCACCCTTGGCGCCGAGCGAATTCACCGGTGAGGGGGTCACCGTGTGATCGAGGGTCAGCCTCGGGATCTCGCGAGCGCTGGGCACCAGGTACTCGCTCATCGCCGCTGAGAGTAACGTTCCCTCGTCGTCGTAGGCGGCCTCCTCGTAGAGCGCCTGCCCGATCCCCTGCGCGATCCCCCCGTGCATCTGCCCATCAACGAGCGCCGGGTTAATGATCACCCCACAGTCATCGATCCCGTAGTACTCCGCGATTCTCACCTGGCCCGTCTCGGTGTCCACCTCGACAACGCACACGTGGGTCCCGAAGGGATACGTGAAGTTCGGCGGGTCGAAGAACTGTTCCTCAGATAGGCCCGGTTCCATCCCCTCGGGCAGGTCGGCTGCGAGATATGCGCTCCCGGCGACCTCCTGGATCGTCACCGTGCTGCCCGGGATCCCCTTGACCGAGAACCTTCCGGATTCGAACTCGATATCCTCCTCGGCTGCTTCGAGGATGTGCGCGGCGAGGACCTTCGCCTTCGCCAACACTTTCTCGGAAGCCAGGTGCACAGCGGTACCGCCCACGGCCACCGACCGTGAACCGTAGGTATCCAGCCCGTACGGCGCCGCCTCGGTGTCACCGTGGACCACCTCGACGTCGTCGAAGGGCACACCGAGCGTGTCCGCGACGATCTGCGACCACGTCGTCACGTGGCCCTGCCCGTGCGGGGAAGTTCCCGTGACGACCTGGACGACACCGCTCGACAACATCCGGACGCTCGCCATCTCCCACCCCGGCGCGCCCAGGCGCAATGCAGCGGTCATCCGGGACGGCGAGAGCCCACCGTTCTCGGTGTAGCTGCACAATCCGACGCCGATCTGGACGGGGTCGCGGCGGTCCCGGCGGCGTTGCTGCTCCTCCCGCCAGCCGCGGTAGTCGGCGAGTTGCAGGACTCTATCGAGGGCCTGCTCGTAATTACCCGAATCCATCTCTAATCCCGAGGGCGTTGGGGCACCGCTATCGAAGGGCGGGTGGTAGTTGAGTCGGCGCAGCTCGGCGGGGTCCATCTCGAGCTTCCGCGCTAAGGCATCCATCGCCCGTTCCACGCCGTAGATACCCTCGGTGCGCCCCGCTCCGCGGTAGGAGTCGGTGGGGGTCTTGTTCGTGAAAACGCCGATGCTCTGAATGGAGAACGCCTCGAAGGTGTACACGCCGGGGAAGATGAACGCGCTGAGGAGCGGGATCCCCGGGGTGAGCAACTGCAGGTAGGCGCCCATGTCAGCAAATAGCCGCACCCTCATCCCGAGCAGTTTGCCCGCCTTGGTTGCGGCGAGTTCCACATACTGCACCTGGCCGCGGCCATGCGTCATCGTTTGGCTGTCCTCGGACCGGTCGGCCACCCATGCGATCGGGCGGGCGAGCTTGCGGGCGAGAACTAACGCGATGCACTCCTCGGGATAGACGTTGAGCTTTCCGCCGAACCCCCCGCCGACATCGGGCGCGACGACGCGGAGTTTGTGTTCGGCAACTCCGCACACCCCAGCGATGACGCTGCGAAGGATGTGCGGAATCTGGGTCGAGGAATACAGGGTGAAACCGTCCTTGGCGGGCTCCGGGGCGGCGAGCACGGCCCGGGGTTCGATCGGGGTCGGTTGCAGACGCTGCTGGACTAACCGTTCTTTGATCGTCACCTCGGCGTTCGCGAACGCCGCGTCGATGTCACCGTTCTCCAACTCCCAGGTGTAACACTCATTGGTGCCGAGCTCGGCGTGGACGAGGTTGGTGCTTTCCAACGATTCTTCGACGTCGATGAGGACCTCGCGCCGTTGATACTCCACCTCCACCAGATCAAGTGCGTCGCGCGCCGTCGCTCGGTCTCGCGCGACGGCCACCGCCACCGCCTCCCCGGCGAAGCGTACGACATCGACCGCCATGGGCAGGTGATCGGGAAGATTGATGTCTTCCGTGACCGGCCAGGCGGTGGGAATGGAGGACCACTCCGTCTGCAGATCGGCCCCGGTGAAGACCGCGGCGACCCCGGGCGACTCCCGCGCGGCCCCCACGTCGATGGATACGATCCTCGCGTGGGCGACGGGGCTTCTGAGAACTGCCACGTGTAGCGTGCCCGGCAATCGGATATTGTCGGTCCATCTGGTGCGCCCGGTGAGAAGAGCGAAGTCTTCCTTCCGCGACATCGATGTACCCATCGTCTGCTGAACTGTCTGCACCATCGTTGGCTCCTCATCGACGTTCTTGACGAGGACTCTATCTCAAAGGGTGGAATGTCTCACCTAAAACTTTTCCCTTCGCCGCCCGTCCCTGGCACGTGTTCTGCCGCGGCGTAGAGGGCGTCGACACGATCGCCTCTCTCCCTCGGGCGGGAACCCTAGGCGTGCCGCGTGTCTACACCGAATCCGGAAATGACGTCGGTAACCACGTGTTCTCCAACCAGTTCGTCGTCACTGGCCCGTTCCGCAGGTCTGCTGCCCGCAATAGCTCCAGATGCAGGTCTCGGGTGGTGAGGATTCCATCGATATGGAGCTCGCTGAGCGCTTGTTCCCCTCGCGCGAGCGCCGCCTCCCGGTCCCTCCCGTGCACGATGATCTTCGCGACGAGGGAATCGTAATACGGCGGCACCTGTCCGCCGGCAACTACCCCCGCATCGACGCGCACTCCGGGCCCGCCGGGTGCGTCGAACGCGGTTAGCGTGCCGGGCGAGGGGAAGAAGTCTTGTTGATGATTCTCGGCGTTGATGCGGAATTGGATCGCTGCCCCCTGGATCGTGACATCTTCTTGGGCGACCGAGAGTTCCCTGCCCGCGGCGATGTGCAGTTGCTCCGCCACGAGGTCGATGCCGGAAATTTCCTCCGTGATGGGGTGTTCGACCTGGATCCGCGTGTTCATCTCGATGAAGTAGAACTCCTCGCCGTCGACGATGAATTCCACCGTTCCTGCCCCCTCGTAGCCGATCTCGGCGACGAGCCGAACCGCGGCCGATGTGATCGCGTCGCGCAGGTGCGGTGCCAGATGCGGCGCCGGTGCCTCTTCGAGGAGTTTTTGCCGGCGCCGCTGCACCGAACAGTCCCGCTCAAACACGTGGATGACGTTCCCGTGCGCGTCACCGAGGATCTGGACCTCGATGTGTCGCGCGTCAAGGACCGCTTTCTCCAGGTAGATCGCCGGGTCGTCGAATGCCGATCGCGCCTCCGCCTGCGCTGCGGGAATCACCTCGCGAAGTTCATCGGCGTCGGCGACGACGCGGATCCCCTTGCCTCCCCCGCCGGCGGATGCTTTCACCAGGACGGGGTAGCCGAGGTCTTCGGCCGCGGCTGCGGCCGCCTCGACGTCGCTGAGCACCTCCGTGCCCGGGACGGTCGGCACGCCCGCCCGTTCCGCGGTCCGGCGGGCGAGGGCCTTATCGCCCATCTCCTCGATGACGTTCGCTGCCGGCCCGACAAACGTCAATCCCGATTCAGCGACCCGGCGGGAGAACTCGGGGCGCTCCGCAAGGAAGCCGTAGCCCGGATGCACGTAGGCGCAGCCGCTACTCTTCGCCGCCGAAACGATCGCGTCGATGTCGAGATAGGATTTCGTCGCGGGTGAGGCACCGATGTGCACGGCGTCGTCCGCCAACTCGACCCAGCGGGCGTCTTCGTCGACGTCAGAAAATACCGCGACGGCTTCCCACCCGATCGAATGAGCAGCTCGGATTATTCGAAGGGCGATCTCGCCGCGGTTCGCAACGAGAACCCGGGCGGGCGAGGTCTCACTCATTGGAGCGTGGCGATCTCTTGGCCCGCGCTCACTTCACCCTCATCATCTACGAGGAATTCTGCGATGGTGCCCGCTGCCGTCGACTTCAGTTCCGTGTAGGTCTTCATCACCTCGATGAGGCCGATGACCTGCCCCTCCTCGACCTCATCGCCTTCCACCACGTATTCAGGCTCATCGGGTGCTGGGCGGCGATAGAAGACTCCTGGCAGTGGCGTGTTGATCGTGGCCATAACGCGTCCTTTCTACAGTTCTTTCCGCGGCGTTGGTTCCCCACGCCCGCTATCGATCGAGAAGCTGCCGGATCTCGGTCAACGTCGTATTGCGGTGTTCGCGGGCGGCGAGCGCTTCGTCGATCCCTACGGATCGGAACCGCACTGTGTCCCCCGTCTTCGCCTGCCCGAACAGGTCGCGGTCGACGGAGATCACGGTGGCGATGGTTGTGTATCCGCCACCGGTGACGGCGTCCCCTAGCAGCACGATGGGTTCGTTCCCGCCGGGGATCTGCACTGATCCCAGCGGGTAGCCCAGGTCCACCACGTTCGCCGGGTCGCTTCCCGCGCCGAAGGGCTGCTCCCGGTCGACGAAGTCGAGCGTGCCGCCGCGGAGCCGGTAGCCGACCCGATCGGCGTCCTTGGTCACCTTCCACGGGGTTTCTAAGAAGGACGCGAGCCCGGAATCCGCCAGCCGATAGGAGCACAAGCCGATCACGGCGCGCGCAGTGATATCGGCGCTGAACTCCGGGATCAGGTGCCCGGGGAGGGTGGCGCCGCTCCTGGAAGGCTGACGGTCTGCGAGTGGCAGAACATCCCCGTCAACAACGGCGCGCCCCTCGTGCCCACCCAGGCCGATGAGGGTGTACGTCGAGCGTGAGCCGAGGTAGAGGGGAACATCAACTCCCCCGCTGATCGCGATGTACGGCCGGGCACCGCTGCTGATCATCCCGAACGCGAGGACGTCGCCGGCCCGCACCTCGGTGCTCGCCCACATCTGGAGGGGGTCACCGTTGAGGGTCGCTCCAGCGTCGCCGCCCGTGACAGCGATCCTCCGATCATCGGTGAATTCCAAGGAGGGACCAATATACGTCGCCTCCAGGGCTGCCTCGTTCTCCGCGTTACCCACGAGGAGGTTGGCGACCCGAAAGGAGAACTGATCCATCGCCCCCGAGGGCGGCATACCGATCGAATACTGGCCGGGGCGCCCCAAGTCTTGGACCGTCGTCGACAATCCGCCCGAGATCACTTTCACCTGCGCGCTCATCGGTATAGCACCTCCAATAGGTGAGTGTTGACGGCCTGTGGATCCCGCAGGAATGCCGCCGGGGAGAACTCCACGTCGCGTTGGAGGTATCGGAAACTTCCGTCCTCGACCTTGGCGCGGGTTTCATCGAACTCGCTCCGGTCCACGGACCGGTACCGAAGGATGTCACCCGCGCGCGGGAAGACTATCGAATGGTCGAAGTCGGGGTGGTCCTGGGCGACGTTGAGCACGGGCGTCGCCGAGATCCCATACAGTTGGTAACCGCCCGCTCCCTGTACGGGGTAGACGACCGAGAATGCCCCGCCGATGCCGAAGGCCCGCTCGGGGGTGAAGGTGCGCGGCCAGACGTACTTGGGCACCTCGACCTGGCGCTCGCGCGGCTCGAGTTGGTAGCAGAAGGGGAGGCCGGGCACGAAACCGAGCATCGTCACGAGCCACGGATTTCCCGCCAGGTGGTCGATGAATGCCTGCACGCTGTCGAAGCCATTGGTCCGCGCCCCGTACTCGAGGTCGGTGCTGTCCGGATCTTGGTGATGGGCGCGGAAACGCATCATCGCCTCGTGGGTCCACGGGTCGTTGTACAGGATCGGGATATCAACGACCCGGGTCTCCAGGGTGAACCCCTCGGGGATCTCCTGGTACCTCCCGTCGAGCTCCTTGAGCAACGACATGAGATCCCGGGGCGGGAGTTCATCGGGATCGTAGCGGATGAGGTACGACGCGTTCGACGGGCAGATGTCGACGATCCCGGGAAGTTCCCGCTCCCCCAGCGCTTGGGTGATGAGGGTCGCTTTGATATTCGCTTCCATGCTCATCTCTTCGTCGATCTCGACGAAGATGAATTCATCGCCGCCGAACTCATATCGCGCGGGAGGCAGCTGCATCGCGGTACTCATCGAGTCTCCTATTCGTGGGCGTGTAGGGGGCGTATGGTCCAACCCAGGTCGCGGACGCGGGAGACGACCGCGCGGGCGTTGTCTTCCGCGCCCGGCCGGTCGGAGTGCAGGCAGATGGTGTCGGCCTGCATGGGGACTTCGACCCCGTTCACGGAACGAATCGTTCCGTTGAGGATGCGCTCGGCCTGGTCGGCACACCAGGCCGCGTCCCGGCGCTGGTTCTCGGGGTCGATGATGATGTGGCCGTCGTCGGAATATTCCAGATCGGCGAAGGCTTCCGCGGCGACCCGGTGGCCGCGATCACGCTGGCGCCCCGCGCATTCCCCCGCCTCCAGCACGATCGTCAACGCCTGGTCGTACTCCCCCACGGTGTCGGCAACCGCATCGGCGACCGCGTCGTCTTTGAGGATGAGCCCGTACAGGCTCCCGTGCGGTTTGACGTGCCGCAGCGGCACACCCTGGTGCTCCGCGAAGGCCCGCAGGGCCCCGGTCTGGTACAGGACCGCTTGCGCGGCCTCTGACGGCGAGAGGGCCATGGCGCGCCGACCGAACCCCATGAGATCCGGGAACCCGGGATGCGACCCGAGCGCGAGGTCGTGTGCGCGGGCGAGGGCGACGGACCTCGCCATCGTCGCCGGATCCCCGGCGTGCCACCCGCACGCGACGTTGATCGACGTGATCAGCGGAGCCAACGCTTCATCGGCCCCCAGTCGCCACTGCCCGAAACTCTCTCCCGCATCCGCATTGATATCAATGTTTCGAGCTTCGCTACTCAATTGAGACCGCCTTTAGTCCGGAGTGGAACACCATGGTAGCAGCAAGGTAATCGCACCTGAAGGAGCCGACGACACTCGTAGGTAGTCCCCACGAAGTGCGGTTCGATAACGGATCACCTGGCGCTCCCGATCGTAGGTACTCATGCAGCTCAGGTTGCTCACCTGCCAGACGTACATCCCGACCCTGGTGATCGGATCCTCGGCGCGTGTTGAGGCGGTCCCCTTTACGGGCATCGGGTACCGATCGTCTAACGACCCCGGAAGTAAGGCAGACTGAAGGGCGATGACTGCTTTACCTGCCCCGAATTCCCACCCGTCTGAAGACGACCTCATCGACTCGTTCACCGCGTGGTCCGAGAGCCGCGGTTTCGAGCTGTACCCGCACCAGGAGGAGGCGCTGTGGGAGATCGTCACCGATTCCCACGTCATCGCCTCCACCCCCACCGGTTCGGGCAAGTCGATGATCGCCGTCGCCGCCCACGCCGTCGCGCTCGCCCGGGGCCAACGATCGGTGTACACCGCCCCGCTGAAGGCGCTGGTGAGCGAGAAGTTTTTCGATCTCGTGGAGATCTTCGGCGCGGAGAACGTCGGGATGCTCACGGGTGATTCCGCGATCAACCCCGACGCCCCGATCATCTGCTGCACCGCGGAGGTGCTCGCGAACCAGGCGCTGCGGGAGGGGGAGGAAACCCCCTACCACTGGGTGATCATGGATGAATTCCACTTCTACGCCGACCCCCAGCGAGGGTGGGCGTGGCAGGTGCCGCTGCTGCAGATGCCGAACTCGCGGTTTGTTCTCCTCTCGGCGACGCTCGGGGACGTGACGAAGTTCGTCGAGGATCTGCGACGGCGCACGGGGGCTTCCGTAGCCGTCATCGACTCGGCGGAGCGCCCCGTGCCGCTGTCGTTCTTCTACGTGATCCAGCCGTTGCAAGAGGTGCTCAAGGAACTCGTGGAGACCCACCGCGCCCCGGTGTACGTGGTGCACTTCACCCAAGCCGCTGCAGTCGAGCAGGCCCAGGCCCTCACCTCGATGGCGCTCGCCACCCGCGCCGAACGGGATGCGATCGCAGCCGAGATCGGCGGCTTCTCGTTCTCCCGCGGGTTCGGCCAGACCCTCTCGCGCCTCCTGCGTCACGGGATCGGGGTGCACCACGCGGGGATGCTCCCCCGCTACCGGCGCCTGGTGGAGCGGCTCACGCAGGCGGGCCTGCTCAAGGTCATCTGCGGCACCGACACGCTCGGGGTGGGGATCAACGTGCCGATCCGCACCGTGGTGTTCACCGGGCTGACGAAATTCGACGGGGTGCGGTCCCGGCACCTGAATAACCGGGAATTCCATCAGATCGCCGGGCGGGCAGGCCGCGCCGGCTACGACACCCAGGGCGACGTGCTCGTCCTCGCCCCCGAGCACGTCATCGAGAACGCCAAAGCGCTCGCGAAGGCGGGTGACGATGAACGCAAACGTAAGAAGATCACCCGCAAGAAGGCCCCCACCGGGGTGGTCAATTGGACGGAGAAGACCTTCGAGCGCCTCCGGGACGGGGAGCCCGAGCCGCTGAGTTCACAGTTCCGCATCTCGCACGCTCTCGTTCTCAACGTCCTCGCCCGCTGGGAGGACCCGGTGGAGGTGATATACCAACTCATCACCGATAATCACGAGGAACCGGGGCCGTGGAATCCCCATCTTCGCGATGCGATTCGCATCTTCCGCTCACTGCGCGCCGCCGGGGTGATCGAACACCTGACGACCCCGGACTCGATGGGCCGCAAGGTTCGGCTCGTGCACGACCTGCCCTCCGACTTCGCCCTCAATGCTCCCCTATCGCCATTCGCCCTCGCCGCGTTGGAGCTGCTCGAACCGGAGTCGGAGGATTACGCGCTCGACGTCGTCTCCGTGATCGAGGCGACCTTGGAGAACCCTCGGCCGTTGCTCATCGCCCAGGAACGTGCAGCCAAGGGCGAGGCGATCGCGCAGATGAAGGCCGACGGCCTCGATTACACCGACCGGATGAACGCGCTGGAGGAGATCACCTACCCCCGCCCGCTCGCGGAACTGCTCGAAGCCGCGCTGGCGGAGTACGCGAGCGCCCACCCGTGGGTGAACGACCACGAACTCAAACCTAAATCCGTGGTGCGGGACATGGTGGAAAAAGCGATGACCTTCGCCGAACTCATCTCCCACTACGGCCTGTCCCGGTCCGAGGGCGTGGTGCTGCGGTACCTCAACGATGCCGCCAAGGCGCTGCGGCAGGTAGTTCCCGAAGAGATGTTCACCGAGGAACTCACCGACATCTCCACCTGGCTCACCGAAACGGTCCGCTCGGTGGATTCCTCCCTCCTCGCCGAGTGGGAAGCGCTCGCGGCGGGGGATCCGGAAGAGGCCGCCCGGGTCGCCGCGAGCGCGGCGGAAGGGGCCGATCCGGTGCTCGAGCGGGATCGGCCGATCACCGCGAACGAGCGGGCGTTCACGATCATGGTGCGCAACGCCGTCTACCGGCGCCTCGACCTGCTCGATCGGGAGGATTACGCCGCGCTCGCCGCGATGGATTCCGGGCAGGAGGGAGCGTGGTCGGCCGCGCAGTGGGCGACTGCCGCCGAACCGTACTGGCAGGAATACACCGACCTGGGCACGGGGAACGAGGCCCGCGGGGCGCAGATGACGACGATTTCAAAATCGGATCGAACGTGGGAGGTCACCCAGATTCTTTCGGATCCGGAAGGGGACAACGACTGGCGGATGCACCTGGAGGTGGATATCCCCGCGAGCGCGGAGGCCGGCGAGCCGGTGACGAAGGTGACCGGGCTGGGGCCACTCACCTAGATGACGTGGACCGCTCTCAGCCTGCTGCTTCTCGCGGCGGTTCTGCACGCGGCGTGGAATGCCGCGGCGAAAAGCGCCGTGGGCAACAACCTCGTGTTCGTGTGGGCGTACGCTTCGGTGTCCACGGGGCTGTACCTCCCCCTCGCGGTGTTTCAACTCCTGCGGCAGGGCACACCGCTCACGTGGGTGCTCCTCATCGCCCCGGTGGTTTCCGGGGTACTGCACATCGGGTATTCACTGTTCCTACAAACGGGATATTCGAAGGCCGACCTCGGGGTGGTGTACCCCACGGCGCGCGGGACCGGGCCGCTGCTCACGATGATCGTTGCCCTCACCTTTCTCGGGGAGGATCCCGGCGCCTGGGCGGTCATCAGCGCTTTCACGGTGCTGCTCGGGATCCTCATCGTCGCCACCGGTAACGGCGCGAAGAGTCGCCGGCTCCTCGTGGGCCTGGGGTATGGCGGGGCGACGGGCGTGGCGATCGCCTCCTACACGTTGTGGGATAACCATGCGATCGTCACGTGGGCGATCGATCCCATCGTGCTCTTCACGCTCACCCATGCGGTGCAGGCGGCGTTGATGACGCCAGCCGCGCTGCGCCGTCGTCCCGAATGGCCCAGCAGCATCCGCCCGAATCTCAAGCCGATCCTCATCGTCTCCGTGCTTGCCCCCGCGGCATACATCCTCGTGCTGTTCGCGATGCAAACCACGCCGGTCTCCCTCGTCGCCCCGGTGCGGGAGACCTCGATCGTCATCGGCTCACTCTTCGCGTGGCTGCTCTATCGCGAACCCAACCCCGAGCGGCGCCTCCTCGGCGCGGTCCTCGTGCTGGCGGGGATCGCGTTGATCGCGGCCCACTGACCGGTCGCCACCGGCCGCCATGTTGCTAGCGGACGGCGGGGCCCGCGTGCAGGTAGCTGCTGTCCACGATCCGGCGCCCGAAGGGGGTGAGCGCGATCGGGACCATCTTGATGTTCGCGTACGCCATCGGGATGCCGATGATCGTCAGCGCGAGCGGGATCGCGGTGAGCACGTGGCCGATCGCGAGCCACACCCCGGCGACGATGAACCACACGACGTTGCCGAGCGCGGAGAACACCCCTGCCCGCGGGTCTTTGACGATCTCGCGCCCGAACGGCCAGATCACGTACCCGGCG
>Ga0079226_10002956_pt1 | contig 13094 bp, 13 predicted proteins | sample Poulit2014_FD_76345 | JGI IMG/M metagenome (GOLD analysis project Ga0079226, IMG submission 76345) | Agricultural soil microbial communities from Georgia to study Nitrogen management - Poultry litter 2014 | ecosystem: Environmental > Terrestrial > Soil > Agricultural land | place: USA: Georgia... | reverse complement strand
GCATCACTTTTCAAATGCATTTCCATTTGCAGATCAAGTGGCAATAATTCCGGCTTTTGGCTTTCAACGATGGCCAAATCTTGACTGAAAATTAAATCCTGGAATTCAATGAACGGCTCATCCGGCTTACCCAAATCATAATTTCTTGTAAGAAGCATAAAAGCTTTCGACTTTTCATTATCTTCCTGTAAAACACAGTTTAAAATGGTAAACTCTTCATCTGAACCTTCTGTCGTTTTCGTAAAACGGGCAGTTACCGGATTCAATATTTCATAAACATAGTCACTGTAGCCGCCTTTGGAACGACCATCGGCATTGGGCTGGTATACCGGGATTTTGCTGGTAATAAAGCGACCATCGACAAAATTCACATCATAATCTATGATTTCTGCGTGATTTTCATCTCCAAGCATCCCTTGATGCACAAACATTAAATGAGAAACATCGAGGAAGTTCTCTACAATTCGCGGAGCATTGGCATTGACTTCATAGGGTCCGCAAATAACCGTTCGATAACCTTCGAGATCTGCCTCTGGATAAGGAATCATACGGGCAGGTTCTTCACCTAGGCAAACCCATACCAACCCTAAATATTCCTGGCAATGATAAACGGTCGCACGTGCTTTTTTCGGAATCGGACGATCACACGGCAATGCGGGTATTTTTGTACAGGTTCCTTCAGAATCATATTCCCATGCATGATAAGCACAGACGAGTTTTCCGTCAACGACTTTTCCAAGGGATAGTTCGGCACCTCTATGGATACAGAGGTCTTTAAACGCGTGGACACCTTTTTCATTTCTAAACAAAACAACCGCTTCACCAAGAACAAATACTTGTTTCGGTTCATCCTTTACCTCTTCTGCTATACATACGGGATGCCATTCATTCCATAGTTGATCTTGTTGCATTTTTATTCCTCCTGAAAACTTATTTTTGTTTATTCTTTTAATAGTAAAGTTACAAAGTGATTTATTCCGGTAGCAATTTGTTTAAGATAACCGCTGCCAAAGCACCTACCGCAACACCGGAAGATAGGACATAAGTTAAAATCGTAGGCATGGTTTCAAATACCTCGCCAGGCAAAAACGTTGTGAAAAATGTAAGCGTTATGGGTAAACCAATGATTAACATGTTTCTTTCTGTAAATGTCACATCTTTTACAACACGGAATCCATTCATCATGACAATCAGACAAATGACCGCAAATACACTGCTGATACCAGATGCCGGAATGCTTGCAAGAACACTCATCAATTTCGGCATCATTCCCAGCAAAATTAAAATGATTCCACCCGCTATAACAGGATAACGGCTTTTCACACCTGTGATCGCCAGCACACCTGCATTGGATGAATAGCCGGTAACCGGTGTTCCTCCAAAAAGGGATCCGACAAAGCACCCGAATCCTTCTCCAAACGAACCACCGTTCAAGCGGTTGTCCGACAGCTTTTCATCCGTTACCTCACTGACAGTAAACCATGTTCCTGTCGTTTCAATCATGATAATAAAATAAATGAATACCATAAGCAAAACCGCTTCAAGTTCAAATACAGGGGCTCCAAATGCAAAGACATGAGGCAATGCAAACCACCCCGCCTCTTGAACTTGAGAAAAATCGACCATTCCGTAAAAGGAGGCAACCAAAGTACCGAGTGTTAACGCTACGATCACAGAAGCCAATTTAATAAATGTTAAGTGTTTAAATTTCTCTCCAAAATACATGGATAAAATTAAGACACTTCCTGTCACACTCGCAATAAGCACATTCGGGCCAAAACCCCCAGGTGCCGTATAAATTGACTGAATGGCATTTGGCATTAAAGCGATTCCCACAACGATAATCACTGTTCCTGCTACAATTTTTGGAATGAAAGTTCGAACGAGTTTGCTAAATAGTTTGAGCGGATATCCTAATAGCGCAATGAACAACGCCCCAGGCATCAAACTTCCGACCATGACGGGCAATCCCGAGGTCGTTCCTATTGTGGCTAAAGCACTTAACGGGACAAACGATGGACCTTGCATGACCGGCAACTTCATCGCGAATCCTGCTTGAATAACAGTAGCGATCCCACAAGCTAGAAATGTCATTTGAATCAACAAAGTTGTTTCTCCCACAGAAAGCGACAACAAACCAGCCAATATCATCGGAGGGATAAAAATATCCATCGCGAGTACATGTTGAAGGCCTATGAGAAATGACTTCTTTTTAGATATTCCTGCGGTCGTGGATAAAGTTTGATCTGTTTTCGGTTGAACCTCTAATTCTCTTGCAGTACTTTCCACATTCATTCCCCTCCCCCCTCAACTAAATCAAATGAATTTGTTTGTCTATTGTCTGATTTCTCACCGGTCAACGGTCTATCAAAACGAGATTTAAACAAAAAAACGGGGTGTATTGCTTTTCTATGAAAAAGCAATACACCCCGGATTTTGAATCATCCAGTATGTTAAAAACAATATAGATGCTCTAGTAAACCTATATCGATTTTTATGCTTTTCATAGTCGGTTCATTTACGGTAAACCGGTAGAAACTTGCGAGCCTTATTCTCGCGATTATATGAAAAACGTTTATTCATTTGTGATAATTTCTAGTATAGCATTTGATTTGCCAATTGCAATGCTTTCCAAAACAAAATCAATTTTCAGTTTATTGAAAGCGCTATAGGTTAAATGAATAGGCTTTTATCAATAAACACCTGCACCGATACATAGTTTTCGTAGTGTTTTTTCTTGTATAATGTGCACTCTTTGAGCCTCCTCTACTGTGACAGACTCGAAGCGAAGGGCTTGACCGGGAAGCGTTTGGGCCACATAGGATAAATCAATGGAAATAACCGTAGCGATTCTCGTATAGCCTCCGGTTGTCTGCCGGTCTGCTAGTAAGATAATCGGCTGTCCATCGGCTGGTACTTGGATTGTGCCGGGAAGAACGGCAGCAGAGATAATATCTGCCCCGTTTTTTGTTACCAGCTGAGTCCCTTTCAAACGTGCCCCCATCCGATCGGATTGCGGCGTGACTTGATATGTCTCTGATAAAAAGCAAGCTATACTTTCTTCGTCAAATGCCTTCTCATCAGGGCCGACAATCACTCTCGCTTTTCTTTCTGAGCTGAACTCTGGAATCAATTCGGGAGATAAACGGAATCTTGTTTTGAGGGAGCGATTCTCCTTACTACAGAGCAAATCTCCTTCTGTTAAAGAACGTCCATCTAAACCACCCATCTCTGCTTTTGTGTAAGTTGCTTTACTTCCCATAACAGGTGGTACATCAATACCACCGGCTACTGCAATATAGGCATAGACACCATTTTTCGGTTGACCAAAAGACAAGATTTGATCTTTTTTCACAAAAACTCTTTTCCACATCGGTATTTCTTCTCCATCTAACCTTGGTGTCAAATCCGCCCCGCCGATTGCAATGACTGTATCTTCAACAAATCCTAACTTCGGTCCCATGAGAGCGACTTCGATTGCAGCGGTATTCCGTTCATTTCCAGCTAATACATTTGCTACTTGCAATGAATAATCATCCATCGCACCGGATACAACAATTCCAAACCGTTGATATCCGGGCCGTCCGAGATCCTGAATGGTTGTCGCAAGTCCGGATTTCAACACTTCAATAACTGTTTTTGACATATGAACTCCCCACTCGTTGAATCGGAATTCCGCTGTTGACAAGACCGGTCCGTAATTTTTTCGCAAATGCCAAAGATGAGGCGTTGTCTCCATGAATGCAAATTGTATCTGCTGTAATCCGGATATCGCTTCCATCGACGGCTTCGACTTTTCCATCGCGAACCATTCGAATGACACGGTCCACTGATTCTTCCGGATCGTGAATGAGCGCATTCTTTTCAGTTCGCGAAGTCAATGTCCCATCAGGCTGATACGTTCGATCGGCAAATACTTCTTCGGCTACGTGTAATCCAGCTTCCTTTCCGGCACGAACAAGTTCACTACCAGAAAGCCCGTAAAGGACTAAGTTCGGATCAATATCGTACACCGCTTCTGCTATGGCGGATGCCATTTCATTATTTTTTGCCGCCATATTATACAGAGCTCCATGTGGTTTGACATGATTTAATTCCTGTTTTTTAATTTTCGCGAAAGATTGAACCGCACCTACTTGATAAACAATCATATTGTAGAGCTCATCAGCATCGATTTGCATCGGACGCCTGCCAAAGCCTATTAAGTCTTGAAATCCAGGATGGGCACCAAGACTAACGTTTTTTTCCACTGCTTTTGCAACGGTTTGTTTAATCACATTCGGATCTCCTGAATGGAAACCACAGGCAATATTTGCTGATGTGATAAACTCCATCACCAAATCATCTTGTCCAATTTGATAGGCACCGTAACTTTCTCCAAGGTCGCTATTCAAATCAACACTTTTTTTCATTTCGTCTCTTCCTCCCTTACTTCCAACGTATAGCACTCATTTTGGATATCTTTTTCAATACAATGATATTCTTCTTTCGTTACGTGTTGAAAGCGAATAGAATGACCGGATTGCAGTAAAACAGAAGGATCCCTTCTCTCATCATACAGTTTGATAGGCGTTCTCCCAATCACTTGCCAGCCGCCAGGGGTTTCCATTGAATAGATTCCTGTTTGTACTCCTGCAATACCTACAGATCCTGCTGGTGTTTTTGAACGGGGATTTTTCAAACGCGGGGTCGCAATTTTTTCTGACATTCCACCAAGATATGGAAATCCGGGTGTAAATCCGATCATATAAATTAAGTAATCCCGACTTGTATGAATTTCGATCACTTCATCTGTCGTCAAGCCATTGTACGACGCCACATATTCAAGGTCCGGTCCGCTCTCTCCTCCGTAATAGACCGGAATATGAATGATCTGACGGGGCGGTAAATAAAGCCCTTTCATTTCGTCTTTTAAATCATAAACCTTGTCTTTCAATTGCTCATACGTAAGCATATAAGGGTCATATAAGATAGAAATATCCAGATACGTTGGAATCCATTCGACAACTCCCGGAATCGCCGTCCGTTCTAGAAGGTAACTAAAACTACGAATCGTATGATTCGTAGTCTCAGAAATGGTTTCACCAAATTGAATTCGCAACCCTGTATCACCGTATGCACGTACGTCAAACATAATTATCCCTTCCAACTCATCTACCTTTTGTTACACTTATTATAACATCCTTTTAGAAAACTGTGAAAAGCCTTTTTAGTCTAAACCTTTTATCCATTCAAATTTGGAATGGATGCCGCTGTTTTATTCCCACGGTCTTATTTATACACCCGTCTCTATAGGCGGGTGATAAGTGCCACCAAGTTCCGAAATAAATATGACGAAGATTCGGGTGGGGTTAAAACGCCATCTGAACCAAATCTTTTTTTATAAATAGAATACTTATCTCAATTTCTTTCTTACTATCAAGCGGTTTCTAATCGAAAGGATCATTAAATTTAGAATACGTTCGATCGGCCAGTTACACTATGATACAGTTTATTTGAGAAGGAGTGTTTAGACTCAATGTATGTTTGGTATGCAAGTTATGGTTCTAATATTCTATACGAACGATTTATGTGTTACATCAATGGAACAAAACCACCTGGTTCTGCAAAGGCAGAAGTTGGCTGTACGGATCAAACTCCACCCTGGGCGAGTCGTAAAGTAAGCCTTCCTTATCCTCTTTATTTTTCAAAAGAACGAAGCAAATGGGGAGTAGGCGGAGTGGCTTTTATTGACAACCATGAATCAGCGGATCGAACAATCGGGAGGATGTATTTAATTACAGAACAGCAATTTACCGAAGTCGTCGCCCAGGAAAACAACATGCCCTCGATTGAAATAGATTTAAACCAAATCAAACGAACAGGTGCTGGAAAGGTTCATGCTGGATCATACGGTGAAATTCTTTATGCCGGGGAAACGGAAGGGTATCCAATTTTCACCTTTACAAATCCTCAATCCGTAAATAATGTTTCATTTACGAAGCCTAATCGTCAGTATCTTTCCACCATTGCGGATGGATCCATCGAACTTGGTTTAACGAAACAAGAGATTGTTAACTACTTTATTAAAGTACCGGGAATCGCCGGTCGTTTTACAAAGGCAACCTTGTTCGCTTATTTGTTTAATCAAAATTAAAAAAAGAGACAGCTGATTTTCAGCTGTCTCTTTTCAAACCCCTCGTTTATTCCCCCACAAATACGTGTGTAACTGTGGAAGCACTCGTACATTTTTCAATTCGTCACTTGCCATAACTTCGTTAATCAACCATTCATACTTTTTGATTGAAGCTTGAAGAAACTCATCTTGATTCGTATTCTCTGTATCATCATTTCCTATTTGCAAATAAAATTGAGACTCAGGATAGCGTTTGTAGACATCAGCAGCATACGCTAAATCTGCTTCATCAAAAATAACAATTTTTAAGCTATATGTTCCTTGCTGGTCTTTTTTTAACGACGAGATAATCATATCAAGAATCTCGAAATTCGTTTTCATACCCGAACTTGGGGGCTTCGGTGATAAGGTTAATTCGTCAATTTTGGTAAACCAATCCTGCCAGCGGCTTCCTTGCGTTTCTAAAGCGACTTGGACACCATCTTCATGTAAAAGATCGATGAGCGAATCAAGTTGTCGCAGTAAGGCTGGATTCCCACCGGAAATGGTGACATGGTCATAGGTATCTCCTGCCGTACGTTTTAACTGATCAACAATTTCTTCTGGTGACATTTTTACTATATTTTCTTTTTCTGAGCCGTCCCATGTAAATTTGGAATCACACCAAGAACAGGAATAATCACAACCTGCCGTTCGAACAAACATTGTTTTCCGGCCAATGACCATCCCTTCACCTTGAATGGTCGGTCCAAATATTTCCAAAACAGGTATGTTACTCATGGTCTCTCTCCTTTGGCCGATAAACACAATAGCTTGTCGGTGTTTCTCTCAAATAGACTTGGATGCATCGAGGCTTATGTTTCAATGTATTTAAGTAATGCTGAACAATTTTACAAATTTCTCTAGCAACGACTTCAGTTGTAGGAAAAAAATCCGGATCCTCGTCTGAAAACACTTCATCTTCATTTAGTGTACGATGGTCAAATCGTTTGTGAATAAGTTCCTTTATTTTTTGAAAGTTTACTAGAAACCCGGTATGATCCAATTCATCTCCTGCAATTGTTACATTGGTAAAATACGTATGTCCATGTGTATATTGACATTTCCCTGCATCCTCATGAGGAACGTAATGTGCTGCAGCAAAATGAAAATCTTTATTTAATTCATAAGCGTACGAATGTGGGGTGACCGGATAAATCTGATGCATCATTATTCTATCTCCTCTTTTCTATCATTCTCATACGTTGTTAAACCGTGCTGTCGTAGTTTACATGCCGGACACTCGCCGCAACCACTGCCTCTCACGCCGTTATAACAAGTTAATGTTTTTTCTTTCACATATTCAAAGGCACCCAATTGGTCACTTAATTTCCACACGTCCGCTTTATCAAGCCACATAAGTGGAGTATGGATAACAAACGTCTCATCCATCGATAAATTCAATGTAACATTCAATGATTTGATAAAAATATCACGGCAATCCGGATAGCCGCTATAGTCGGCTTCACTGACACCTGTAATTAAATCATTTGCGCCAATCTGTTTTGCCAGCACACCTGCAAAAGAAAGAAATAATAAATTTCTGCCGGGGACAAATGTATTTGGCATCTCTTCCCCTTCAACAATATCCATATCTCTTGTTAGTGCACTCGGAGCAAGCTGATGTAACAGGGCCATGTCAAGAATGTGATGAGGGACATGTAATTCTCCTGTTATTTCTTTGGCCACTTCAATCTCCTCATCGTGTCTCTGGCCATAGGCAAAGGTTACCGCCTCAACTTCGTCAAATTGTTTTTTTGCCCAAAATAAACACGTTGTGCTATCTTGGCCTCCACTAAAAACAACTAAAGCTTTTTTCCCCATACGAATCCCCTTCCCTGCATCACAGTGTGAGAAGGTTCCATTTTGTCCATCAAAAAAACAACACTAAGAAACGTGTTGTTCGTCTCCTAGTTTTTTATAGAGGGATGGATTGCGAACCTCTCCTGCAAATAAGCAGTGTTTTATATAATTTCACTCCATAATTTTAACATATTTCACTTGTTCGTGCAGATCTTTTCCAACATTTATCCTCTTGTCGAAAATTGCATTTCCCGGGAAATAACATCTGAGTTTATAAAGACCATGACAGTGACATATAGAAACTTCGGTAAATAACGAATGGATACTCATGTCGCTGGCGGGAGAGATTAACCCTGCCAGCACCCATTCATTTTATTTATGTTCGAGCAATTTATTTTTAATTTCGTCTTCCATTGATCGCAATTCCTGTTCGGCCTGGCTTCTTTTTTCTCTTCCTTCTGATTGAATCCGAATCGTTTCTTCAATCGTTGTAATGAGGTTTTCCTGTGTTGCTTTCAAGGTCTCAATGTCGACAAGTCCTCGTTCATTCTCTTCCGCGGTTTCAATTGCGTTTGTTTTTAGCATATCGGCATTTTTCATAAGTAATTCATTTGTTGTTTTTGACACTTGTTTCTGTGCTTCGACAGCGTCACGCTGACGGAGTAAAGTGAGAGCAATCGCAATCTGGTTTTTCCAAAGTGGAATCGACGTCAAAACGGAAGATTGGATTTTTTCAATCAATGCCTGATTTGTATTCTGAATGAGACGGATTTGCGGCGCACTTTGAATGGTAATTTGTCGACTTAATTTTAAATCATGTACACGTTTTTCCAGTCGATTCGCAAATTGCACCAAATCATTCATATGCTGATAATCCATCTGATTTCCACTGATTTCTGCTTTTTTTCTTAATGCTGGAATCTCATGCTGTTCCAAGTCCTGTAACTTTAACTCCCCTGCGGCAATATAGACAGACAAAGCATCAAAGTAATTTTTATTTTGATCAAACAATTTTTGGAGCAGATCATTATCTTTGCTAAGGGACTGATTATAGTTGTTTAGTTTGACACTAATCCGATCAATTTGTGCACCGGTTTTTTGATATTTTGACAGAATCTCATTAACAGAGCTGGAGAGTTTCTGAAACATACGGGAAAACAATCCTTTTTTTCCACTTTGCAATTCATCAGGATTCACTGTTTCTAATTTTTTCATTAAGTCTTCCAATATCAATTTAACTTCGCCAGCATTTTGGTTGTTTTTCACATGTTCGAGCATCGAATCCGAAAAACTCATTAATTTTCCTTGGGCTTCTGTCCCATATTGAGCAATCGATTGATGTTTTTCTGGATCAATTTGCTTTGCGAGATCCATTGCACGTTGCTTTTCTTCTTCATCAAGCATGTCCAACCAATGATTCGTCTGCTCATCTTTTGTTTCCGTTATTTCGGCATCCTGCTTTTCATTGTTCTCTTCACCAAACGGATTGGCGAGTAAATCATCCATATCGGTTTTATTGGGTTCGCTCATATCAAACACCTTCCTCTCATTCTTTTTCAACCTTTTTATACGATTGTTTTGCTACGTCTAACTCAAAATGCAACGTATCCATATCATCATTTAACATGATGTGAAGGTCTTTCTTAACCGCATCTCCTAGAATTCGAATCGTTTGTTCTGTTTCTTTTAAAGAGCGAATAATCTCTTCGGTTTTTGCTGGCTGAGAAGATAAAAAAGCGTATTTTTCCGCTAGCTCTGTTAGTGAATCTAAATTTTTATAATAAAAATTTTCCGCTTGAAAAAATCGTTTCGGTTCTCGCTTCGTATTGAAATAAATTTTCCGTACGGTTTGAATCAATTCAAAGTTCTCTTTCGCTTCAGAAACCGTGCGTACACGAAGTAGTGCGCGTTGCAGTCGTCCCATTTTCTGTTTTGCTTCCCTTAAATTCCGCTGTATAAATTTGTACTCTCTCTTCGAAAGACCGTGTTTTTTTCTAATTCCATAAAACTGTACCTCTCTGAGCAGGAAGTAAATGGCACCACCTCCGAGCACAACATAAAGAACGGATAAAAGAAATCCTTGACCAAGTGAGACGAGGGCCACAAGAAAGATGATAACCGTTCCAAGCACAGCCACGCCTGATCGGAATATAAAATATAAAAATGCCCGCACGAGATGTTCTCCTCCTCTATCTTATTAAATTGACATATGGGCAATATAACATCTAAATATCTTATCTTCATTTTATCTTATATTCCCATAAAACTAAACAAAGAAATACACCTCATACAAAAAAGCATGAGATGGTCTATCGCGTTCCGGAAGTTAAAGTGATCATCAACTTTTAGGAAATTGCGATTGTACATGCCCCATGCTTGTCTTATCGATTGCTCTTATTTTTTAATATCATAAAGTAAGACCTGGTTCAGATGGAGTTTTAACTCTAACTGAACCTTAGCCGCACTGATTTCAGAGCTTGGCTCACTTATCCCCCGCCTCTAGAGGCGGGGGATAAGTGCCGCCGTGAAGATTCAATAAAAATTACTCTGTAAAGGAAATCTGACCGGTATAATCGGGTAAATATTCCCTCAGCATTCTTCCGTATTTTTCCGGAATTAAAATTCTTGTAATATTACTTTGACTAAATGGCAGGTTACCGATAATTCTCCATTCTCTTTCCAAATAATAATTATCCTCATCCGCATCATTTTTCGAGGAATCGAAGGGTTTTAAATAAGCGAATAAATCTTTCATTAAAAATTGGTCTATTTCTAAAAATAATTCATTGATTTCTTTCCCTCCATTCTGCATTCCAAACGTTTGAATTTTCTCTTTTAAGAGAGCATACTTCTTCAAATGGTCCAGAAACCACTTTTCCCGGGTGACATCTTTCCCTTCCATTTGGCCGTTTTGTGTCACATACAGAACAGGATTGGCTCCGTACTGTACTAAATAATCTTTTTTGAACGCGATACCAAAATTACTGTACTTTTCCATATGTAAGGAAAGATCATTAATTGGAATATCCGCAAAACAGACCATTTGCGGCAATATCATTTTCTCCAGATCTTTTTCTGTTTCGTGCAATTGTACATTGTAGGTTTGACCATTTGTAAAGGGTCCCGGTAAAATCCAACCGCTTTGAATAATATCCATTAACAACCGAAACCTTTCGTATTCAGGTTTATGCCTTCCGACAAAATGAGTTAATTCCTTTGATACGTACCGCTGTATCAATTCCATTCTTCTATTCCTTTCACTGTGTATTCTAAATGCGACGAACTTTAAACAATTAAGCTTTAAATGAAATAACCGAACGACAATTAGTTTCAAAATAATATTTTCCAAGCCTTTAAGCAGCATATAAGCCAGTTTGTCAACACGTTTTTTTATTCTATTTTTCAGTTAGCATGTTTTACGATACATTTTCAGTTGTTTTTAAAGCGTTGCCACCTTCTTTCAGTATTTCGAAACCATTTTGTCTTTTCAAAAAAGCTTATCTAGGTTCAACTGAACAATAAGTTCACTTGTATTCTTCTTTTGCTTATCTATTGTGTAATAAGACGCGTTTATAAACAACTCCATTCCACCCTTAAATTTAATATATGTTTTATCATCGCTTTTTTTAATCTTTTTTATATGAAAGTATGCGAGCCATACACAATCCCCACTTCTTAGGGCCGACGTAGGAAATAAATAGATTCCATTATCCCGATCAACAGCAACCGGCAATTTTTCATTAGTATTGAGTAGGTATTTAGAAGTAGCCCTTCTCCCTTTCAAACTTGCACCATACCGAATACAACTTTCCTCTAGTATTTTTGTGGCAGTAAATGGCGATTTTATTTCCCTGTCTTTTTCATAAATAATCGTTTTATAGTAGTCCGATTTTATCGTTACAATGGCTTTCGTTTTTTCATTAATAAGATAAATTCCTTGTGTTCTCATTGTTTCACAATCTCCTTCTTTTATGCACCAACAACTGGATAGAGCCTTAATTACTGGTCCGTTGTCCAATTTCAATTTGTCTTTATACTCAATAAATAAAAACTTTACGAGAACCAGTAGCCAGCTCCCCAATAACAGGCGTGCAATTTTGTTAATAGTTCCTTAGAACCATTTCTATATTACTATCTATTATATTCATTTCATTTTAATTATCAAGTATTAATATTTATAAAATTCTGTTTTAATTAAAGTTATAAAGAAAACGAAGGATTCCGATGGAGTGTGAATTCCACCAGATTCCTTCGTCACATTTATTTTGGGGCTAAGAACCACTTATCACCCGTCTGTCATGGCGGGTGTATTGGTAACGCCGCGGAGATAATTGTTTTTCGAAGGGCGAATAATTGTAACAAGGTTCAATAGCGTTGCGACCTGGATCGATCTGCCGACTTATACTACAATAAAAAAACGTGAAAAAATCCCCCGTTTTTTTATAAACGCGGGATTTTTTTGAATCTGTCTTATCCCCCAATAAACGAAGGCAACCATAGAACAACATCTGGTACATACGTTAAAATAAGCAATACGACATAAGTTACTATCAAAAACGGGAAAATGGCTTTTGTAATTTGACCAATTGAAATGTTCGATACGGATGCCGCAATATACAGTCCGGAACCGACCGGTGGTGTTAACAAGCCTGCAGCTAAGTTAATACACATAATGACACCGAAGTGAACGGGATCAATTCCATAATTCGCTAAAAGTGGTGTGAAAATTGGAATTAAAATGACCAATGCTGCGATTCCGTCCATAAACATTCCGACAACTAATAAAAAGGCGTTGACCAGTAATAAAAATACAAGCGGGTTTTCTGTAAGCGACGTCATCCAGGCCGCAATCGCTTGTGGAATTTGTTCAAAGGTCAGCATCCAACCAAAAATATTCGCCATGGCTATGAGCAGCGTAATAACGGCTGTTGTTTTGGCTGTGTTAATTAAGATTTCCGGGAAATCCTTTATCTTAATTTCCCGATAGAAAAAGAATCCTACGATAATTGCTATAAGGCAGGCGATAGCAGCTGATTCTGTCGGTGTAAAAATGCCACTGACAACTCCTACAACAATAACAAGTGGGACAGCAAGAGCCGGAATCACAACAACAAAGTTTTTCACCATTTTTTTAATC
>Ga0079226_10002955_pt1 | contig 13094 bp, 12 predicted proteins | sample Poulit2014_FD_76345 | JGI IMG/M metagenome (GOLD analysis project Ga0079226, IMG submission 76345) | Agricultural soil microbial communities from Georgia to study Nitrogen management - Poultry litter 2014 | ecosystem: Environmental > Terrestrial > Soil > Agricultural land | place: USA: Georgia... | reverse complement strand
TTTTTCAAGAAAATCTGTTTTTTAAGTTCACTCTAAAACATGTAGTAATATGAAAGTTGATGAAATTTTTGAAATTAAAAACAATGAGTTTTTAAGACAATTTGAAGCTGAGATTGATGGTCACACCATAATTTTAGAATATTCAGATCAACCCCGGCAAATTTTTCTCACCAAATTAGTGGTCAATGAAGAGATAGAATCCCGAGGAATAGATCAGTTATTTTTAAAAACTATTTTTGAGAAATTTTCAGAAGAAAGAAAAAGAGTTGTCCCTACTTGTCCGCAAGTTGCTCGTTTTTTTAAAGCTCATAAAAAAGAATACAGCCAACTTCTTCCGGTTGGAATTAATATTTAATCTTTAAAAGCAGCTTTTTCTTTTCTAACTTTTAATTTTTTATTGATATGGCTAAACACAATGAATTAGGTAAAAAAGGAGAAGAAGAAGCTGTTACTTTTTTAATTGGTAAAAATTATCAGATTGTAGAAAGAAATTACAGATATCTCAAAGCTGAAATTGATATTATTGCTCAAAAAGAAGATACGCTTGTTGCTGTGGAAGTAAAAACGCGCAGCACTTCTGAGTTTGGAAATCCACAAGATTTTGTAAAAGCGAAAAAAATAAGATTAATGCGAAAAGCTTTTGATTATTATATCAGAGAAAAAGATTTAGATGTTGAAGCAAGATTTGATATTATTGCTATTGTTAAAAATAGATTGGGAACACGTATAGAACATTTGGAAAATGCTTTCTTATATTTTGATTAAAATTTATAAACTTTTCTACCTTTGATTTTAAATTTTAATTCATGAAAAAATCTCTTCCCCCTAAAAAAATCATAGATGCTACTTTTATTGTTTTAGCTTTGATATTTTTAATCATCGCTAATGAATTAAATTGGAATAAGCTTTATTTTGGTTTTGCTTTGCTTCCACTTATCATTGCCTATTATGCTGGGCAATATGTGCAAAAACGTTCAAGTAAAAAATCAGATTGATATTTTATGAAATGGTTTTTTCTTTTTAAGCATTAGATTTCTACATTGCTTATTGCACCTTTACTATTCTTTATATATAGTTTTTTGGCAGAAGATTTCAGTTATATTTCTTCATATTATGAAGAATATTTTCTATTTGTAGTTTTAGGTTTTTATTTTTCTCTGCCTACTTATATGGTTTATGCCATTGCTTTTTATTTCTTAAAAAAGCAAAACTTCTCTTTAAAAAAGACAAAAACAATCTTGCTTTCCATAGCTTTTATAGGAATTTTATTGAGTTTTTATGTTGTTTTTGAAAATTCCATTTTTCAGTTGGAAGCTTCTCTTCTTATCTTAGAAATCTGTTATTTATTAACTTCTCTTGGAACAGGTTTTCTTTTTAATTTAGGAGAAAAACTTACTGAAAAACAGATTTCATTTTAAGCTTCATCAGCACTTGGTCCATAAATAGAAGGAACAGGAATATCTAACAATCGTAAATAAACACTTAATTGTCCACGATGATGATAAGCATGGTTTAAAGCCATTATTCTGATGACTTCTTTTTTAGGTAATTCCATAATTATATGTTCTCCATTACGCATTACCCAAATCTCGTTGAGTTCTTCCGCTTTTACATTTTCTAAAGCTTCAATAGATTTTTGTTTTAGTTTTTTATAAAAATCTACTAATTCTTCTGTGGAATTAATTTCTAATGGTTTTTTCTCAACGGAAAAATCTAATTCTGGTTTGGTGATTACCAAAGAAATTAATCCGCTTATTTCTACCACATGAACTGCTAACTCTTTTAAAGACATGGATTTCTCATGAGGTTTCCAATCGAATTTATCTGTAGGAATGCGTTCTAATACTTTTTGTGTACTGATAGATTCTTGTTGTATTTCTGCGATTATTTTTTTAGCTAAACTCATAATTGTATTAAATTAAACCGTAAAATTAATCAAATTTCAACATTGAGTTTAGTAAATTATCAATATAGTTTTTCTTTTGTCTTGAAATGGGAATTTCTATTCCATCTATCATAAAAATTGAACCTCCTCCTTGACGATTGATAGATTTTACATGTCTTGCACTAATTAGATGAGATTGATGAATTCTAAAAAATGATTTTGCAGGTAAAATTTTTTCTACTTCTTTTAAAGTTCTACAAACCAAAGCTTTATTTCCATCTTTAAAAACAAAAGAAGTATAATTATTTTCTGATTGACAACGCACAATTTCTTCTATTTTCATGATTTCATATCCTGTTCCGGTGGGTAGAGCAATTTTCCCAGGAACTGTAGTGTTTTCTTCTTCTACTGCTTTTTTTAATAAGGACCATTGTTCTGCGTTTACTTTTCTAATTCTTTGTTCCCAAGAAAGCATAACTTGCACAAGAGCTTTTTCTGTAATAGGTTTTAATAAATAATGAAAAGCGCTATATTCAAAGGCTCTTATAGCATATTGATCATAAGCTGTGGTGAAAATTACATCAAATTCTATTGGAGAAATTTTATCTAAAAGTTTAAAACCGTTTAGTTTTGGCATTTGAATATCAAGAAAAAGTAAATCTATTTCATTGTTTTCAATATATTCTAAAGCTTTATAAGGATCATTAAACACGCCTGAAATCTGATAATTTCTTCGCATTCTTTCAATTAAAGTTTGCAAAATATCAGTGCAGTGTTTTTCATCATCAAGTATTACTATTTTTATCATTGTTGTGCGGTTTTATAAGTAAAAATAACTAAGGTTCCTTCAGGTTTTCCACTGGATTCAAGATCAATGATTTCCATTTTCATCTTTGTTTCTTGAAAATGATTGAACAAAGCCAATCTATCTCTTAAAATTTTAAGTCCTAAAGATTCATGAATTTCAAACTCTTCATCTCTTCTTTTTACAGATTTTTCTCTTCCTACTCCATTGTCTTGAATAGATATTTTTAAAGTATCTTCAACCTCAAAGTTAACAATTAATTTTTTGTCTTTTTTAGAACTGGGAATTAATCCATGCCAAATAGCATTTTCAACAACAGGTTGTAATAAAAGACTGGGAATAGAATATAAAGCTAATTCTTCACTGTTTTGTACATTTATTTCAAAAATATATTCTTCTCCTAATCTGATTTTTTCCATAGAAAGATATAATCGTAATATTTCTAATTCTTCCTCTACAGTAATAGCATCATATTTTGAGTTTTTCAACACACTTCTTAACAAAACAGAAAAATCATCAAGATAATATATGGCATCTTCAAGTCTTTCTTTCATAATCAAATGCTTGATTGCATTCATACTATTAAAGATAAAATGCGGATTCATTTGAGATCGTAAAGCTATAGTTTCCATCTCTTTAAGCTTTTGATCAAATTCTCTTTGCAATTCTATTTTGCGTTGATTTTCTATATCTAAATAAACTTGTAATAATTCTTCTGTTTTTTCATCAACTTTCCTGTCTAATTCTTCATTCATCTGCTGTTGAATTTTTTCATTTTCTTTCAACTGTCCTATATATGCTTGAATTCCCTCTCTTCTTTCTTTCTGAATTATTCTTACTCGAAGAGACAAAGCAAAAGAAAAACAGATTACTTCTCCTAATAATCCAGCTTGAAAAATAACATCTGCACTTTTTTCAAAATAAAAAATACTTTCTGGATTTGTTTTTGATCCTGTAAAAGCAATATAAACGGCAAGTAAAGCTCCGATAAAGAAAAACAGATGAGCAATTACAAAGTAATTTATAAGCTTATGTTTTACACTTAGCAAAATCCAAATTATAAACACAAGATTTATGGGCATTACTATTGCTCTACTTATTACAAAAGTTATTGATATTATACTTGTGCTTTTTATGGAAAGAAAAAGTATTAAAACTCCTACTGCATAAATAAAACAACAACAAGCAAAAGTTTTTAGCACTTTGCTTAATAAACCTGTTTTATTAATATCTAATAGTTTATAAATAAAAAGCACATAAAATCCTATAAAAAGAAATTGAACTGTTTCTGGCAGAAGAATAGCCATTTCTGGATAATATCTTGAGATATTTATAAATTCAAGCGGATGTTCTGGATATACAACTAATGAATATAGCAGCTGAAAAAACAGATAAAACATATAATAAAAATATACGCTTTCTCTGTTGAAAAGGTAAATCATACTAATGAATATGAAAACCATGAAAAGTCCTGCAAAATAAATCAGAGAAAATATAGAAGCTGGTTTATTATATTCTTCTAATTTATAAGCTGTTTCATAAAAAAACGCCTTTGTTCCAATTCTAATATCTGCAATAGAACGATTTAATTTCCCCCCTTGCAGTCGTACATATATAGTGGTTTCTTCATAAGGCGTGATTTTCAAAGGAATAAAATCAGCAGTTTTTTTCTCTGCTCTATCTTTTAATGGAGTGAGCCATCCTCCCTTTTTCTCCACCCAATCGTTATCAAATTTTTGAAAATAAGAGAAATAATCTTTTATACTGTATAAATAATAAATATCATTTAGTTTATCAGTATTCATCAAACTGAATTTCAACCATAATACTTGATCATAACTTGCTTCATCTTTTGAAGAATAAGAAGTGGAAAATGTTTTATCTTTTATTTCTTCAAATGTTTTGTCCTTATCTGTATATAACATTTTCACTCCTGATTCTTGAGATAGTTTTTTGAAAGTCATATCTCGACTCAAGTGTATTTGTCCAAAAAATATTAATGGGGAACAAACAAGAATTATAAAAGTTATAATTTTTTTCATGAGGACTAATTTAAATCACTCAACTCAATAAAACCACCCCCACTTAGTATTTGACACGTCTGAGTTAGTATTTGGTAGGTTTTTGTAATTATTTGGTTTTTTTAAGTTTTAGAAAGCCATAAAAAACTTTTTCCATTTAGAAAACTATGTCTTTTCGGAATTATGATAATAATTCTAACATCTTAATTTAAAGGCTTTACCAAATTCTAAGTCAAAGCAACCAAATTCTAAGTCAAACCGACCGTTTACTAAGTCTCTATTGCAACACCCCTACTTTCCTCTTACATTTGGATAAAATTCTAAAGTCATGAAACGTTTACTTCAACTTTTAATTTTATGCTTATGCTTGGGAGTTTCTCTTCCGAGCCAAGCTCAGTTTTTTAAAAAACTTAGTGATAAAGTTCAAGATGCAGCAGAAGATAAAGTAATCAATAAATCCGCCAATAAAACTTCACAAACAGTTGATAAAGGTATGGATGATGTTTTTTCTGTTGGAAAAAAGAAGACAAAGAAAAATAAAAAAGAAGCGAAAAAAAACCAACCTAATCAACCTGCTTCAACTTCTTCAGCAAAGCAACCTCGAGAAAGTTATTTATTTTCCTATTTATATGTTGCAGAAATGCAAACTAATCAAGCAGATATAAATGCTGAAATGGATTTTTTTCTTACTCCTGGAGCTGATTATTTAGGAATTAGAGTTGAACAACAAGGCAGTCAAATTTTTATGGTGATGGATTATCCTAAATCAACTAACTTTAGTTTCATTTCTTCTCCTTCTGGAGATATAGTAATGCCTAACAATTTAAATTTTAATGATAATACAACATCAGATAAAAATCAAGCTGATTTTAAAATTACTGATTTGCCAAATAAAACAATTTTAGGCTATAGCTGTAAAGGAAAACAATTGGAAGATGAGGAATGGAGTATTAAGTTTTATTACACTGATGAAGTTCCTATAAATATGAGTAATATCTTTAAGGCTGACACAAAAAATGAACAAGTCAATCCTGTGGTTAAAAATCAATTATCAGAAATGAGTAATGGATTAATCATGGAAATGGAAGCTAAGAACAAGCAGAAGCCTGATGAAAATTATATTATGAAAGCTAAAAGCTTAGAAAAAGTAGATTATAACTTTAAAACCTCTGGTTTTAATACTATGTCATATTAATCATAAAAGCAGCCTATCCAACATTTTGTTTCAATTACATTATTTAAGGATTGAAAGATAAAAATGGGTTAGCAAAACAATAAAGTTGGAGGTGAACCAATCCTGGGGTGGATTATTTATTTTTTTGGATCACTTTATTAAGGCTGCTTTTCTATAAAAAATTATTTAATAATTATAAAAACATCTATAGATTTTAATTTTGTCTGTGTGCTAACTACCAATCTATTTTTGAAAACAGGTTTAAGCAAAATTATAATTTGTTCAGTTTTAAGCTAACTAACCAATTTTCTATAGATGTTTTTTATGATATAAAACAATAACTCTAAATATTTTAAACTATGAAAAAACAAATTATTTTTATTATTTTTTTAGCAATCTCTTTCGTTACCACGAATAATATTCGCGCACAGCAAGGAGAATTTAAAATCAATGCTGCTGCTGAAGTAGGAATTCCTTTAGGAGATTTTAGTGATATCACCAGTTTTGGTTTCGGAGTCACTGGTAAGGGTCTTTATGGAGTAAGTGATGATGGTCAAGTTGGACTTACTATAGGCTATCTTTCTTTCAGTGGAAAAAAGTATCAAGGCTATAAATATGGAAACTATGGAGTAATTCCTATTATGGGAAGTTATCGCCATTTTTTTGATGCTTTTTATGGAGAAGCACAATTAGGTTTTGCCAATATTGGTGTTAGATATGCAGGAATTAGTCATACTTCCACTGATTTTAGCTGGGCTATTGGAGGAGGATATACTTTTGATCAATTTGATGCTTCTTTACGTTATCAAGGAGTACAAACCAGTGGAGATAGCGTTGGGTGGATTGGACTAAGATTTGGGTATACTTTTGATCTCTAATTAACACATACATAAAAAAGAAGAAGAGATTCTAACCATTATAGGAAAAAAACACCTATAAAACTTAAGATCCCTTTTCTTTAATCAATCGAAACTTAAACGCCTAATATACTTTTTGCTTTTTTGTCATGGCAGATTTAACTTGATTGAAATATAGAGTCTCTTCTCTTTTTATTTTTAGGAAAGCAGGTCTTTTTAATAAAGATCTGCTTTTTGTTTATTTATAAAAATTTACTCTTCAAGAAACTTAATCTTATTAATAATATTCCATATATTTATAGTTGATTATATTGATAATCTTAGTCAAGGTAAAGCAAAATATAATTTACGTTTTATTATAAATCAACTTTTTAAACTACATATAATATGAAAAAAACCTTAGAAAGATTAAGTAAAATTGAAGCACCTGTTTGTGTAACTTTAGTTTTAAAAACTCATAGAATACATCCTGAAAATGAAAAAGATGTAATCCTTCTGAAAAATATGATTGCTGAAACTCAGCAAAGATTAAAAAAAGAATATGGAGATGATATCGCTGAAAAATACACCAAAAAACTGCAAAAATTAGCCGATGATATTGATTATCGTCACAACAAAGAAGGTTTGATGTTATTTGTTAATGATGAAGTAGCAGAGTATTTAAGATTACCTATAAAATTACACAGCCGTATTATTTTAGATAATACTTTTGCTACGCGTCCAATTGTTCGTGCATTGCATAGATCTTCTGAATATTATATTCTTACGCTTAGCAAAGGAAAAGCCAGACTCCTCAAAGCAGATAGTGATAAGTTAGTTGAAGAGTTTGAAACTGGTGGTTTTCCTGTGGAAGACAAAACACTACTTGGCTTGATGAAAGCTGAATCTTCTAAAGCTACAAGGGTAACAAATCTCACACAAGATTTCTTTAATCGGGTTGATAAAATGATGAATAATATCAGAAAACAAGATCCTTTTAGTGTGATTGTTTATTCTGAAGAAAACAACTATCACGATTTTATGAAAGTTGCAGATAATCCGAATACAATTTTAGGACATGTTTTGCTGAAAGCTTTTGATGAAAAAGCAGGAAATTTAGTAAAACACGTTTGGCCAAATGTGGAAGATTTAGTTTTAGCTAAAAACAGAGCAAGAATAGCAGAGCTAAAAAAAGCTATTAGTGCTGGAAAATATTTAGGCGATTTGAATGATATTTGGGAAGCTGTTCAAAAAGGAAGAGGAAGAACAATTTTTGTTGAAGAAGGATTTTTCCAACCTGTTAAAAATGAAAATGGTGTTTTAACTCCTATCACCACTGAAGAAATTAAAGATAAAAATGATATCAATGATATTGTTGATGATATGATTGAATTCAATCTTAAGTTTGGTGGAGATGTAGTTTTCTTAGAAAAAGGAAGCTTAGACAACTTTAATAAAATTGCCTTAGTAACGCGTTACTAACTTTAATTAAGAAAGCTCACAGCTTTAATAACTGTGAGCTTTTTTCTATATTTTTTTTAAAATAAGAACTTATTCTTCTGTAAGTCCTTCTGCTGAGGAAGCATTCTCTAAAACCTCTTCTAAATTTAAATCTTTTTCTTTAGCAGAACGATTCATACAAGTTTTACAAACTTCATTATTATCAATTCCTCTTGCTTCCCAAGCTTCTTTAACTGTTCCATCGCTTACGTCAGAGTTTTTGATATGATGACAATCTTCAAACAAATGAAGTTTATTTCCTGCTGGCGTCCAATATACATGGTTTACACCATCATTTAATTGTTCAATAACACTGGTTTGTTCATTGATCTGTTCTGTATATTTTTCAACAGAAGGAGGATTGAAATCTACTCCTGTGATTCCTGCTGCTAACAAAGCCACAACAGCTATACTTCCTGCAATTCCTTTAGTTTTTTTGCTGTCATCTTTATTGGCGAAAATTAAAATCACCAAAGGTAAAAACGCCAAAACAGACATGATTAATCCCAGCTGGGATTGGACAAAAAACTTAAATTTATTTTTTTCTGAAGCAGGATCTAAACGATTTGCTTTTTTCCAAAGAAGATTTCCTGTTACTGCAAGAATTAAAATTCCTACAATTGCAACAATTAACCAAGTGAGCATATCATCACTGATTAATTTTAAAATTGCAAAAACTTCTGCTGCAATAGCAATTAGCCAAGCTAAAAAAGCAAATAACCTTAGTTGTTTAGCTTTTCCTTTAGCTTCATCTGTAGCTATAAATTTCTTTTGGTTTGCCATGATTGATTTTTTATAAAATAATATACAAATTTATATATTTTATTACAATTTTAAATTTTTATTCAATTCTTAATTTAAATTCAGTTTGAAATTTCAATTTTTCACTTTCTTACGATTATCATAAGACTTTGTGTCTATTAATTTATTATAAGGATCTATTCCTACTACAGTTGGTTTTTTATCTACAATAATTTTAAAATCATTTTCTATTTCTGTGAATTTTAATTTCTCAAGATAAAGTATTTCTTCTTCCTTCTTTGAATTTCTGTCTTCCGCACTTGAGAAAATTCCCACTTCAATATAATCTTCTAAAGGTAAAGATTTTACTTCTTTTTCTCTTTTGTTTGTGTAAACCAAAGAATCTCCGTTTAAAGCAAAAGTTTTTTCTCCTTGTTCACCTGATTTATATTTACTCACTATAGCTTTAATATCTACTTCATACTTCCCATTTTCTAATTTTTCTGCGCTGACTTCTTCAATATAATTATCATAAAGTGTGATGTCTTCAAACATATCTTTAACCATATATTGTAAAGAATCTGGAGTTTGTTTTTTGATTTCTTCAACTAATTCTCCAGCTGTGGTAAATGGAGGTTCTTGAAAAGCAACTTTATCAATATAATTACTTAAAATTTTATTTAATTTTTCTTCGCCTAAATAATCACTCAAAGCATAAAAAATTAAAGATCCTTTGTTGTAATGTATATATTGTTGGTTTTCATTATACATCAAAGGTTTTTCTTTTTTGCTTTCATAACTTCTTCCGCTTAAATAGCTATTTAAAGCTTCTTGCAAAAATTTACGCATTTGTCCTTTTCCATATTCATGCTCCAATACCTTTAAAGAACTGTATTCTGCTAAGCTTTCAGACAGCATTGTTGCTCCTTGAACATTTCCGCCAATCACTTGATGCGCCCACCATTGATGCGCCAACTCATGAGAAGTGACAGAAAAAGGATAATCCACAGCTTTTTCACTTTCTTCTTCCACATCTGCAATAAATCCTATGCTTTCTGAAAAAGGAAAGGTATTGGCAAAAGACTGTGCAAAACTTCCTTCACTGGATGGAAATTCTATAATTCTGGCTTGTTCAAATTGATATGGACTAAATTCCTTAGTGAAATATTCAAAGCTTTTCTGTAAACTTTTCACCATTCTATCCACATTGTAATCGTGAGCTTTATTATAATAAATTTCAAGATTTATATCTTCCCATTTTTCTCTTTTTACTTCATATTTTCCTGAATTATAAGCGAAAAAATTCAACATTTTCTGATCGCCCATACTGTAATGGAAAAATTTTCTATCTCCTTCTTCCCATTCTTTTTGAAGATATCCTGGCGCTATTGCAATTTGATCTTTATCCGTGCTTACTGTGGTTTCAAAAGTTATCCAATCTGAATCATTTCTGAGATAAGTATTTCCTCTTGCTTTTAAATCTGTTTGCTCAGCCATTCTTTCTTTTGGTGGCAAATTATATTTTTCTCTCAGTTGTGTATCGCTAATTTCTTGATCAGAAGAATATCCTAACATCGGAAAAATAAAGTTGTTGATAAAAGTTCCATTTCCTAAAACAGGAGAATTATTTTTCAATATCGTATTGGGTTTATTTTTCATAGTAAAATGTAAAACCGCAGTTTCTCCACTATCCAAAGCTTGATTGAAACGATAAAAACTAAACCCATAAAGCGTATCTTTTGATAAAAATTCTGCGTTTTCAATTTCTATTTCATTGATGTAATCTTCATCAAAAGAAATCAACATACTATCTATAGCTTTTTCATTTTTATTTTCTAAAATATATTTTCCTTTGGCATGAAAATCTCTTGTTTTAGGATATAAATCCATATCTACTTTTACATCTACAATCCGTGGATGCAGCATATCTTCATAAGATTTATATTTCTTTTCATATTCCACTTGCATCAGTTCTTTTTCCTTAGCAGAATAATAAGGATTTTGAATTTTATTGACGTAATAAATATAACTTCCAATACTTAAAAACCCTATTAAACAAAGAACAGCTGGAATTATAACTATAGATTTTGCTCTTTTCTTAGCGAAATAAAATCTTTCTTTAAATTTGAAAACTCCTCTTCTCCAAAACACTAAAGTTAATCCGCTGAGGAATCCAATAAATAACAGCCAATAAATTGCATATAAAAAATATTCTGGCAAATCACTGCCAAATCCATTCAAGTCAGAAAATCTAATTCTCGGTAAATTATTGAAGAAAAACATGGCTTGCTCTACTCCTAATTTTCCATAAGCATCTCCGAATAAAAAGAAAATCAATAAAGCGAAAAAACCGACAATATAATTTCCAAAAATAGTTTGAATTGCTAAAGCTAATCCTCCCCAAATCACATAATAAATTAAACTGACTCCGATTAATCTTTTGAGATATAATCCGATTTCAAAATCGAAATATCCATTAAAGATTTGAATGATAACTCCACTGATCATCACCAACATTAATAAAGCTGCTTGGAAAAGAATTAAAGCAAAATATTTTGAGCTAAAAAACACCCAATTTGGAGTTGGTGTAGAATCTATCAACGTATCCATTTTTGATAATCCTCCACGGTGAATTAATAATCCTGCGCCTAAAAAAGTTAATAATATAATGAAAAGCCTAAGGCTGAATTCATTGTTCAACATTATGGAAGTAACAGGAAGTATTTTTGTTCCATACATGGTATTGGAAAAAATACTATCTAAAATCATGATAATTACACCAATTACCATTAAAAGCAACAGAATTCTATTTTTAATCAAATAGTTAAATTCCAATTTTGTAAAACTCCAGATGTTATTCCATTTAGATTTTAAAGAATAATCATATTTTACTTTAGGTAATTCTATTTTAAATAAGCCTACAAAGTTGTTTTTAACCAAACGCTCTCCTTTTGGTTTTTTCCAGAATTTCAAACTCATCGGATTTTGAGAAAACTGAAATAATCTTCCTAATAAAATCAAAAATAAAGCCGCAATTCCCAGCCAAATTAACCTGTTGAAAATATAGTATTTTTCTACAGGTAAATTACTGGTATTATAATCATTAATTGTCCAGTATTCTGTATAATAACTCAAAGCTGATAATCCAGAAGGATCTAATAAAGCTGCAATCACTTTATTGTCTATTTCTGAAGATAATCCTAACATTAAATTGATGATAATTACCAAAGCAATTGTTACAGCAAAACCTGTGTAAACACTTCTTGAAATTGTGGTTACTGCAAAAATAATAGCCCCCATCAAAAGCATATTTGGAATTACACTCAGCAAATAAGTTTGCGCATAATTCCAAAAAACATTTTCTCCTAATAATTCAGGATTTGCAAAAGGCATCAGTGTTGCCAAATACATTCCTAAACCAATACATATACTAATAGATAAAATAATGAAAAAACCACTCCAGAATTTTCCCATCAAATAACTGGTTTTCGTAAACGGATAAGAGAAAAATATTTGGTGTGCATTATATTTAAAATCTCTATAAATTCCCGCTCCAATAATAGTGGGAAACAAGAAATAAAACAGTTGATTCACTCCTTCTAACAATACACTTATCATCATAGGAGAATTCATCTTTGTCAAAGAAGTGGTTGTGATGACCATAGAATCAAAAAAACCTATGGAGCTTCCCATAATGAAGAATCCTAAAAAAAAGAAAATTGTGGCATATAAATAAAATTGCCAGGTGGTCAGCCAACGTTTAAATTCAAAAGAAAAAATAGTTTTAAACATAATTTTAGTCGTTTTTTAAAGCGTTGAAATACACATCTTCTAAGTTGGGTTCTACTGGTGAAAATCCTTGATCTGTCAAAGATTCTTCAGAAAAAACTCTAATATTTAAGGAGTTATCTTGGTTGTAGTTTGTAGATAAAATATTTAATTCTTTATCTAATTTTTCTGCTTCTTCTCGTTGAGTTGTTTTTTTCCAAATCAAGTTTTTTAATTTTTCTTGCGCTTTTAACGGAGTTGTTTTATCTAAAATTCTTCCTCCATTTAAAATCGCCATATCATGACAAAGTTCTCTAACATCATCAACAATATGAGTGGAAAAAATCACTGTGTTATCTGTTCC